>Ga0100387_10002749_pt1 | contig 14834 bp, 14 predicted proteins | sample CryGeymeta201511_FD_81547 | JGI IMG/M metagenome (GOLD analysis project Ga0100387, IMG submission 81547) | Groundwater microbial communities from Crystal Geyser aquifers in Utah, USA - Crystal Geyser metaG 2015-11 | ecosystem: Environmental > Aquatic > Deep subsurface > Groundwater | place... | reverse complement strand
TTTCGGAGTACAACTTGTATGGGTTCAGCTAAAACTTCCCAATGATTATCTAATTCTTCTTTAATATGTATTTTATTTACTTCTAATTTACCTAAACCTTTTAAAGCAGACTTTAAACCAAGTAATGAATAACCTAAAGCTATACCCTGATTTCTAAGAACTGTGGAATCAGTTAAATCTCTTTGTAACCTAGAAACAGGTAATTTCATAGCTAAGTGATCTAAAATAGCATTAGCTAAGCCTAAGTTACCTTCACTATTTTCAAAATCAATAGGATTTACTTTATGAGGCATAGTCGAAGAACCTACTTCACCTGGTTTCTTCTTTAATTTAAAAGTATCCCTCGATATGTATAGCCACATATCTTGATCTAAATCTTTTACAATATTATTCAATCTAATTATTTGATGATACAAAGTAGCACTAGTATCATGTGGTTCAATTTGAGTTGTTAAAGGATTATACTCTAAACCTAATAACTCAATAAAGTTCTGACTAAAAGCTAACCAATCAACATTATTATAGGCAACAATCTGAGCATTAAAATTACCTACCGCCCCACTTAATTTACCTTTCAAGGTAATCTCCTTCATTTGATTAATGAGTCTCATATAGAAAACAGCCAATTCTTTACCAAGTGTAGTAGGCGTAGCAGGTTGACCATGAGTAAGTGAAAGTAAAGCTATATTTTTATTACCTAGACTCAAATCTTTTAAAGCTTTAAGTAACTTCTTTAGATTCTTAATATATTCAATATATCCATCTTTTAACATTAAAGAATAAGACAAATTATTTATATCCTCTGAAGTTAAAGCAAAGTGAACAAACTCAGAATATTCTTTCAAAGAATCTGGTAACTTACTTTTTAAATAGTACTCAACAGATTTTACATCGTGATTTGTTTTTTTCTCTATCTTTTTTACTACTTGAGCTTCCTTCTCACTAAATTTTAAGTAAAGAGTTCTTAGTATCACTCTTTCTTCGTTACTAAACTCTCTAACTTCTTTAATTTTAGGTTCATTGGATAAGGCAATAAAATATTCTACTTCAATTTTTAGTCTGTACTGAATTAAAGCTTTCTCGGAAAAATATTTACTAAGTTCATTTACTTTATTATAGTATCTACCATCAAGTGGTGAGATAGCATTTAAAGTCTCCATATATTTAAAATAAATTCTTAACTTGCTTAATATGCTCTTTAACTTGGTTCTGTGTTTCTTTATTAGCTAGTCCTAATATTCTAGCGCAAGCCGAAGCCACATTTTTAGGATCAAGTACAGTAAGTGCTGGCGTATCTGACGGCATTTGTAAAGTGGAATGTATATTTATCAACATATCCTCTTTATCTTTAAATGGTGGACAAGCAATTACGGGATGAATACTATTAGCTGCGGTTACGCCTGATAAGCCATTAGAACGCCCAGCAATAGTTACATAGACTATATCTGGTTCTTCATTATACTTCATAACTAAAGCAAATACTTTTTCTGGTACTTTATGTGCAGACAAAACATATTCTTCAAATTCTAAATTCCAAGTTTTTAAATTATCTTCTATTTTTTTGGCCCACTCTTTATCAGAGAGGCTCCCCATTATTATTATCACTTTCATATTACAAATATCCGTTATTTTTTAAATTTTTCTCTATTCTAGATAAGATAGGCTTATCATCAACACTAAATACTTGCCCCGTAATCATTTCAGACAGTTTAATATATCGGATAGATAATTCAACAACTAAATCACGTGGAGCTTCAGGTAAAACTTCATCATGGTAAGGATCACAGTTATCTTTAAACCATAATCTTAAGAATTCTTTATCAATATTATCTGGTTCTTTTCCTTCTGCTATTCTTTCTTGGTAAGTCTCTTTTAACCAATATCTTGAAGAATCAGGGGTATGAATTTCATCAATTAAATAGATATTACCTTTTTTATCCTGACCAAACTCATATTTTGTATCAACTAATATTAAACCATGCTTTGAGGCAGTTTTTTGACCAAAAGCAAAGAGTTCTAAAGCTTTAGCTGAAAGATATTCCCATTCTTCAACACTACACATATTTTCCGTTAAAATATTATTTTTAAATAAATTCCTGTCATGTGCTTCAAACTTAGTAGTTGGCGTAATAATCGGGGTATCAAATCTTTGATTCTTTACCATGCCCTCAGGTAATTTATTCCCGCAAAAATCTCTAACACCTTTTTGATAATTAGTCCAAGCCGAAGTATCCGTAGAGCCTGTTATATATCCTCGTACTACTACTTCAAAAGGCATAACTTCTAAATTCATTTGAACTACTACATTAGGATCAGGGGTATCAAGTACAGAATTTGGGCAAAAACTCTTAGTCTGTTCAAACCACCATTTACTAGTCTGGGTTAAGACTTGTCCTTTAAATGGTATAGAAGCAAGTACTCTATCAAAAGCACTTTGCCTATCGGTAGCAATTAAAAATAATTTGTCTTCACTGATATAGACATCTCTAACTTTGCCTACTTTCTTATCACCCAACCTAGTAAAGTTAGTTTCTGTTAATACATTTTTAATGTTATCTTGGATTATTCTTTTTTCCATATTATATTTTTTAAATTATCAAAATAACCTTTTTTTTCTACTTCGTCGACAATTCCAGGTGTTACTTTTAATTTATCTTCTGCAGACATATTTATTACTCTATCAATAGGCCAAGCTTCAAAATCTTGACCTTCTAAGGGTACTAACTTATCAAGACCTTCATTAAACTCCTAAATATACATTTGAGAAAATCTATTATTTATTCTGCCCGTAGATTCATCAAAATATTTACCTCTTCTCTTTAAAATAAATATTAATTTTTTCTGTTCTGGTTTAAATCCAGTTTCTTCTTCAATTTCTCTTAAGGCGGCCCTATCATATTCTTCATTTAAAGCAACATGTCCCCCTACCGTTGTAGCTAGTAAACCAGAAAATGTCTCCTGATCATTGCCTCTCTTTTGAAAAATTACTTCACCTTTACTAGTAAAAAGCCAAATACCTACCTCTCGGTGTAGTAAGCCTTGCTTATGAATATTGTATCTACTCTCTTCGCCAATTATATCATCATTCTCATCAACAACATTTAACCTTTCTTTTTTTCTATCTTTATTCATTCTTAAAACCTATTATTTCATAACCATACTTTTTAATTTCTGCTTCAATCAAAAACTTAAGATCTTTAGTTTTAAGTAAATAAGTAATTTCTTTTTCTAATTCCCGCCCCGTATATTTTTTCTTAATAGCATCATATTCTTTTAAGACTAAAATATCACCTATTTGGCATTGCCAATCAGCCAGCCTAAGTTCAAAATTCTTATCACCATCTAATATTTTCTGGAAAAATGGACAGTTTACTTTTTTCTTAATTTTCATAAATTAAAGCCGTTTGAGCTAAAGGATTAAATAGTATATGGCTTTTTAATATTTTATTAAATTCTTGCTTATCGCAATCAAACTCCCAAAGAACACCTTTTTTAACTTTAGTTACTTCTTTAATTTCTAACCTATTATTTAAAGTATCAAGAATACCTTGTCCTGTAAAATCATCATTGTATCTAATTAATACCTTATATGTCTTACTCTTTAATTTAGACTTATCATTAATATATGATATTTCTTTATTATTATTTAATAATTCACCTGATTTAATTAATTTATCATTTAATTCTTCACTATTTGTCTTAATTTCAACTTCCCAATGAGTATATCTTTTTAATGATTTAACCTCAAAACCAAGTTGATCTAAAGCAATTTGAAGTGTTTCTGCTTCATTGTCAGTAATTATGAGATCAATTAAGAATTCTAAAGAATTCTTTTTCTTTTTGTATTCCTCAGGCTTATTATTTTTATGGTTATAACTTTTTATTTCACTCACCTCAAACTCTTTTTTCTCTTCAATATACTTTTTCATTGATTCAAATAATTTAAGACCTTCCTTGGTTCTTTCAGGATGAGGCATTAAAGCTAAAACATTTCCTTCTTTATTTGTTACTCCGGCTAGATTATATACTGAACCATTGGGATTAACAGGATACTTATCTATTACTTTACCTGCCTCGTCACAATATCTAAAAACTGTTTGTCCATTTTTTTTTAATTCATTTAATAATTCTTTCCTAATAACCCACCGACCCTCACCATGAGCAATGGGTAGAGCAAAATGATAATCTTTAGCAAAATTATTGAAAGCAGTTACTTTATCAGAATCATTTTTAATACGTACCCAAATATTTAAATAACCTTTTTCATTCCATGATAAGCTTGCGCCCAAATGATAACTTTCGAGTCCAGGTATCATACCTGATTCAACTAATATTTGAGCACCATTACAGATACCGATAACTGGTTTACCTTTCCAAGCTTCTTCTTTAATAACCTGCATTAAAGGATCGCGTCCAGCAATAGCTCCAGACCTTACTCTGTCTTCGTAGGAAAAACCACCTGGTATGAAATAACCAGCAAATTGACGTAGTTCTTCATGAGCTCTGTTCCATCTAAAAAATTCTGGTTCCATACCAACCTTTTGAATGGCTCTAAATGATTCATATTCACAATTAGTACCTGGAAATTGTATGATAGCTATTTTACTCATATTTTATTTCTTCATCTCCTACTTTAATAATTAATTCCGTCTTATCATTTTTTTCAGTCCGGCCAATTATTTGAGCTTCCACTTTAAACTTATTTGAAATCTCTATTATTTTATCAGCAACTTGCTTATCACAAACTATTTCCATCCTACTCCCCATATTATATACCCGATACATTTCATAATTACTTAAATTATTACTCTGACGTATTAAATTAAAAATAGGTGGAGTATCAAATAGATTATCTTTTATATATCTAATCTTATTTCCAAAATTAATACATTTTGTCTGCCCACCGCCACTGTTATGGAAAATAGCAGAAATCCTCTCTCGATACTCACCTAATACTTCTTTTATGATAGGAGCATAAGTACGAGTGGGACTAAGTAAAGCTTCTCCAACTGTTAAAGGAGTACCTTCTAATTTATTACTTAATTTAAATTTGCCAGTGTAAGCTAGGTCAAATATTTCCGGCGCAAAACTTTCCGGATATTTATCTCTATACTCAATATTTAATACTTCATGTCGAGCTGAAGTAAAACCATTAGTCCCAATTCCTGAATTATATTTAGTTTCATATTCGGCTTGTCCAAAAGAAGCTAAACCAACAATCACTTGATCAGGTTTAACGAGTGAAGCATCGATAAACTCAGAACGTTTCATTCGAACAGCAATTGTTGAATCAACTATTATAGTTCTAACTAAATCACCCAAATCAGCCGTTTCACCGCCACAATTTACTATTTCAATACCATATTCTTTTAATAATTCAGCTTGCTTCTGATATCCCTCAATTACTTGTTTAATAATTTCACCATCTATTAATCTATAATTCCGACCAATAGTATTGGATAAGACAAAAGGACCTAAAGCTCCAACGCATAATAAATCATCTAAATTCATAACCAAGGAATCTTGAGCCATACCATGAAATACATTAACGTCATTATTTTCTTTAAAATATATATAGGCTAAAGAAGACTTAGTACCAGCGCCATCAGCATGAAGTAAGAAACAATAATCTTGATCATTATTAATAACATCAGGAATGGCTTTACAAAAAGCTTTAGGATATAATCCTTGATCTAAGCTTAAAATAGCTTTTTTTACATCTGGCTTATGAGGGGAAACACCTCTATCTTCATAATTACTCATACTTATTTATTTAACTTATCCCTTAAACCATTTAACCAAGCCTTACTCATCTTACTTACATCTAAATCTATTAAATTACCTATTATTAATTTATCTTTAATGGTTTTACCAATAATAATTTGTTTTAAGTTATACTTCTTACAAATATCTTTTACTTTATCAGTTTGTTTAGTCTCTAAGACAAAACCACCAGTTTCACTAAATAATTTCTTTAAATTATCTAAATCGCCTAACTTAGCTAAATCTATTTCAGCGCCAATTGTATTCTGACCATCCCCACCAAAACTCATTTCAGAAAGAGTAACAGCTATACCTCCATCAGAAATATCATGACATGATAATATTAATTTATTATCAATCATATCAGTTACTGCATATATTTCATTTTCAACATTTTTAAAATCAATTTGAGGTACGTTTTTTCCTAACTCATTATCTAATTGATATAAAACACTACCGCCTAGTTCATCTTTCCTATCTCCTATTAATATAATATCTGAATTTACTTCTTTAAACTCCATAGTAATAGCATTATCTACATTAGGTATTTTACCTAAGCAGGCAATGATAGCGGAAGGATCAACGGCACCATTTTTTGACTCGTTATAAAAACTAACATTACCTGAAATAATAGGTGTAGGACTATTCTCATAACCTTTTAAATGTATATTATTACATGCCTCAGCTATACCTTTAACACCTTCAATAAATTGCCACATCTCTGATTCTTTTTCTGGATTACCGTAACACAAACAATCAGTTAAAGCCCAAGGCATAGCTCCTACAGCAGCCACATTACGCATAGCTTCAGCTACCGCAAGAGCTGCCCCTAAATAAGGATCAAGTCTTGAATAAAAAGGATTAGCATCAACTGAGACAGCCATACCTACTTTTTTAAGATCATCTGGTAAATCTTCATCAAGCAAAGGTTGCATGACTCCCGCATCGGCTTGTCCTGGCTCAATAATTGTTAAACCCTGAACTGTCTTATCATATCTTTCATAAATAACATCACGTGAAGCAATATTTTCATGAGCTAAAACTTTAAGTAATAACCCATTAAAATCATTAATCTCTGGTAATGGTGGTTCCTTGAAAATACGCTCAGGCTTTTGGTATTCTCGATTATATTTCAAACCCTTAGTAATATCACAAGCTTTAGCATTAATTACTTTTTCTCCACCTTTATACTTTACTACGTATTGACCACCTTTAGTTATTTTACCAATTACTCCAGCTCTAGCTCCCTTAGAGACTTTAGGTAAAGCCCAAGTCTCATTGTAATGTTTAAGGATTAATGGCGTAACATCAGGATGTGATACCCAAATAAAGCGTTCCTGAGTTTCTGCTGCTAAAATGACTTGAGGTGGTAAATTATCCATAGCTACATGTATTTTATCAATATCAACTTCTGCCCCAAAACCAGCCGCATCAGCCATTTCAATAGAACCACATAATACGCCACCCCCACCCATATCTTTAAAGCCTACCTTATCAAGCAAATGCTTTTCCTTAATTATTCGAAATAAATCATAGGTTGATTCAAATAAATGACGTTTTAAAAAAGCATTAGGCTCTTGAACAGCTCCCTTATTCTTTTCTTTCTCAGCTTCATTAAGTTCAAATGAAGCAAAAGAGGCTCCACCAAACCCAGAGTTATCAGTCGGTTTACCAATTAAAATAATATCATAATTTAATTCCCCTGCTTCTTTAGGAGCCCGAGAATGTATTATTTCTGATTCTTTAATTACGCCAAAAGCTGCTACATTAACTAAGCAGTTATCATTAAATGTTTTTGACCAATAAACATCACCAGCTATATTTGGTACACCAATGGGATTACCATAGCCACCTATACCATTAACTACTCCCTTAGCTATCCATTTTGATTTATTTAAAGATATTTCACCAAAACGAAGAGGATCAGCTGAAGCTATAACCTTAGCACCCATACAACAAACATCACGGACAATACCACCAATCCCAGTAGCAGCACCTTCGTAAGGTACGAGTTGAGAAGGGTGATTATGACTTTCATGAGCCATAACAATACCCCACCTCTCACCATTATGCCTAACTAATTCAATAATCCCAGCATCTTCTTCTGGTCCTTGAATAACATTGGGAGCTGAAGTAGGTAATTTCTTTAAATGCTCACGTGATGATTTATATGAACAATGCTCAGAACCTTGAATACTCCAAGCCGTAGCTTCAGTCAGAGTCATTGGTCTACCTAACATTTCATTTTCAATCTGCCTAGCTTCAGAAGGAGTTAAACCAATATTATACTTAGCTAAAAGCTCTTTAACTTCATTGTCATCTAAATTTTTTAATTCTAGAATTATTTCAGACATATTTGACCAATCGACATAATGATTAAAATGATATATATTGTTTAGTTATTTTAGTTATTTGATTACTATAGCAGGAGGAGTTAAATGGGATATCCCGAAACAAGACATGGTGGAGCTTGGATTGCTCATGGTGATCCAACTCATAAACATAGAGTTGATGGTATACTTTTAGGCACTAACGACTTTGAGGTCACTGTATCTTCTGTAACCCGAATGGCCATGCCTTTACCATGAAAAATGGTACTACATCATTTATAATAATGGGTGCTAATCTCTCTGAAGATCAAAAAAATTTGATCTGCCTTGTCCATCAAAACAAAAAAAGGATCAACTTCCAATTTAGAGTAGTTAGTCGGCATAACGAAATAAAGCCGACAACTTCTATTGGAGTGAGATTATAAGGAATTAAGTGTGTTCATTCGAGCGGACTTTTTTATTTAATGATCGTAGCCTTTCTTTCAGCACCAACTGATACTATTTCAATTGGTACATGCACTTCATTTTCAATATATTCTAAATATTTTCTTAAATTAATAGGTAACTTTTTATATATCTTAACTTTAACTAGCTCTCCCCAACCTTTAAATGTTTTATAGATTGGTTTAGCTTTTTCGTAAATACTCAAATCAGCCGGCATTTCTTTTATTACTTTATTACCTACCTTATAACCAGTACATACTTTAATAATTGGAAAATTATTTAAAACATCAGTCTTAGTAATAGCTAAGCTAGTTAAACCATTTATTCTAACTGCCATTTTAAGTTGCACTAAATCAAGCCAACCAACTCTTCTTGGTCTACCGGTAGTCGTACCATATTCACCACCTATTTCTCGAATTTTATCACCTGTTTTATCAGTTAACTCTGTAGGCAAAACTCCACCACCAACTCGTGATAAATAGGCTTTACAAACACCAATGACTCGATCAAGTTTTCTAGGACTAACACCTGCTCCGGTACCCACGGCTCCAACCGTAGTATTTGAAGATGTAGTATAGGGATAGACGCCAAAATCTAAATCAAGCATAACTCCTTGAGCGCCTTCAAATAATATCTTCTTTTTCTCATCAATCGCTTTATTTAATATATATGATGTGTCCACGACATATTTTTTTAACTGCTTACCATAATTAACATACTTCTTAAATATCTCTTGCTTATTTAGCTTACCTTTATAGCCATATACTCTCTCTAATTTCTTTTTTTCTATTTCAAAGAGTAAATCAAATTTCTTTTTAAAAACAGTAGGGTTTATTAAATCAACCATACGTATACCGATCCTTCCTGTTTTGTCACTGTAAACTGGCCAAATACCCCGATGTGTACTCATAGCATCAAGTTTGTGTTTCTTTTGCACTTTCTCAGAAGCCATATCTAACATTTTATGCATATCAAATATTAAATGAGCTCTCTCACTTATTAAAAGGTTTACCTTTTTACCAACTTTCTTTAACTTAGCCATTTCATCTAATAAGACTTCTGGATCAATGACTACACCATTAGCAATTACTATCTTATTCCTAGAATGCAAAACACCTGAAGGTAACAGGTGCAATTTATATGTCTCATTATTATGAACAATAGTATGTCCGGCATTATTTCCACCTTGGAAACGAACTACGTAGTGAGTCTGTGAAGCATAATAATCTGTTACTTTACCCTTACCCTCATCCCCCCACTGGGCACCAAGGACAACAACTGTTTGCCAATTATTTTTTTTCATTTAATTATTTTATTACTTTTTTAATCTTGTTTTCAGCAACCTTAACTGTATTTTCTAAAAGCTTAGAAACTGTAATAGGTCCTACTCCTCCCGGTACTGGGGTAATAACTGAAGCTTTAGCTTTAACGGTCTCAAAATCAACATCACCACACATTTTTTGATTCTCAAAACAAACACCAGCGTCTATTACAACTACTCCTTCTTTTACCATATCACTTGTTAAAATATTATACTTTCCAACACCAGTTACAATGATATCAGCGTTAGTTGTAAAGTAATTTAAATTATGACATTCACTGCCACAAACAGTAAGGGTTACAGGATAATGCATAAGCATCGCAGATAATGGCCGACCTATTAGATTACCCCGACCAATTAAAACAACATTTTTACTAACTAAATCTACTTTGTGATATTTTAATATTTCCATAATAGCTGAAGGCGTTGGTGGTAATAACAAATTAGAGCCCATTAAAACTTTACCTAAAGAAAAATAGTTTAAACAATCAACATCTATTTCAGTATTTATATAATTCACTATTTCCCTAGTATCATCAATTAAATGCTGGGGTAAAGGTAATTGAACGATTAAACCCATTAATTCTTTTTCACTTTGTAATTTCTTAATCTCATTTATTAAATCATCCTTGCTAATGTCACCTGGTAATTCCAATTTAAAAAACTGCACACCAATATTATGAGCAGCTTCCTCTTTTTTCCGAACATAGGTCTGAGATGGTTTATCATCACCTACTAAAACCACAGCTAATGATACCTTGCCTCCCTGTGTTTTGATATAATCCACCCTTGTTTTCAAATCGCTTAAGATAGTAGAGGCAATTTTATTACCATCAACAATAATACCCATGCTTTTATTTATTACTTTGTTTTTCCACAAAACCAGCTATATTTTAACATAATATATATGAAAAAGCAATTAATTCGGGTAAGTGTATACACATATTGCACTTTTCTGCTAGTCTAGAGGCATATGTCAATCCTTACTCCCATTCAATAGTCCCTGGTGGCTTATTAGTTAAATCAAAAAAGATAAAGGAAATACCAGGTATTTTAGCTATTTTAAAAGCTAAATCTTTTAATATATTAACAGGTAATGGATAAAACTTAGCAGTCATAGCTTCTTGTGAGGAAACAGGCCTTAAAATTATACTTTCCTCACTATTTATACCATAAGGAACTAAAACTACAGGAAATTGCCAAATATCTCGCTCTAAACCTAATTTTAAAACTTCGCTTTGTACTAAGCTATCTACTTCTCTTAAAAGATCTAATCTCTCTTTAGTAATATAGGCTTCTTTTAACTTAGCTTCACTTAATTTATTATTAGAATTATCTATTCTTAAAATAACTCTATTTATTTCTTTGAATTGATTAGTAAGTGTCGGTGAAACATGAAATATCTCTAAAACGTTTTCTTGATTTAATTCATTAATATTTACTTCCATAGCTAAGGGATGAGCATAAGTTCTCATATCACCTTGTACCCCCACGCTTTTTATTGATAAAACAGTTAAATTAAAGTTAGGAAAACTTTTTTTTATCTTCTCAGTTACTTTACTTACATCACTTGGTTTTTGATTATTACATAAAACCCTAACTCCCAAACCTGGACCTGGGAAAGGTTGGCGCCAAACAAGTTTAGAAGGTAGACCTAAATTTTCTCCAAGTAATCTTACTTCATCTTTATACAAATCTTTAATTGGTTCAATTATTTTATTCTCTTTAATTAATTTCTCTACTCTTGGTACTCTATTATGATGTGTTTTAATGATATCAGCATTAGGTGTACCACCTGTTTCAATAGTATCCGGATATATAGTACCTTGCCCTAAAATCCATTCTGAAGGATTTAGATTTAATTTACTGGCTACTTTGTCTTGAATATCTAAAAATAAATTACCAATTATCTGACGTTTTTTTTCTGGTTCACATATTTCTTTTAAACCATCCAGAAACTCATTAGAAGCATCATATACTTCTAAATTAGTAAAACCAGCTATCTTAAGTGATCTTTGAACCTCAGTTACTTCATTTTTACGCATTAAACCATTATCAATATGTAAACCAAATACTTTATCCTTGCCTAAAGCTTTTTCTAAGAGAGCAAAGGAAACCGTGGAATCAACGCCACCACTAACTAATAGAAAAACTTTTCTATCCTTTACTGTGACTTTAATCTCTTTAATCATTTCTTTTTGCCAATCATGAATATTCCAATCTTTACGAGCTTTACATATATGAAAAGCAAAATTCTTTATTATCTCCATACCATGAGGTGTATGTGTAACTTCTGGGTGAAATTGAAGAGTATATATTTTCTTTTCATCTGATGACATAGCCGCAATAGGGCAACTCTTTGTCCCGCCAATAACTTTAAATCCCTCTGGTGTTTCAATTACACTATCACCATGACTCATCCAAATTTCTTCAACAGGTTCTAGATTATTAAATAAAATACTTTCCCCAACATTTAGTTTAGCTAAGCCATATTCACTCTGATCTTCATGCTTAGCAACGCGACCACCAAAATAATGAGCGATTAATTGATGACCATAGCATAAACCTAAAATAGGGATATTTAATTTAAAAAGATTCTCATTTACTTGGTATTTATCATCACCTACTCCAGCTGGTGAACCTGATAAAACAATACCAATTAAATTATCTATTTCATTTAAATTAATATCTGCAGGATATAATTTAGCTAAAATGCCTAAATTCCTCAATCGCCTAGCTATTAAATGAGTATATTGAGAACCGAAATCTAAAATCGCAATTTGTTGATGAATCCGTCTCATAACTTGATAAAATCTTAATTATTTAATATAATAACCCCATTATAATCTAAACTTTATGAATAAACAAGAATTAACTCAAGGTATAACATTTGATGATGTTTTACTTGGGCCTCAAAAAACAAATATCTCACCTAAACAGGTGGATACTAGAACTAAATTAAGTAAGAATATTATATTAAATATTCCACTAGTTAGTTCTCCTATGGATACAGTTACAGAAAGTAAACTCGCTATTGCTCTAGCTTTAGAAGGTGGCTTAGGTTTTATTCATCGTAATTTAAGTCCCCTAGAACAAGCTAGTGAAGTAGCTAAAGTAAAGAGATACAGAAATAGCTTTGTAGAAAATCCCATGACTTTAAGTCCAGATGATAAGATAAAAGATGCGGTTAAGATTAGAAATGAAAAAGGCTATAAAAATATTCCCATTGTTAGTAAAAATGGTAAATTACTTGGTCTCTTAACTAAGTTTGATTATTTCTGGCCTGAGGATGAAAAGTTACCAATTAAGAAGTTAATGAAAAAAGTAAATGAAATAATTACCGTACCTGAAAATACAACTCTTGAAAAAGCTAGACAGATTATTAAAGATAAGAAAGTACCAGTTATTATGTTAATTGATAAGCAAGGTAAATTAAAAAGCATGGTTACTAGATCAGACTTAGAAAAAAATCTTTTTCACCCCAATGCTACTAAAGATAAACAAGATAGATTAAGAGTGGGTGGAGCTATTGGGGTAGGTATGGAAGCTTTAAAAAGAGCTCACCTCATGGCTGAAGCTGGTGTTGATGCTTTAGTAATTGATACGGCTCATGGACATAGTCAAAAAGTAATTGAAACTTTAATTACTTTAAAGAGTCATAAAGATTTTAAAGAGATTGATATTATCGCCGGTAACGTGGCTACTGAGGAAGCTACTCATGATTTAATCAAGTATGGTGCTGATGCGATAAAAGTCGGCATTGGACCTGGTTCAATTTGTACTACTCGCGTCGTAACTGGTATTGGGGTACCTCAAATTACAGCTATTTGGAATGCTTTAAAAGGCAGAGGTAATTCTAAGGTCCCAATTATTGCTGATGGGGGTATACGTTACTCAGGTGATATTGTTAAAGCTATTGCAGCTGGGGCTGATAGTGTGATGATCGGACAATTATTTGCTGCTACCGAAGAGTCCCCTGGCGAAATCACCTATTACAATGGTAGGATATATAAAATATATAGAGGTATGGGTTCACTTGAAGCCATGAGTCAAGGTGCTAGAGACAGATATGGAGCTGATATGACTGATGAGATAAATAAGTTAGTACCCGAAGGTATAGTGGGGCAAACACTTTTAAAAGGTAAATTAGCTGGACATGTTCACCAATTAATTGGTGGTTTAAAAGCAGGTATGGGTTATCAAGGTGCTCAGAATATTGAAGAACTTTATAGTAAAGCTAAATTTATTCAAATTACTAATGCTGCTTTAAAAGAGAATCATCCCCATGATATAGCGATTATAAAAGAAGCGCCAAACTATCAAACTAATGAATAAAATACTAATTATTCATAATCCTAAATCTGGTTCTGCTTTTAATCAAAACTGGTACAAAAAATACTTCTTAAATCACTTTAAGAAGTATTTACCTAATACTGAACATGATTTAATAATAACTACTCCTGAATTAGAAAATCAATTAAAAGCCATAAAATTTACTGATTATCCTAAAGTCATTGTAATTGGTGGAGATGGTACAGTTAAAGAAGTAGCTGATTATTTATTAAAAAATAATTTAAATATTCCTTTAGCTATTATCCCCGCCGGTAGTGCTAATGTTTTAGCTTCAAGTCTAAGTATAAGCTTAAAACCTAAGCAAGCTATTAAAACTGCTTGTCTGGGTACACCTAAAAAAATAGATGTTTGCATATTAAATAATACTCATTATTTTTTAATCTGTTTATCTATTGGTTTCTGGTCAGATATAATAAATGAAACAAGTCGTGGTTTAAAGATTAACTTAGGCTTTATGGCTTATCTCATGACTTTCATTAAACAACGTCAAGTTAAAAAAACAAATTTTAATTTATGTTTGATTAAATAAATTCTAATAATAAAGGTAAAAACTTAATTTATGATTATTCTCTTTAGTTATTTTAATTTAACACCAAAACAACTCTTGAATTATTTGAATCAGA
>Ga0100387_10002740_pt1 | contig 14863 bp, 7 predicted proteins | sample CryGeymeta201511_FD_81547 | JGI IMG/M metagenome (GOLD analysis project Ga0100387, IMG submission 81547) | Groundwater microbial communities from Crystal Geyser aquifers in Utah, USA - Crystal Geyser metaG 2015-11 | ecosystem: Environmental > Aquatic > Deep subsurface > Groundwater | place: USA... | reverse complement strand
GAGGTCAAGGCGGCCCTGGAACGCATTGAACGGCATATCATCGGCGAGCCTGGCACTATAAAGGTGCTTGGCAGCTACCCGAGAGTAGACATCCGCACCAAGCTTATCGGCCACTGCGGCTTCATCGGCACCGGCGAGATGAGCCAATGGTTCGCCCGCCGCCTGGAAAACGAAGGGTACCGCACCATGCTCACCGGCCGCGGCACCGAGACGCGGCCCGAGGAGATGATCGCCGCGGTGGATGTGGTCTTCATCTGCGTGCCGATCAGCGGCACGGTGGCCACCATCGAGCAATACGGCCCGCTCATGCAGGACGGTCAGGCCCTCATTCTGCTGGCCGGCGAGGCCGAAACCACCCTGGCGGCGGCCATGGCCCACACCCGGCCTGGGGTTGAACTCATGCTGCTCCATAACCTTTGGGGCCCACAGGCCTCCACCATGAAAAACAAGAACGCCTCGGTGGTGCGCACCCCGCGCAGCGGCGCGCTGTGCAGTGAGTTCGAGGCCTTTCTCTACAAGCACGGGGCCGACATCCACCACGATGCCCCGGGCCAGCACGACCAGCTCATGGGCGTGGGCCAGAAGCTGCCCACCTCCATCTCCGTGGCCCTGGCCAAGACCCTGGCCGACAACCAGATCCCCACCGCGGCCATAGCCAGCCATGCCACCCTCACCTCGCTCTACGCCATCCTGGCCATGGCGCGGATCCATCGCCAGAGCCCGCGCACCTATGCCGAGATCATGGCCACCAAGGGCGCGGGCCGCAAGATCGTCCAGGACTTTGTCGCCAATCTGGCCGCCATCATGGACCTGTCGGAGACTGGCGACATCCCGGGCCTCTGTGCCCTCATGGAGGCCAACCGCCAGTATCTGTCGGATCAGTTTCTGGAAAGCTGCATGACCCAGTCCCTGGCCATGGATGAAACCCTGGGCCGGCTCATCAAGAGCTGAAGCGCGACGCCCATGCTCCCCATCCTTACCCTGGCCGTGCCCCCGCTCATGGGGGCCATTATCGGTTACGTGACCAATTACGTGGCTATCCGCATGCTCTTCCGGCCGCTCCGAGCCTGGCGGGTTCTGGGGTTCCGCCTGCCGCTGACGCCGGGGGTGATCCCGTCGCAACGGATGCAACTGGCGGAGAACATGGGCGCCATGGTGGGCGAGCATCTGCTGACCGGCCAAGACGTCCGTCGCGCCCTGATGGAACGCGGCTTCCAGCAGGAACTGCGCCAGGTCGTCGCCGGTCGGCTCACCGCCCTGTTCCAGCGCGACCTAGGACCACTGGCCAGCCTCACTCCCGACCGCTTCCAGACCAGCTTCCAGGCCGGCGTCGATATTCTGCGCTGGCGTTTTTTAAAACACCTGCACGGTCACCTGTCCAGCCCCGAAGTCCGCGACCAGGTGGGGGCCGCCATTACCGCATACCTGGAACATTGGCTTAATCAGCCGCTGCACCAGCGCCTGGCCCAAGAACATCTGGACGGTCTGATCACCTTTATGGAAAAGAGCCTGGCCAACCTGTTGGCCAGCCCGTCAACCACGACCTGGGTTCATGACCAGATGCACGAAGGTCTGAAGGGACTGCTGGTGGAGAAACGCAGCCTGCGGGAGTTGCTGCCCGAAGATTTCACCGACCTGCTGCTCAATCGAATCGAGCAGGCCACCCCCGACCTGCTCGCCAAACTGGCCGACCTGCTGCAGGAGCCGGCCATCCAGGCAAAAATCGCCAGGGCCTTGGGCAACGCGGCCATCAACTTCGTCTCCTCCCTGGGCCCGGTGGCCGGCCTGCTTGGCGGCTTCCTCAAGCCTGAAACGATTGCGGGCAAGATCCTGGGCTTTCTGCAAAGACCGGACAACGACCTCGCCCGCCTGCTGCTGGACGATACCGTCCAAGAGCGGCTGGCCGCCCTGCTGCGCGACCAGGCCGCCCAGTTTCTGGACCGGCCAACCGGCGCCCTGCTAACGGAGTTGGGCCCGGACAACCTGGAAAAACTAGGCGATGGCCTGGCCGGGCAGGCCACTGCCCTGCTTGGCAAACCCGGCACCGCCAGCCTGCTGGCCGGCCTCTGCCGCGACGAACTGCAAAAACGAACCGGCCTGCCCCTGCGGGAGGTGCTGGCCGGCCTGGTCGGCGAGGCGCACCTGGCCAGGGGCGCGGCCTGGATAAGCGACGAAACCGTGGCCATGGTTGGCAGCGCTACCACAAAACGCCTGCTCGACCGCCTGCTCACCGGCCTGGTGGAAGAAAAACTGCTGTCCCGCCCCCTCGGCCCGCTGGCCGATTTTCTACCCAAGGCCGTGCTGGCGGGCATCGAAGACTTTCTGCTCAAGCAGACGAGCGACCTGCTGGAGCGCGAGGTGCCAGGGCTGCTGGACGCCATCAACGTCCGCCGCATCGTGACCCGCAAGGTCGATTCCCTGGACCTCCTCCGTCTGGAGGGGCTGCTGCTCTCCATCATGCAGGAGCAGTTCAAGTACATCAACCTCTTCGGCGCCCTGCTGGGCTTTATCATTGGCTGCGCCAACCTGCTCTTCCTGCCGATGCCATGACCAAGACCACCCCCCTGCGCCTGCTGGTGATCAGCCAGTACTTCTGGCCCGAGTCCTTCATCATCAACGACCTGGTGCAGGGCCTGGGTGAGCGGGGTTTCCAGGTCACCGTGCTCACCGGCATCCCCAACTACCCGGCGGGCCGCTTCTTCCCGGGCTACGGCCTCCGGGTTAAGCGGCGGGAAGACTGGCACGGCGTCCGCGTCATCCGGGTGCCCCAGATTCCCCGCGGCCAGGGCAGCGGCCTCGGGCTGGCCGCCAACTTCCTGTCGTTCGCGCTAGCCGCCAGCCTGCTCGGCCCCCTGCTCTGCCGGGAGCCCTACGACCTGATCCTGGTCTTCGAGCCGTCGCCAATCACCGTCGGCCTGCCCGCCCTGGTCATGAAAAAACTAAGCAAAGCGCCCATCGCCTTCTGGGTCCAGGACCTCTGGCCAGAGAGCCTGTCAGCCACCGGCGCGGTGCGCTCCCCCTGGATCCTCAAGCAGGTCGAACGGCTGGTTCGTTTCATCTATAGACATTGCGACCTGATCCTGGCGCAATCCCAGGCCTTCTTCCCCTCTATCGCAAGCCTCGGGGTGCCGGAAGAACGGCTGCGCTATCTCCCCAATTTCGCCGAGGATCTCTACCAGCCCATGCAATTGCCGCCCGACGCGCTGGAACAGGCTATGCTGCCTAAGGGGTTCAAGGTGATGTTCGCCGGCAACCTCGGCAAGGCCCAGGATTTCCCCACCATCCTGAAGGCGGCGGCCAGCCTGCGCGATCACCCCGACATTCACTGGCTCATCCTGGGCGACGGCCGGCAACGCGCCTGGATCGAGGAAGAGATCAAGGCCTTGGGCCTGCAAGCATCGGTCCACCTGCTGGGCCGCCACCCCAAGGAGAGCATGCCCCGTTTCTTCAGCCTGGCCGACGCCCTCCTGGTCACCCTGAAAAAAGACCCCATCTTCGCCCTCACCATACCGGCCAAGGTGCAAGCCTACCTGGCCTGCGCCAAACCAATAATCGCCGCCCTGGACGGCGAAGGCGCCCGGATCGTCACCGAGGCCAAGGCCGGCCTGGCCGTGCCCGCCGAAAACCCGGAGGCCCTGGCCAAGGCCGTGCTTTCCCTGGCCGCCATAGACGAGGGACAACGGCAGGCCATGGGCCACAACGGCCGCACCTGCTTTGCACAAAATTTCGACCGCACCATACTCCTGGACCGCCTGACCGGCTGGCTGCGGGCCATGCCCACGGCCGACCAGTTACATGGTTAGCATACGGCCTATAATGGCGCGACCCCAGTCCAATTGGGGGATACAGAGCAAGAAGGGGTCAGGTCTGGACCTTGGACAAAATGTCCCGAGGTCAGACCTGACCCTTTCCCTTTCCTGAAGAGTTGCTCATAAAAATTGCTTACCACATGAGAACATTCATTCCACCATTGCTTTCAGCAAAGCGTCCCTGGCATCCAAATAGAACTGAATGTCGATCTTGGTAGCCATGTCGTCGGAGAGGTCAAACAACTGGCGGCGGCACGCCACCGGCATCAGTAGGGCGGTCGCTCCTTTTTCAACGGCGATCTCAGCAATGGACACCGGGTTGTGGACCGGTTCGATAGAGCCACCAAGGTTGATCTCACCAACGATAATGAGGCCACCTCGCACGCTCTTCTTCAAGAGTGAGGTGCAAAGAGCAACCAAAGAGGCCATCCCGAGTTTGGCCCCTGATTTGGATGCATCAAAGGCGCGGAGCTGGGCCGTGAACTCGTGGTGGCGGGGATCTTTGTCCCCCACCAGTTGCAGCGACCGGGCATAGAGGTTCTGTTCCGCAAAGCCCATGCTTTCCCTGAAAGCAGTAGGAACCGGTTTGTTGAGGATCTTCACGCCAGAGCCGGGGCCTTCGTTGATTTCGATGCGATAGAGGCCCGGGTGCTCTTCGCCACCGCCGGGGCTAATACTCCACACCTGACCAGGCTCCAGCGGATCGCCACCGATGCTGTTTTCACTTTGCAGTTCCGGGGTGGAGACAAACTTTTCGACTCCGTCCGTACCCATCACATAGCTAAAATGGGTATTGCGAAACTCCGCCGCGCCGATGCGCTTTTGCTGTTCCTTAACCCGCCGGCGAGCTTCCAGGGCGATCCTCACCGCCCATTCCAGATCTTCTTCGGGGATGTCATTAGCGGTGCCAGGGTGCATCAGCTTGATCAGCCCGCTGACAGTCTTGTTCACCGCATTGGTATCACGGCCGGAAAGGGCGCCACCAAAGAACACTCTGTTCTGCAGCAGACTGATTCGGCTCTGGTTGCGTGTTTGACTCCAGCATTCCGACAGAAAATCGCTGACCAGGCCAAAATGGTTGGTGAGCAGTTCCTTGCTGATCTTAGGTACATCCCAGCCGGGGAGAAAGGCATGAATCCGATCCATGAAGGCGGTATCATCGCGCATTTCCGGGGGCATCGGTCCCAGCAGGTGGCCGATGCGTTGTTGATGCTCGACATCGACATCGAAATTGCCGATCAGGACAATACTGCCGTCGGCGCGAATACTTTCCTTGCCCCGGCTGAACTCGCCAGACTCCATATAGCCCTTCATGATGTTTACACCGTCCTTCTGGTCGAAGGAGACCCCGGAGACCTCATCGAAGCAGACCACGTCATACTGGCAGACCAGTCCCCGCTGGCCCGTCGAGTTATTGACAAACATCCTGGCCACCGTGGCCTTACCGCCTGAAATCAGGTGGGCGTAAGGTGAAACCTGCTGGAAAAGATGGCTCTTGCCAGTCCCCCTGGGACCAAGTTCCACCAAGTTGTAGTTGCGCTCAACGAAGGGAACCATGCGCAGCAACAAGGCATTTTTCTGCCGTTCGGTCAACCCCGCCGGCTCAATACCAATGGAACGCAGGAGAAAATCCTTCCACTCCTCGGAACTGAAACTTTTTCTGGCCTCGGCCAGGATATCCAGGACGTCCCGCTTGGAAAGCTGGATCTCCCGCAGGGAATGCACTCCGAAAGGCCGGCCGTTCTTCTCTTGGGCAATGATGGAATCATAGGCCAGAGAGATCTCGGCGTAAAAGCCGCCGGTCAGCATTCTCTCATGCTTGCTGACCAGTTCCGCCTCAATGCGGGCATCGGTCAGACGAAGGCTGGGGATGGTAGCCAGATATGAATCGGTCTTGGCATCGAGACGAGCGGTGATCAGGTCGATAATTTTTACCGGCCCATTTTCCCTGGCGCGGGACTTGAAGAGCTCTTCATCGCCGGCCTTTACAGTCCTGTCCTGCAATTGCCTCTGAACAATTTCCAACCCTTCCGCAATCTCATCCTGGTCGGTGCTGGCGCAGTAGCGGCCCAACAGAAATTCCACCACATAGGTGGGGACCGGAAACTGGCGGCTGAAGGTCCGCACCAGATCTTTCCGGACCAGATACCCTTCCAGTGTCGAGGCTGCTTTTTGATCGATCTGATCCAGGGTGATCATTCGATACCTCCACCAATCATTGTATTCGCTTGGGCCACCAAGCCGCCGTTGTCATCAACCACGACCAGGGTGGCCTCTTGGCCCAGCAGATCCTCGTCTTCCACTACCACCGAGGCAGTCCCGTGACCCTTCAGAGCCTTTGCTTTCTTGCCCAAGAGAACACTGGACTTGGCATCGCCAGCCTGCATGCGGAGGTCTATCGCCAATCCTGAAGAATCGCCTTCCACCGCGACCGAGCAGCGCAAGCCCTTCCAGACTACATCGGTGATTTCCACCAGGGCCAACGATCCCGCCCCGACTGTGCCGGTGACCGTAAGTTCGAGGGTCAGACATTCCTGCAGGCTCAAACCGCCATGGGCATACTCTTCACCCCTCCTGAAACAACTCACCCCATCAGCCAGGGCGAAGTGCAGGTCCGGATTCCAGTACCAGGGGTACATTTTTTCCTCTGTTGTGGCGCCCGATTTGAGCGCGGCACAGCGTCCCCATTTGCTATCGGCCAGGCAGGCCGCCAATTCGGTTTTTGGCAAGCCGCCGGGCATCAACAACCAGCCGTGGTCAGTAACAACCCGGACGCCCTTCCAGCCCGCCGCCAGCAACGCTAGAATCCGTCCACTGATCTCCTCCAGCAATAGACCGAGGTGTCTGGCCAGTTTCCATCCTCGGTCATGTCCCTCATGATCGATATCACCGAACTCACACCAGCCATGGCCATGGCCGGCACCGTTATCTCCCCGCTCAAGAAATTGCCAGCCCTTATCTACTATGGTTTTGCGCAGCAGATAGGCGGTAATCGGCTCAAAATTGTAGCCGCCCGGCTCCTCGCTCACCTGGTTTGATCCCAGAATTGGCGCCACCGCCGGCTTGCCGGTCCCGGTAACGCTGGGCAGGGGTACCCAACAGGGGCGCTCAGAGACGATACAACCCTTGTTCTCCAGCAGCGCCAGCAGCCGTTTGGCGGTATCAAAGCGGAGCCCGTCCACAAACAGGAGGCATTCGCCTTCCTTGTATGGGGCGGCCTTCAAGGAAGCGAGCGTGCCCCCCGGATACGAACTATTGTGGACCACTTGCTGTAAGTGACGAGCCGACTCTTCAGCCCAGGGAAGATATACAGCCCGGATGGCTGTGGTGACTACTGCCAAATCAGCCTCTGTTTCCACTTCGGCCAGCGCTCTGATTACAGCATCATCGGCCCGCCAGCCGTTACCGCGATAGCCGGCGGCCAGGTCTTCGACAGTGCCGGCGGCAAGGCCATTCCTGGTAACCTCGGCCAGAATTGCCAGGTGACCCAAGGCCTTTGCCAAGGGGGCCTCGCCAAGTTCAGCCCAGACCAGGGAGCGGCGGTTGCCATGCTGCCGTTCCAAGGACAAGAGTCTTTCCCTGCTCTCGTGCACAGGAACATCACGCAAGCCCTGAAGTTCCTTGTGAAGCATTTTCTCTTTGGCGTCGTTCCATTGCGGCCAGCCACCGTGGGTTATCTCGTTGGCAAAAAGATTGGGTGGTGGCATGGAGCTTTGCCGGATGCGGGCCGGGATATTGGGATAGCGCCTGGGGGCTTCGCAAAAGCGCTCCCATATAGCTTTCCAAGGGCCTTCATGCATTGCCAGTCGGGCGGCGCCAGCCAGTACGCCATCATTTTGCGGGTCAAAGGCAAACTGCGATTTGCAGACCTCGACAAAGGCCGGCCACTCATTTTCACTGCGACCGGCTCGAAAAGCATCCCCCTGATCCAGCCATTGCAAGAGATCCCGTACCGGATCTCCCCCGGTCAGCAGGGTATTGAAGTAGTCCTTGTCAAGCCTTTTGCCGTTAAGAAGGACCACCTCTTCGTCCAGCAAAAGGTAGAGGGCCAATTGCATGGCATTCTTGGCGTCATTGTCCTGAGCCACATCGAGGCCCAGACCACCTTGGTCAGTCTTGAGAAAGGCCAGAATGGTCCAATCCTTGCCATTAAGCTGCGACCAGATCGCGCCACGATACTGCAACTCGGCCAGAGCTTTCAGATGCTCCGGGCATCCTTCCACCGCCCGCAGATCCTGCCGGCTTACTCCCGGCAGATAAAAAATTGGCGTGCGGTCAGAGGGCAGATCAACACCCTTCGCTGCCCCAGCAATAACACAGCGCAACCAGATGGCCGGCCCGGTCCGCTTCTCCGGGGCATAATCGCCAAGAACCAATAGTTCGGGCATTTCCTCCTGCAAACGGGGGATCACCGCTTCCCATTGCCGGTCCTTGTCCGGCCAGAGGATACAGGCCGGGGCCACCTGCACGTCGGGGTTAAATACGGCGGCGTCTCGCACGGACTTGAGGAGATGGTTAATAACTCTCATTTTTAAGTCCATTTCTTTCGCAGTGCGTAACCACATCCCCTCCGTAACATTTTTTTTGCACAGTAACTTTTCTGATGTTACTGATGCAGCATCAATGGAGCCACTCGGGTAATGGCAGAAGATAAAAGGGCAAGTCCTGTACGGCGGGTTTTAATATTGGCTTTTTTGTCAACGGTGTTCCTCACGACGATTCAGGCCAAGAGCGTTGCTATTCTAAGATTGAACTCGTGGCATGCTGCTGACAAGGACTCTGGTGCATCTTCGGAAAGCCCTGTCGTCTTGCACATTTTCAGCAATTTTTGAACTGCCGGTTTGCATAGGCGCTCTTTCTCCAGTTTCCGGTAAGTGTCCTTCTCGTTTACCGGATTGTCGGCCAGATAATGAATCCATGTTTCGATATTTCGTTTCGGAACGGCAATTGCCACTGCATCGTCGTCCCCTCGGAACTGAACTTGTTTCGCGTTGCATTCCGCTTCAAAGTCATTTATTCGATCTTGCACTTCTCTCTCATCGGCGTCGATCATCACGATTAATCCAGACGCCGCCCTCAATCTCCTTTGCCGATAAACCTTGATTTCGCTGGGAAACTTTTCCCTTACCCACTGTTCAGCGGAACCCTTGGCCGAAGGGCTTTTTTCAACCCTCAACTCCCTGGTATTCCAACCCATGCCTGCCAGAAATCGCCTTGTAAAGGCTTCTTGTTGGGAATCTTCGCAGAGGAGGACAATCTTTACCCGTCGCGAACTCATTCAGTCCACCCCCTGGCGATTTGCCCGGAAAGACTCAAACCCTCCTCAACTCGTTCTGGCATTTTCATTACACGGGTTGGTCCCAAGGGATCTCGCTCAATCCATTTACCACATTCCGGCCCGAGATAATCGATCAGTTCGGGATGATGGCTGATTATTACCGCCTGGGGAAAACCCTCTCCGCAGGCGTCATTCAGTGCCATGAGCCAAGGTTGAATTTCCGGCAGCGAGACGTAATTCTCCGGTTCGTCAAGAAAGACAGTGTGCCCTAGATCTTGAAGGCCGAGCAGAAGCGAGTAGAGGACAATCATGACTCGTTGCCCATCTGATATTTGCTCAAAATCGAAAAAGATTGGGGTAGTGCTTTGGTCAGCGCTGGTGAAACCGACTTTCAATATTTTATGCTTTCCGGCCTGCTCCAGTTTAAAGGCGTGAAAGCCTGGGATGGTAGCACGCAATTGTTCTGTCAACTGAAAGATCTTGTCCTGATGTTCCTGGGAGATGTATCTGTACCAGGAAGCGAAGTTGGTGCCATCGCGGTTGAGCCAGTCCGATTCTTCGTCGCTTTCGGAAATCATGGCCTTTGGCTGGAGGCTGACAACGAACAGCATCTCGACCCACTTTTTGAACCAAGTCAGTTTTTTATTGTCCGGCCTCGGTATTATTGTGGCCAGGGCCGAAATGGACCAATCAAAGGAATAAACCGGGCCAGGCACGTGATCATCGTGATAAAGGTTCACATAGCCTTGTTTGAACTCGAACAGTGGCTTGCCATTAAACAGGAGATGTTCGAGTTCAATACGCTCCTTCTTTATACCGGTGTTGTGAGAGATAACCAATTTGTAGGAAAACAGGCCATCTTCGCCCTGTACATCGAGTTCGAAGGACTGTTCAGTCTTGTTGACCCAGGCGGTGAGGTCTTCCGGTGGAAAAACTTCGCTGATTTTGATGTTGTCCACGATAAGGTGGCGGATCCTATAGATCAGATCGAAAAGGGTTGACTTGCCTCCACCATTTGGCCCCATCAATAGGGTCAACTCGTTAAATTCCATCTCGAAGTTAACCAGGCAACGATAGTTGCTTGCATACAGTCTCTTGAGCATCATAGGCCTCCATTGCCCTTTTGGGCCGCGAGTTTATCTTCAATTGTCAGGTGATGATCGTTAATCCGGTCGCCGTTGAAGAGGTGATACCAGGGTGCGGAATCCACGTCCTTGCCCCGGTCTTTTTCCCATTTGATGTTGGGTTTGTCGCGCAGGACGCCGGCGCCTTTCTTGGCTACGTCGGGCACGGAGAGGAAGGGGCGGATGTTGAGGCGGACGCCGTCGTTGAGATCGGGGTTCCAGCCGATGGGTTGTTGATCGATGGGTTTCCAGCGGACGAAGATGTCGTAGGGGGCCTCGCCTTCGAGGATCAGCTCCAGCTTCTTCTTGAGGCTTTCGGCGGCGGCGAGTTTTTCCTGGGCGCCGTCCACGCCGTTGCCGATGTCCTGCTTCTGGCGGCTGATCCAGTCACCCAGGTAGGTGTAGATCAGGGTCTCCAGGAGTTTGTGGTCGAGCTTGTGGTAGTTGACCAGGGCGGCGAAGCCGTCGCGGAGGCCGTCCCAGATGTGCCAGATAAAGGGGCGGTGCTGGAAGAGTTTGCAGTGTTGGCTAAAGAACTTCTCCCGCAGCCAGGTTTCGAGGGTCTTGCCGCCATGGTCGGCCTGGGCCAGCAGTGCGGATTTCCTGGTGGATGACCAGTCGCTGCCGTAGGCCGCAGCCAGCAGATTTTCCAGCCGGTCGGCAGCGGACATTTCACCGCGCACCGGCGGGAGGCAGACGATGCCGTCGTCGTCGGCATAGGGGAGCAGGTCTGCCGATTTTTGCACCCAGGCGCGGGCCTCGGAGGAGAGTTCGGTAGCCAGACCATCCTGGTCTGGTTCTTGACCAGAGCTGGAAGCTCTGGCTACCTCCGCCGGCCAACGGTAGCCGAGGAGACGGGCGACGGCAACCTGCAATACCGTATCATCGCTACGCAGTGGTCCATGGGCAGTCCATTTGATTACTTTATCCCACACCACCGAACCGCAGGGATGGCCGTGGAAGATCCACTGGGTAGGATCGTCGGAATAGGGTTTGGGCAGGCCGTTGGGATATTTCTCGGCAGCGACCTTGGTCCAGTGGTCGAGGTCAAAGGGGACTTTTGAAATATACCCATTATTAACACTTAGTTTTTGGTTAATCTTTCTCAGCTCAGTTGAGAAGAAATCACTTTCACAGAAAGAGTACAAAGCGGGTAGATCTCTGTCCAATTTTGGAATAATTACAGGAGCTTTGTCAGGGAAACGCCCGCCAAAGTAAAGACAGGCCGGTAAATTCCGCATTTGTCCAATTATTACACCCTGCCTACCCCAGGCTTCTCTTCCTCTGACAGCAGCCCCCTCGAAAGAGCCAACAAGCTCCCATAAGATTAGCCAAGATTTTCCAGCAAATAGGGTTGTTGTTTCAGGGGAAGACTCCAAATATTTATATCCGTCTTCTAGTTGTGATTGTTCCCAAAATGTTTGTATAAAACGTTCAGAATCTCCAGTGGATGTCCCTTGGAAACATGAAGCAACTTTTGCCAATAAGTGTTGGTCCGAAGAATTCTCAATTTGCACTATGCTATCCGGATTCACCAACTGCTTGGCCTGCTCCACCTGCTTGATCTCGGCGGTAATAAGCCCGGCGGCCTTGTCGGCGGCGGTGCGGGGTTCGGAGACATCCACGCCACGAATCAGATTGGTAGCGTCAGTTTCGGCAAAGAGCCCGCCATGCTGGCCAGCAACATTGCCCCGCCTCAGGGTAATGAGAATCGCCTTGACCACCTCGCCGCTGATGGTCTCGAAGGCCCCCGGCCCCAACCGTGCAATCAAATGCCAGGTGTCGTTTTTCAGCAACTTCTCCCGAAATTTCTTATAGCTGGTCAGAAAGAGCCAATTCTGCGGCAACACAATGCTGGAGGTGCCGCCCTTAACGCATAACTCCAGGCAGTGATCAAGAAACACCGTGGCCAAATCGTTTTTGGCCGCCGGATAGTGTTTTTCACAAAAATCGCGCAGCCGTTCATCCTGTTTGCCCCGCACCAGATAGGGCACATTGGTGATCACCCACTGATACTTGCCAGCCAGCAGCGTGGCGGCTTTGGCAAGCCCATGGGCCACTATTGCGGCCTCTTGCTGTTCGTCGCTTTGCTCTTGCTTCAAGGCTTGAGTTAGAAGCGGCCCGATGTCCGCCCAAGACACGCCCATGGGCATGGGTGATTTTTGTGGATCCAGCAGACTGCCCAAAACCGGGGCATCTTTACAGGTCTCATACATCCAGTCCAGGGCAAGACTCAGGTTCTGCTTACCCAAACCAAGTTGCTTCCACTCTTCCTTGGCCACACTGACCGATAACCCCGAGCAGGCCACATGCAGCTCCGGTAGCGGCCGATAGCCTATTGGACCCTCACCCCCGGCCCCTCTCCCGGAGGGCGAGGGGAGATTGGGATAGCGCCAGGCGGTCAGAGCCAGGGCAAAGGCCGCCAGTTCCACGCAACGTTGGTCCAACTCCAGGCCGTGGATGTTGTCGCGCAACACGGCATCAACCGCCTCGCGGGCCGACAGCCCTTCCAATTCCATACGCATGGCCACCAGCATCAAGAGGGCGGCGACCAGAAAATGTCCCGACCCGCAGCAGGGATCCAGCGTTTTGAGTTCGGCCAAACTTCCCGGCCAGCCCGCAAAGGTTCCGGCGGCAGGGATCCAACTCCCCTCGCCCTCCGGGAGAGGGGCGGGGGGTGAGGGCAAAGAGTTCACTTCCAACCACAGACTTTCCAGCACGGCCTCGGTCTGGCCTAATACGTCGTTATTCCAAAATCGGACAACCCGGATGCCTTGTTCCTTCAAAAAGGCCGAGCGTTGATCATCATATCGCTGTCGGGAATTTTCGTTATGCTGCCCACCATCCAGTTCGACGGCCAATCTTTCTTCATGGCAGTAGAAGTCAATGATGTAGCGGTCAATTGGATGCTGCCGGCGGAATTTTTTTCCGGCAAACCGCCGATCTCTTAAGAAATTCCACAACAGTTGTTCCGCATCGGTTTGATTCTGGCGGAGTTTACGGGCATATTTGCGAATCTCTTCTGGTAATTCGGACTTCTTTATTCCTTCGCCACCTGCTTTGCCCTCACCCCCAGCCCCTCTCCCGGAGGGCGAAGGGAGTCTAATGAAACGCAGATATTCCAAGGGTACACCGGGGAAGGAGAAAAACGCCCGCAACTCCTCTTCGGTGACCGCATCCCGCAAAATCTGGCGGGCACCCGCCCGAAGCTCTTTTCCATCCTTGAGGCCGGCCAGCTTGGCAACCCACCAGGCTCCCAGGGCGTTATCCAACAGGAAGGCCACCATGTACGGCTCGGTGAACAGCTGGGTAACCGCCGGCAACTCCCGAGCGCCGATCTTGACCTCGGAGGCGTTGACCGCCTCCTTCTTCTTAGCCTGCCAGAACTGGTAAACCCAGCCCAGGGAATCGGAGGCAATGAAGACCTCCAGCGAAAGCTCTGACAATAATTTTTCTAGGGGCAGTTGATGATTGGCGGCAAAATAGAGTTTAAACACCGGAGAATCAGGGCGGAAGATCTGCGGCAGCATCCGGGCCGCCAGTCTGGCGGCCAGTTCCCAGCCATTTGCCGCGCCTTCCTCTGGGGCCAACTCTTCGCACTCTTCCAGTGTCACCGCGACGCCATCGTACATGAGCAGGTTGTTCTCGGACAGGAAACGGGCAAAAAGCATGCGGTGCCAGTGCTCGTAAGCCACCTCTTCGATGAGTCGATCCATGGACTGGACCTTGCCGCCGTTGAGAGAATCCCCCAACTGCCGGCCATGCAGACGCAGCCTGCGCCGTAACTCGCGCTCCTCTTCCGAGAGGTGGGCAAATGGCGCTGTCTCTCCGACGCCAAGTTGCTCCAAGGATGCCTTGGCGGCGGCCTCGGCGATGTCACGGGCCTCCCTGATGGTGCGCTCAAGTCGGTTACGTAATGTTTTTTCCAGCGGCTGCATTTCTTTCACGTTGTCATAAATTCTAATGAGCTTTCAATGTTCACTTCACATTAAATGTCACATTAAACTCATTTTAATGTTGTAATTAATGAGCGTCACTATCCCAGGTAACATTCAGCTTTCTTTCCCGAGGTGATAGCTGTAGGTGGCCTGCTTTCCTCGACCGGGTGGCTGAATGGCGCTATTCTCGCGCATCAATTCCTTCATGAGACGAATTACCTGATACCGGTCGTAATGGGTAACTTGGCGAATCTCATGGTTGCCAATACCTGGATCTCCACGACGAGCCCGTTCCATGAGAATACTGAGGACTCTGGTTTTGGCCGCCTCCCAATCGATGCGGCGGGTGCGCTCCGACCTGCCGTTCTCTTGCAGCCGGCGGTGCAGCTCGGGAGATAGCATCCAGTAGGTGCCTTTGCCGGTCCCGCCCCGCTCCACGTAACGCAGATGCTCCATATCGGCCAACACCCCGCGCAACTGGTCTTCGGGCCGCTGGCAGAGACGGGCCGCAGTCGCCGTGTCCATTTCAAAATGCTTCAGGAGGTACTGGAGGATCAATAGTCGATCAACTCCGAGAAGGCGGCCGTCCTGGCTCTCTTCGGCAACAAACAGCCGGAAGGCGGGCGAAATGTCGCGGCGTAAGAAGGTGACGGTTACCGATTCGCCGATTTCTTGGATGCTTGGCGGCTCCTTGCCTTCAATCAAAAGGGCTTC
>Ga0100387_10002719_pt1 | contig 14932 bp, 11 predicted proteins | sample CryGeymeta201511_FD_81547 | JGI IMG/M metagenome (GOLD analysis project Ga0100387, IMG submission 81547) | Groundwater microbial communities from Crystal Geyser aquifers in Utah, USA - Crystal Geyser metaG 2015-11 | ecosystem: Environmental > Aquatic > Deep subsurface > Groundwater | place... | reverse complement strand
TCTCGTTCATGGGCGAGCCTGGCGTGTCTGTCGAGCGGGCCGAAGGCACGAGCTCGGCGTGCTGCGTGAGCCGCGAGTCTCGCGGGAGCGTCGATCATGGTCCCCAAGGACGAGAGCGACGAGGAGCGGCCCCACGTGTCTCCCCATCGGCCTCGGTCGTGCCGCGGCCCGGAGGCGCTGCTATCGTCGGCGCATGTCCAAGGTTCGCTCGTTCGCTTCCGCCGTGCTCTGTCTGGCCATGATGGCGTGCTCCGGGGACGCGGACGCGCAGGCGACCTGGTACGAGCCCGCGCCGCTCCTGGCGTCCGTGCGGCCCGAGGCACAGCAGACGGCGGAGCATGTGCTCGGCGATCTGTCGGCGCTGCCGCTCTATGATCTGCACCTCGATCTGGCGGACGACCTCGCCTCCTTCGAGCTGCACGAGGACGTCTACTACACGAACACGGAGGGCGCTCCGCTTCGGGACATCGTGCTGCGCGTCTACGCCAACCACGGAGAAGAGCATCCAGCGGTGACGCTCGCGGAGGCGAGCTGCGAGGGTCAGCCCTGCGTGGTGGGTTGGCAGCCGAGCGGCGCGCTCACGCTGACGCCACGCACGCCGCTGGAAGCGGGCGCGCGCCTGCTCGTGCACGTCCATCTGCGCGGCACCTTGAAGGAGATCGCGGCGCAGCGGACCAACATCCTGGCCCAGGCGATGGAGGGCATGGGGCGCATGCAGGACGCCGCGCGCGCGGGCGACTACGGGCTCTTGGCCCACGGCGACGCCATGGCGAGTCTGACGCGCTTCTACGCCGTGCTGGCGCGACGCCACGGCGGCCAATGGGTGGGCGATGAGCAGAGCGGACTGGGCGACGTCGCGCCGGATCGGCTCTGCCACGTGCGGGCTCTGATCACGACGGCGCCGGGGATCGTGGTCGCGGCGAGCGGTCTGGTCGCGCAGGAGCGCACCACCATCGTCCATGGTCAGCCGCGACGTCACGAGGTCTCGGTCGTCGCGGGTCTCGTGCGCGACTTCGCCGTGCTGGCCAGTCCGCACTTCGAGGTGGCGACGCAACAAGCGGGCGAGGTCGAGGTTCGTTCCGTCTTCGTGCACGACGACGCGGAGGCCGGTCATCGCGTGCTCGACGCCGGAGCGCACGCCTTTCACACCTTCGAGACGCGCTTCGGGCCCTACCCCTATCGCCAACTCGATCTGGTCGAGGCGCCTCTGGTGGGCGGCGCGGGCGGCGTCGAGTTCAGCGGCCTCGTCACCGTCGCCTCGATGTTCTATCGACCCATCACGGGCGGAGCCGACGCGGGTGGTGCGAACGCGGGCGGCACGGATCTCGGATCCGTCGCGGGTTTGCTCGGCGGCGCCGGCCTCGGTGGCTTCGGCCAGATGATGATCGAGCCCATGCTCGAGTTCGTGACGGCGCACGAGGTCTCACACCAATGGTGGAGCGGCGTGGTGGGCAGCGACTCGCGCGCCAATCCCTTCGTGGACGAGTCCCTCGCGCAGTACTCGGCCGTGCTGGCCGTGGAAGATCGCTACGGTGCCGAGCGCGCGGCGCAGGAGATGGCGCGACAGGTGGCGCAGAACTACCAGATCATGCGCATGAACGGGCAGCCCGACGGCAAGGTCGACAGGCCAGCGCACGCCTTCCCCTCCGAGCTCGCGTACGCGGGGTTGGTGTACGGGAAGGGGCCGTTCTTTTATCGCGAGGCGCGGCGCGTCATGGGTGACGAGGCCTTCTTCGCGGCGCTGCGAAGCTACGCCACACTCAACGCCTTCCGCGTCACGACGCCGACCGAGCTGCGCGCGGCCTTCGCGCGGGGGCCGCACGCGCGTCAGGTGCGCCGACTCTTCGCGCGCTACTTCGAGCAGAACCACGGCGACGAGGACCTCGGGCAGGGCGATCAAGGCAGCATGCTCGGTCAGTGGCTCGGCGCGGACGGGGGCGACGTCAGCTCGCTGCTCCAGCGCTTGCTCGGGCCGGGTGGTCTCGGCGGTCTCGGCAACTTGGGCCAAGGCGGCGCTGGCCAAGGCGGCGCAGCGAACGATGCACAGGACGCGCAGGCCATGGCCGCCGCGCTCCGTGAGGCCGTGCAAGCGCTCCAGGACTTGGGCGGAACGTCGACGACCGCGACGCCATCCGTGCCGTGAGTTCAGCCGGCTGAAGCGGACGGCAGGGTGCGGCTGGCCCAGGCTGCGAGCACGACGGCGACGTACTCGACGTCCTGTTCGCGACTCAAGAGATGATCGGCGCCGTCGAGGCAGACGAAGCTCTTGGGGTGTCTCGCCTCGCTGAAGAGGGCGGCGGCGTTGTCGACGCTCAGCAGCTGATCGTCGGGCGAGTGGAAGACGAGCAGCGCCTTGCCGAGTTTGGAGATGGTCTTGCGTGCGCCCTGCGCCGCGAGCTCCTCGAGGAAGTGCTTCGAGACGCGGAAGCTCCGCTCCCCGAGCTTCACCTGCGCGCGCCCGTGCTCCGCGATCTCCTCGGCTTCGTCGACCAGGAGCTGCGACAGACTCGCAGGGTGGGCGGGTGCACCGATGGTCGCGACCGCCAAGGCTTCGCTGATGCGCCCCGCGGCGCTGAGCATGGCGGCACCGCCGAGGCTGTGGCCGATCAGGATCGTGGGCGCCAGCCGTGCTTCGCGCAGCCAGCCGGCGGCGGCCACGATGTCCTCCGCGCTCGAGGTGAAGAAGGCACGGGCGAGGTTGTGCTCGTGCTCATCCAGCCCCGTGAAATCGAAGCGCAGGGTGCCGATGCCGCGCTCGGCCAGGGCGTCTGCGATCTTCACCGCTGCCTGGGCGTTGTCGCCGCAGGCGAAGCAATGGGCGAAGAGCGCGCACGCGTGCATGGGACCCGCAGGGTCGTGGAAGTGCGCCGCCAGCTCCTGGCCTTGGGCACCCGAGAACGTGATGCGTTCGACCGGCATGGGTCGCACGATAGCGGATCATGTGCGCGGGATCGTCCAAGAACGGCGCGCGCCGCGACTTCGCCCGATCTCACCGCCGCGACGGCCAGTCGAGGCGAATCGGTTCAGTTCAGTAGCAGAGGGTCGTGCAGCCGGCCGCGCCGGAGCGGTTGCAGGCCTCGCCCTCGGTCGCGGCCAGTCCAGCGGGCGTCCAGGCGCCGGTGGTGAGGTCGACCTTCCAGACGTCGTTGACGTTGCCGCAGTCGCTCTTGCCCGCGAGCACCCAACCCGTGGTCCCGGTCTGGGCGCGTCCGAAGCCGAAGCGTCGCTCCGGGGCGTTCAGGTCGGGCGTGGTGAAGTCCGCGGGGAAGTCGCACGCTCCGGCGGCCGTGCCGTGGAGCACGTCGCCCTGGACCAGCCGGGTCCAGACGCCGGAGGCGAGGTCCACGGCCCAGACGTCGTTGCGGTTGCCCAGGTCCGTGAAGTCGTGGCCGGCGACCATCAGCGCCCGTCCTCCGACCTCGTCCGCGTAGAGGCGCATGCCGAAGCGAATCTCGGGTGCACCGGCGCCGCCGGGCGCGACCATGCGCCAGGTGTTGGTGTCGAAGTTGAAGGCGTAGGTGTCGTCGAGGAAGGGGCCGGAGAAGTTGGGCGTGCCACCGAAGACGACGAGCTCGCGGTCGACCACGACGCCCGCGTGGTAGTAGCGCGGCGAGGGCCCGCCGGTTGCGTCGATGCGGCTCCAGACGTTGGTGCCGAGATCGAGGGCGTAGGTGTCGCCGCTGCCCGTGGGCGAGAGCCCGCTGCTGGAGGTGTTGCCGCCGAAGATGATCAGACGTCCTCCGTCGGCGTCGAGGCCAGCGACGGCGTTGCTGCGCGGGGAGGGCGCGTCGCCCGTGGTCGCGAGCTGGCTCCAGCTGTCCGTGCCGAAGTCGAAGGCCCAGGTCTCGTTGTAGAGCGTGTAGACGCCGGAGCTCGAGCGCTGCCGGCCGCCGAAGAGAAGCGCGCGATCGTTGGCCACGTCGAGCACGAACTTGCCGCGCGCGCGGGCGCCGGGGCCAGCCGTGACGCTCAGCTTGGTCCACGTCTCACAGGTCGTGTCGAAGGCCCAGACCTCGTCCGTGTAGGAGTAGTTGGGCATGCACGCGAGGGGCGACGCCAGGTTGCCGGCGTAGACGATGATGCGCCCGCGGGCCTGGTCCATCACGGCCGAGAGCTCCCCGCGACCTGGGAAGATCGCCCCGGGATCACAGCTTCCCGCGTCGGGCATGGCCGCGTCGGAGCCGCCGTCGGTCATCGTGGCCGAGTCCGGCATTCCGCCGTCGCCGGGGCCGCTGTCCGCGGGGGTGGAGTCATCGCCACAGCCGAGGGCCAGGGCACACACGAGTGAGATCAAAGCGATGCGCATCGGGCTAGGTTATCTGCCTTCGCTCGCCGCGCAAGTGGCCCCGGCTGTCTGTGGTCTCTCTCGGTCTAGGGTTGCCCGCGTGGGTCCAGGCGGCGAGACTCCAGCTTTTGCCGCGCGTCCCCAGTGGGGGACTTTGGCCCCGTCAGGATTGTTCATGCCCCACGGTCGCTCACCCGACCTCTCGAGTTCGAGCCCCGACCTCGCCTCCTCGGCGCAGGTTGGTTCCCATCCTCGTCACGCCTCCGCTCGGCACCACAGCCACGCGCTGCCCCTGCGCGAGCAAGCGATGCGGGATCTGCTCCGCCTCTCCGTCACCCACCTCACCCCTCGGCGAGCGTGGACGTGGACCGGCTTCGGCGCCGCCTTCGTGGCCCTGCGCGGGATGGTGCGCGGAGCGCGCGCGCTGGACGATCTGATCTGGCCGCAGATCGCGGAGCAGCCCGTGCAGGCGCCGGTCTTCATCTACGCCAACGCGCGTAGTGGCACGACCATGCTGCATCGTCTGATGAGCATGGACGAGGATCGCTTCTCGCCCTTCATGCTCTACCAGTCGATCTTCAGCGCCGTCAGCCTGCAGCGCCTGATCCAGCTGCTCGCCAAGCTCGACCAGCCGGTCTTTCAGGGTGCGCGCCGCGCTGGCGTCGATTGGATCAACAGCAGGTTCTTCAGCGGCTGGGAGGGCATCCACAAGCTCGGCATCGACGAGGCGGAGGAGGACGAAGCCACCTTCGTGCTCAGCCTCTACTCGCCGACCGTGACGCTGGTCTTTCCCTTCGCGGAGAAGCAGCGCGAGCTCTCGCGTCTCGACGATCTGCCCGACGCCGAGCGTCACGCCTTCATGGACTTCTACGAGGACACGCTGAAGCGTCACCTCTTCGCCTCGGGCCACGGCCGCACCTTCATCAACAAGAACGTCTTCTTCACCTCGCGCGTGCGCGCCATGGCGGAGCGCTTCCCGGACGCGCGCTTCATCTACATGGTGCGCCACCCCTACGAGTCGCTGCCCTCCTTCCTCGACATGTTCCACGAGAAGTGGGTGACCCACTCTCCGCACATCGACAGCAACTCGCCCGAGGCGCAGGCGCTCGCGGCGCTGGCCTTCGACGCCTACCGCTACGCCCTCGAGTGCCAGAACGACCTGCCCGAGGATCGCTTCCTCGTGGTGCGCTACGAGGATCTGATCGCGGATCCCAAGGCCACGGTCAAGCGCATCTATGGCGAGTTCGGCTGGACCATCTCGCCCGCCTTCGCCGCGCGCCTGGAGGAAGTGCGCAGCCAGCAGCGCAACTACCAGAGCGAGCACGGCTACAGCCTGGAGCAGTTCGGCCTGACGAAGGAGCGCGTCTACCAGGAGCTGCCCGAGCTCTTCGAGCGCTTCGGCTACGAGCGCTGAGCCTCGCCCCCAGCGCGTATCACGATGATACGGCTAGGCCCGGTTTCATCGAAATCATTGCGGATTTTAGCTAATTCAGCCCCAAAGCTTCCAGGGCTCTTTCGCAGCATCCGTGTGCAGGACGCGTTCGCTGGGGCTTGACGCTCCTGGGCGTGGAGCTTATGAGGTTTCAAGAAGTCTTGAAGCTTCGCCAAGCCATGGCCACTCTCTCCCACGCAACTCCGAGCGATGATTCCGGCGAGCCCTCGATGCCCGCCGCGGACACGGAGCGGCTGTGGGCGGCGAGCCTGCGGGCCGCGGATGCCGTGGGAAGACTGGTGGAGTTCTGGGGCTTCTCGCGCCATCTGGGTCGCGCCTACGTGCTGCTCTACTTCTCGGAGGAGGCGCTGCCCACGTCGGAGTTGGCCGCGCGGCTGGGTCTGAGCCCGAGCGCGACCTCCTCCGTGCTGAGCGAGCTGATGGGCTGGCACGCGGTGCGCAAGGTCTGGCGAACGGGCGAGCGGCGCGCGTACTGGGAGGCGGATCAGAGCCCCTGGCGCGTGGTCCGCGGTGTGCTCGGTCGACGCGAGGGCCCCCTCTTGGTGGAAGCGCTGGCGAGTCTGGGCGAGGCCGAGGCGCTGCTGGGCGGCGCCCACGCGGGCCGGCGGCGCACACGCTTCCTTCGGCGTAGGCTCGCGGGCCTCAGGCTCGTGACGAAGACGGCACAGGGGGTGGTCTCTGCCCTCGCGGACGGAAAGCCGGCAGCCCCGGCGACAAGCGAGCCCGACCCCGAGTCGGGCCCGGCGGAAAGGTAGACGCGCATGACATCCCTGGCCGTGGCGGCCACTTCGACACCAGCCGCCCGAGTGAAGGAGACCGACGTGCTCGGCTCCCTGAAGAAAGTGTGCGAGGCCCATGGCCTGGGCGAGATGTCGCGGCAGCTCGTGTCATTGGGCGAGCTCGTGCGCTGGGACATGGTCAACGTGGAGCGCGCACTCTCCGAGCTGCCCCTGCGCTCGGACGTGGTGGGCGACAGCGCCGGACACCTGGTCGCGCTCGGAGGCAAGCGCCTGCGGCCCGTGTGCGTGGCCCTGGCGTCTCGGCTCGGCACGGGATTCGGCCCGGCCGCGCACGAGCTGGCCGTGGCCGTCGAGCTCGTACACTGCGCGACCCTCTTGCACGACGACGTCGTGGACGTGGGCGACACGCGCCGTGGCGCGCCCGCCGCGCGCGCGGTCTATGGCAACGCCGCCTCGATCTTCGCGGGCGATTGGCTGCTGGTCGAGGCGCTGCGCCGTGTGGTCGGCGCGGGCGTGGACGGGACCCTCGGGCTCCTGCTCGACATCATCGACGAGATGATCCGCGGCGAGGCCGTGCAGCTCGAGAGCCGGGGGCGACTGGATCTCCCGGCCGCGACCTACTTCGAGATCGTGGAGGCCAAGACCGCCGCGCTCTTCCGCTGGGCCATGGTCGCGGGCGGTCGCGCGGGCGGCCTCGCGGAGCAGGAGCTGCTCGCCCTCGAACGCTTCGGTCGTCAGCTCGGGGTGGCGTTCCAGCTGGTCGACGATCTCCTCGACTACGAGGGCGACGGCAAGGTCACAGGCAAGGCGCCCTTCGCGGATCTGCGCGAAGGCAAGATGACCTATCCCCTGATCCTGGCGCTCGAACGCGACCCCTCCCTGCGGCCTCTGCTCGAACAGATCGTGGCCTTGGGCGCGGACGGCGTGCTCGAGCCCACCGCGGGCGCTCGCCTGGTCGAGGCGCTGACGCGCACGGGAGCTGCTGAAGACTCTCGTCGCCTGGCACACGAGCGAGCGCTCGAGGCCGTCGCCTGCCTCGAGAACCTGGCGGAGTCGCCCGCCAAGGACGCCCTCGTCACCGTCGCGCGCGCCACCGTGCATCGGGAGAAGTGAAGATGACCCTCGACCTCTCTCCCCGCACGACGAACCATGGCGCCGACAGTCGCGAACGCGACGCCGCCGACGCGCCCTCGAGTCGCATCCCTGGCTTCTACGCCAAGACGCTCGAGGAGCGTCTCGAGCGCCTCTCCGAGCTCGGCCTGCTGAGCGAATCCGGGCGTGCCCACCTCGCTCGTGGTGGCGGACTCCCCCTCGATGTGGCCGACCACATGAGCGAGAACGTCGTGGCCTGTCATGGGCTGCCGCTCTCCATCGCGCTGAACTTCCGCGTCGCGGGTCGCGACGTACTCGTGCCCATGGCCGTGGAGGAGCCCTCGGTGGTCGCGGGCGCCAGCAACGCGGCGCGCCTGCTGCGCAGCGGGGGCGGCTTCGAAGGGCACGCCACCGAACCCATCATGACGGCGCAGATCCAGTTCGACGACGTGCCCGACGTCGCCGGCGTCAGCGCGCGCGTCGAGTCCCACCGGGCCGAGATCCTGCGCCTCGCCGACGAGGCCATCCCGGGCATGGTGAGACGGGGCGGCGGCGCGCGAGACCTCGAGCTGCGCGTGCCGAGCCCGGATCACGATCTCGTCGTCGTTCACCTGTACGTGCACGTCGGCGACGCCATGGGCGCCAACATCGTCGACGCCGTGGCCGAGGCCGTGGCGCCGCGCTTGGCGCAGCTCGTGGGCGGTCGTCGTGGGCTGCGCATCTTGACCAACCTGCCTCTGCGTCGGCGCGTCAGCGTGCGCGCGAAGGTCTCGGCCGAGGTCCTCGGCGGCGAGGAGGTCGCCGACGCGATCGCTCGCGCCAGCCGCTTCGCGGAGCTCGATCCCTACCGCGCCGTGACGCACAACAAGGGCTTCATGAACGGCGTCGACGCCGTGGCGACCGCGCTGGGACAGGACTTCCGCTCCCTCGAAGCGGGCGCCCACGCCTACGCCTCGCTGTCGGGGCGCTACCTGCCCTTGGCCACCTGGCGTCGCACGGCCGATGGCCTGGTGGGCGAAGCGGAGCTGCCCATGGCGGTCGGCACCGTAGGTGGTGCCACCGGCGCGCATCCCGGCGTCCGCGTCGCCTTCGAGCTGTTGGCGGTGAACTCCGCGCGCGAGCTCGCGTTGGTGATGGCGTCGGCTGGCTTGGCCTCCAACCTCGCCGCGCTGCGCGCCCTGGCGACGGAGGGCATCCAGCGCGGCCACATGCGGCTCCATGCGCGCAAGAGCGAGCTGCGCGAGGCGACGGGAGGCGAAGAATGAACGCCCTCGAGCCGACGACATCGTCTCCGGAGCCTGGCCCGCGGGGTGGCAGCGGCGCCATGTTCGATCGCATCGCCGATCGCTACGACACGCTCAATCGGCTGCTCTCCCTGGGCGTCGATCAAGGGTGGCGTCGGCGCACGGTCAACGCGCTGAAGCTCACGGGTGGAGCGCGGGTGCTCGACCTCGCGACGGGCACGGCCGATCTCGCCATCGCCATCGCGCGGCGTCAGCCGGACGCACAGGTGGTGGGGCTCGACCCGTCGGCCGGCATGCTGGCCGTGGGCGCCGAGAAGCTGCGCCGCCTCGGCCTGGACGAGCGCGTCGAGCTCGTCGAGGGCGACGCCGAGGCCTTGCCCTTCGCGGACGACAGCTTCGACGGGGTCAGCATCGCCTTCGGCATTCGCAACGTGCCCGACCGCGCCCGCGCCCTGGCGGAGATGGCGCGCGTCACGCGGCCCGCTGGACGCATCGCCATCCTCGAGCTCGGAGAACCGCGCGGATCCGTGCTCGGCCCGCTGGCGCGCTTTCATGTGCATCGCGTGGTGCCGACCCTCGGCGCGTGGTTGAGCGGAGCCTCCGAGTACCGCTACCTCGAGCGCTCGATCGCGGCCTTCCCGCCCGCCGAGGTCTTTGCGGATCTGATGCGTGGCGCGGGCCTCGACGTGCTCTCGGTCGAACCACTGACCTTCGGCGTGTGCACGCTCTACGTCGCGCGCCCGGCGGCGAAGCCATGACCCAGGCCTCCATCACTCGGGACGCCTTCGTCGATCCGCGTCGCTCCACGCTCGATCCGGACGAGGCCGTGCTCGCCCTCGGGCGCGCGCTCGACAAGGCGCCGAGGGAAGGACTCTCTCGCTTCTCCCTGCGCGTGAATCGCGCGCCCCTCACGGCGCTCCTGCGCGCCTTCGAGGATCGCGAGGCCGTGCTCTTCGAGCCACCGCGGGGGCTCTGTATCGCGGGCGTGGGCGTGGCCGCAGTCCTGCGCGCCTCGGGCCAGGATCGCTTCGCCACGCTCGCGCGCGACGCACAGGCGCTCCTCGCTTCGATCACCCTCGTGGGTGAGACTGACGTGACGTCGGAGGGTCCGCAGCTCGTGGGTGGCGCGGCCTTCCGTCCGGGCCCGGCCGCTCCCGAGTGGCAGGCCTTCGGCGAGGCTTGCTTCGTGCTCCCCCGCCTCTCCTACACTGAGCTCAACGGGCGCGCCCATCTGCATCTGGTCGCGGACGCCGGCGCCGATCGGGACGAACTCGAGGATTCCGTGCGGGAGGCGATGAGCGCTCTACGCACGCCATTGCGCTCACGTTCCGCGCCACGGGCGTTGCTCGAGGAGCACCTCGAACCTGGCATCTGGGCCAAGGAGCTCGCCTCGATCCAGGCGGCCATCCGCGGTGGGGGCCTGGCCAAGGCCGTGCTGGCGCGACGCTCTCTCCTGCGCTTCGACGGCGCGCCTTCGGACGTGAAGGTGCTGGAGGCCCTGGGCGCGCGGCATCCGAGCTGCACCCGCTTCGCGCTGCGCCTGGGCGACTCGACCTTCCTCGGCGCCACGCCCGAGCGTCTCGTGCGTCGTGAGGGCAGCCAGGTGCGCTCCGAGGCGCTCGCCGGCACCGTGGCACCGGGTCACGCCGCCGAGCTGTTGGCCAGTCAGAAAGAAGGCGGCGAGCATCGGCTCGTGGTCTCGGCCATCGAGGCTGCGCTGCGGCCGCTGTGCGTCGAGCTCGAGCAGGATCCGGAACCGCGCCTGCGCAAGCTCGCCGACGTCCTGCACATGGAGACGCGCTTCCGCGGCAGGCTCTCGGGCGCGCAGCACGTGCTCGAGTTGGTGGACGCGCTGCATCCAACGCCCGCGGTCGGTGGCACGCCCACCGACGCCGCGCTCGCGCTCCTGAGCGAGGTCGAGGGGACCTCTCGAGGATTCTACAGCGGACCCTTCGGCGCCTTCGACGCGGCGGGGGATGGCACCTTCGTGGTCGCGCTGCGTTCGGGTCTGCTGCAAGGGGACCGCGCTTATGTCTACGCGGGCGCTGGCATCGTCGAGGGCTCGCAGGCCGCCGCGGAGTACGCCGAGACCGAGCTCAAGATGCGCGCCGTCCTGGCCGCCCTGGCTGCGGACGCCGGGGAGGGAGGCCGCGCTTGAGCGCCCAGGCCGCCGTCGCGCGCGCGCTCTTCTCCGCCTTCGCGGACTCGGGCGTGGAGCACGTCGTCCTCAGCCCGGGTTCGCGCTCCACTCCCTTCGTGCTCGCCGCGGCGCAGGAGCCACGGCTGCGCCTGCACGACCACGTCGACGAACGGGTGGCCGCCTTCTTCTGCCTCGGGATCGCGCGCGTCACCGGACGTCCGGCGCTGATGCTCACGACCTCCGGCTCCGCGCCTGCCCACGCCCTGCCGGCTGTGCTCGAGGCCGAGCGCGCAGGTCTGCCTCTGATCGTCGTGTCGGCGGATCGACCCGCGCGGCTGCAGGAGTGCGGCGCCAACCAGACCGTCGATCAGCGTGACCTCTTCGGTCGCCACGTCAGGCTCTCGCTGAGCCTGCCCGAGGCCCGTGGCCCAGGGCGAAGGCGACGTGCAGCGCATGATGCGCGTCGTGGCGCGCCAGGCGGCGCAGCTCGTCGCGGCCAGCCTGCGCGACGGAGCGGGGCCCGTGCATCTCAACGCGCCGGCGGACAAGAGCCTGGAGCCGGCCCTGGGCGTGGTGCTGCCCGAGCCTCCCGTCGCGCCGCGCCTCTTCCTCGCTCAGGCCTCGCCCACGGACACCGCGCTCGACGCGCTCGCCTCGAGCTTGGCCGGAGCTCGTCGCGCTCTGTTGCTGGCCGGTCCCGGGACACAGCCCGCGGAGCCGCTCGCCGCGCCCGTCGCCCAGATCTGCGCCGCCTTCGGTCTCACGCTCGTGACCGAGTCGACCAGCGGGCTCTTTTTCGCGCCCGAACTCGGCGACACTCCGCGTCTCTCCCACGCCGACGCGCTCTATCGCGACGCCAGCGTGCGCCGGACGCTCGCTCCGGATTGCATCCTCGCCTTGAACCAATTCCCCGTGAGCCAAGGGATCGCAGAGCTGTTGCGCGCCGGGAAGACGCGTCATCTGGCCATCGCCCGGCACGGCATGCCCGACGCCGAGGCGAGCTTGGAGCTGCTGATCGAGGCCGATCCCGCCGCCGTGCTGCCTGGCCTGCTCGAGCGCGCCCCCGCAGTGCTCGCGCGGGACGAAGCGTTTCACCGCGAGCTGCGGGTCCGGGACGCCGTGCTGACGAAGCGCGCGGAGAGCTCGCTGGCAGAGGTCGGAGAGACGCTCACCCCACAGGGTGTGTTGCGTGACGTCGCGGCCTGCACGCGCGGTCTGGCGCTCGGGCTGGGCAACGGGCTCAGCGTCCGACGCGCCGACGACTGGCTACTCCATGGCTCCGACGTGAGCTGCGTGCTGCACCAGCGCGGACTCAGCGGCATCGACGGCGGAGTCTCGGGTGCCGCGGGCTCCGCTCTGGCGCTGGGACGCCCCATGGCCTTCGTGCTCGGGGACGTGGCCTTCCGTCATGATCTCGGCGGCCTGGCCGCCGCGGCGCGGCTCGCGACGCCGCTCGTGTTGGTGGTCGTGGACGACGGCGGCGGGCGCATCTTCGACGAGCTGCCCATCGCGTCCCGACCGGACCTGGCGCACGCCCTGACCCACTTCACCACGCCGGGTCCGAGCCGCGCCGAGCAGGCGGCGGCGCTCTTCGAGCTACCCTTCGCCGCGCCCTCTACGCGCACGGAGCTGCGCGCGGCGTTGGCGCGCGCGATGGATCATGCCGGAGCGAGTCTGATCCTCGCGGCCGTCGATCCGGCCCTGGCCTCTCGGCTCGATCATGAGCTGCGCGCGTCCACGGAGGCGAGCTGATGCGCCTGGCGTTCCTGCACGGCTTCATGGGCGCCCCTTCCAGCTGGGACGACGTGCGCGCGATGGTGCGAAGCCCGGTCGAGCGCGCTTTGGCGCTGCGGCCCCTCGGCCACGGCGAAGGCTCGGACGCGCCCGACTTCGACGCCGAGGTGAAGCGCCTGCTCGCGCGGCTCGACGCAGGGGACGCGGGCCCCTGGCTGCTCGCGGGCTACTCCCTGGGCTCGCGCCTCGCCCTCGGCATGTTGCTGGCGCGGCCGAAGCGTTTCTGCGGAGCGCTCCTGATCGCGCCTCACCCCGGGCTCACGCACGCCTCCGAGATCGCGGCGCGTCTGGCGTTGGACGAGGAGCGCGCGACGAGGCTCGAGCAGGGAGGACTCGCTCCCTTCGTGGATGCGTGGGAGCGCCTCCCGCTCTTCGCGTCCCAGCGCGATCTGCCCGAAGAGAAGCTTCACGCGCAACGACGTGTGCGCCTCGGCCACGACGCCGCGGAGTTGGCGCGTAGCCTGCGCGTCTTGGGCCTCGGGCGCATGCCGTCGTACGGCTCCGCGCTGGCGTCGCTCGACATGCCCATCGCCTGGCTCGTGGGCGAGCAGGACCCGCGCTTTCTCGCGCTCGCGCGCACGGCGGTGCCGGAGCTCGGCGACGCGCGGCTCGCGGTCGCGGCCGGTGCCGGACACAACCTGCTGCTCGAGCGCCCCGCCTTCGTGGCCGGCGAGCTCGACGCGCTGTGGAAGCATGTGCTCGCGGCTCGCACCCCCGCGCAGCTCCAGAGGCACGCATGAACACAGCGCTGATGCGCCCCGGCTCCGCCGCGGCCTGGTGGTTGGCCGCCCGCCCGGCCACGCTCTCCGCCGCCTTCGTGCCGGTCGCGGTCGGCACGGCCTGCGCGGCGGCCGCTCACGGCGTGCGCGTCCTGCCCGCCTTGGCCGCGCTCCTGGGCGCGTTTCTGATCCAGATCGGCACCAACTTCGCCAACGACCTGTTCGACTTCGAGAAGGGCGCGGACACGGAGGCACGCGTCGGCCCCACCCGTGCCGCGCAGTCGGGGCTCTTGAGCGTCGGCGCGCTGCGTGTCGGCATGCTCGCGAGCTTCGGGCTGGCCACGCTCCTCGGCGTCTACCTGACCTGGATCGGCGGCCCCGTGATCGTGCTCGTGGGCGTGCTCTCGATCCTCAGCGGCATCGCCTACACGGGCGGACCCTATCCCCTCGGCTATCACGGCCTCGGAGACGTCTTCGTCCTGATCTTCTTCGGCCTGGTCGCGGTGGCCACGACCGCCTTCGTGCAGCTCGGCCACGTGACGGCGCTCAGCTTGTGGGCGTCGTGGCCCGTGGGCGCTCTGGCCACGGCGATCCTGGTCGTCAACAACGTGCGCGATCGCGAGACGGACGTGGTGGCGGGCAAGGGCACGCTGGTCGTGCGCTTGGGGCGAGGCGCGGGCCTGTTCGAGTACGCCGCGCTCCTGCTCACGAGCTACGCCGTGCCCGTCGTGATCTGGCGTCTCGAGCTCGCGGGCCCGCTCGTGCTGCTGCCGCTCCTGACCGCGCCTCTGGCCATCGTGCGCATGCGCGAGCTCGTGCTGCGCCGCGGCGAGGCCCTGAACGCCACGCTGGTCGGCACGGCGAAGCTGCTGCTCTTCTTCGGCCTGCTCTTCGCCGCCGGTCTGTGCTTCTCGCGAGGCTTCGCGTGAGGCTCGAGCGCGTCGAGCTCGAGACCGTGAGGGGACGGCTCTCGCGCAAGGCGGCGGCGGGTCGACGTCGCATCTGGGAACGCTCGGGGATACGCATTCGACTCTGGGCCGACGGACGCGCGGGCCTGGGCGAAGCGGCGCCCCTGCCGGGCTACTCCCCGGATACCTGGGACGACGTGTGCGCGGCCCTGGCTGCCTTCTCCAGCCTGGAGTGTCGCCTCGACCTCAGCGTCTCCGCCGAAGCGTGTGTGAACGAGGCGTTGCGGGACGTGCCGCTCGAGCTGCCCTCGGCGCGCTTCGGTCTCGAGACGGCGCTGCTCGATCTCCTCTCGTGCCTGCGCAGCGAGCCTGTGCATCGTCTGCTGGCGCCGGCGACGGTCGACGAGTCTGCCTGGCTCGGCGTGGTCGGGCTGGTGGACGCGGAAGAGCCCGAGCAAGCCCTGACCGAAGCGCGCAGAGCCCTCGAGCTCGGCGCCGCCGGGCTCAAGTACAAGCTCGCGGGCGATCGGGGTTGGGCACACGTCGAGGCTGCGAGG
>Ga0100387_10002717_pt1 | contig 14932 bp, 17 predicted proteins | sample CryGeymeta201511_FD_81547 | JGI IMG/M metagenome (GOLD analysis project Ga0100387, IMG submission 81547) | Groundwater microbial communities from Crystal Geyser aquifers in Utah, USA - Crystal Geyser metaG 2015-11 | ecosystem: Environmental > Aquatic > Deep subsurface > Groundwater | place... | reverse complement strand
GGTTTTTAATAAATAGAGATAAATAGAGATATATTGAGATAAAATTTTAGCTAAATCTACCAAATTTGACATTTTGTAATTTGTTTGAAATTTGTAATTTGAAATTTGTAAATTAAAAACGTCTCTTAAATAAAGACGTTTTTTAATTTATGAATGTTTTTATCAGTTAATCATTTTTAAGTTTTAAGATATCTCCTCATTGCCAAACCACTAGAAACAATGGTAAGTAAAAATACAACACCAAATTCAATACCCAAAATAGATACTAAATTTTGTGACAAATAATTGGAAAGTAAATTACTCTTATCAAAAATAACACTTATATAAGGATCCAAAAACTTCAAAAAGAAATCTACCAACACATAAGACAATCCCACACTTATGATGCTAAAAAGTAAGGATTCAACCATATAAGGACCTCGTATAAACCAACTAGTAGCCCCTACCAGACGTTTTATACCAATTTCAGTACGCTGGGTATATATTGCCACTCTGATAGTGTTAAAAATGATTATAAAGGCAATCACAGCAAAAAGAATAGTCAAAAAATAAGTAAATTTCTGAACATTGGTAGTAATGACATGAATACGATCAATAGCCGTCTCTGTATCTCCAAAAGTCTTAGCTTCTATAATATTTTCATATTCAGGAACACTAAGTGCTTTGATAATTTTACTATAATCTTTTGGATCACGGGTCTTGATAATAAGAGTCGGCCCTAAAGGATTTGTGCCAATTTCATTCAAAGAAGAAAGAACATCAGTACTGTCAGCATAATTTTTTTTGAAATTAACAAAAACTTCATCACTAGTCAAAAAAGATTCTTGTTCTACTTCTGGAAAAGCGTTTACATAATCACGAATTTCTTGTATTTCATCTGTAGTTGCCTCAGGATTGAAATAAATACTAACATCAATTTGCTTTTTGACAGCAGCAATAGATTCATCAGTCAGCACTCTCACTACCATCAAAGTATTGATAGACAGTAGCATCAAAATCAAAATAAGCACTGTCATCACAGACAAACTCATATTACGAACTATCTCTTGAAAAGAAAATTTTACAATACGAAAAAATCCTGAAAACATAAGATTATTATAAACGATATTTACCATTGTCTTCGTCAGAAATTATTCTACCATCATGGAGAGTAACTACCCGACGCTTAAGTTGATTGACCACTTCTCTATTGTGGGTAACTAATAAAATTGTGGTGCCAAATTCATTTATTTTTTTCAAAATATCGATAATTTCTTGAGTGTTGATAGAATCAAGATTGCCAGTCGGTTCGTCTGCTAATAGAATTTTTGGTCTGTGCACCAAAGAACGTGCCATAGCCACACGTTGTTGTTCACCGCCAGACAACTGGGTTGGATATCTATTCAACTTATGACTTAGACCAACAATATCCAAAACTCTAGGAACCACTTGCTTGATACGAGCACGCTTCTCGCCGGCAACTTCCAAAGCAAAAGCCACGTTTTCAGCTACAGTTTTCTTTGGTAACAATTTGAAATCTTGAAAAATAACGCCAATCTGACGACGAAGCAATGGAATATCAGAATTAGAAAGTCTAGTAATATCCCAACCACCTATTTCTATTACACCTGAAGTTGCTTTTTCTTCAGCAATCAGTAACTTGACCATGGTTGTTTTACCAGTACCACTCTGACCAACAATTGACACAAACTCACCAGGTTCTATATGCAAATCAATGCCATTCAAACCCATACTATCTGCACTATATTTTTTGGTAACACTTTTTAAAGTAATCATATGTAAATATTATAACACAAAAATATTTTTTGTGCTATAATTTTTTTAAACTGAAAAAACTTTAGTAGAGCCATCCACGAGATTCTCCGCCCAAGGCGGATCCGCCTTGGGCGGAGAACTCTGATAAACCAATTCAAAAATAGAGCCGATCACGGGATTTGAACCCATAACCTATGGTTTACGATACCATTGCTCTACCAATTAAGCTAGATCGGCATTTTGACAGATTTTTATTATAAAAATAGTTTCAGTGTAATCTTTTTAAAATCTATGTAATCAGTGTATTGAGCGGATAAGGAGAATCGAACTCCTTTCTTCGGCTTGGGAAGCCGACATAATAGCCATTATACTACACCCGCACATTCTGCCTAATTTAAAATTAGGCAGAATAATTTTTATTGATTATTTATTGGTATCAGTAGCTGTCTCTCCTATACTTGAAGTATCTGGACTAGCGGTAATATCAGTACTAGTTACATCAAACAAACCCTCAAAAGGATTGTGGACATTAGCGATGATCTTGATATCAGAAGCTTTCAATTTATTATTCATAAAAGTACGAAAAGCATCATCATTTGTACTTTGTACTGGGAACAAAATATGGCGAGCTTCTACTTCCTGAACATCATTTCCAGCATCATCTTTGGTAGTACGTGTATCTGTCACTTGCAAAATATGATAACCATATTGAGTCTTGACCAAATCTGAATCAAGCTCACCTTTTTTTAGAGAAAAAGCAACTGTTTCAAATTCAGGTACCATTTGTCCACGACTGAACCAACCTAAATCACCACCTTGATCTTTGGTACCATCTGAACCATATTGTTTGGCCATCTCAGCAAAATCAGCCCCATCTTTTATTTTTTGCAAAATTTCCAAAGCTTGAGTACGAACAGCTTCCCCAGCACTTGAATCAACTGGATGTTCTTGACTATATTTATCAGATATTTTCTTTTCTACTTCTGTTGGATAAACTATTTTCTGCAAAAATTCATCAAAAGTCCAACCATATCTATTTTGAATTTCTGTTTCAGCAGCAGTTTTATCAGCAAACCCTGGAATAATTTGTTCATCAGCTATTTTATTAACATCATCCATACTCACAGTCACCTTCATATCTTTGGCTACTTGTCCCACCAAATTGTTGATAAGCAAACGACTTAGGATAAAATCAGATTTTTCATCTTGACTAGGTTCGGTTTCACCACTAGTATCTGTCTTATAAAATTTTTCCATAGCTTGTAAGTTGTCAACATAATCAGTATATAAAATTTTCTGACCATTGATACTCGCAATTGGCAAACTAAGCAAACTGGCTGATTTCATAGTGAAATTAGTTCTAGACAAATTTTTCACCTGAGCTACAGCTACTCCATAAAAAATCAAAAATCCTACTACCAAAGCAACCACAAAACCACCCAAAACCATCATCATCGGGTTAGTTTTTTTATTGACGTTTGGTTTATCTTCACCAGGTTTGGCATCTGACACTTCCTCACTATGTAGAGCCTTTTCTGGAGTCATTTTTTGTTCTTCTGACATAATATCTACTAATTATTCCCCTTTGATAAGAGGTTTATGAATAAAATAATATAACCATTTTAACCTATTTGAAATAACTTGTCCACTGTCAGTATTAGTATCAACCGCAGTACTACTTTTTTCATTGACTCCAGCACCGTTGATAAAAACTACGTTTTCACCAGGTTTTTTCATATTCAATTCAGTTCTCGCTTGGTCTTCTATATAAGCACTACTTGATACATATTTTAATATATCAATAGTATTTATTTTTTTCTTTTGTAATGATGACACATCATCTTGTAAACTTTTTATTTCTTGTTTGATTTTATAATCTTGATAATAAGCCCTGGCATAACCCACCGCCACTACTACAGCCAACCCAAGCATAATAAACAAAAACAAGCGAGAGTTAAAAAAACGCTTTTTAATTCCTACCTTTTCTGTATTTTTAGCAACCATGAAAATTTAGAATAAATAAAGATTAATCTATATTATAACACAAAAAAAACACAACGGGAATAACAAAATTACTTGCCTAATTTACTTATCCTGTTATCAAGAATTTTTTTTACTTCGTAAAGGTCAGGTAATTCTAGTTCATACAATTTATCAATAATAGCCGAAGCAACATCTCCACTAAAATCATAATTATACTTACTCAAATAACGTTCTCGCAATTCGTTTATTTGTTGCTGTAATTGTAAAGGTCGTTTGATACTATTCAAAACTATTTTTACTTTTCCCGCCCCTGTCTGAATAGAGACAACACCAAATTTTAGTATCATCCCAAACACCCCACTAATTTTTCCGTGGACATCCTCTATTTGATCATACGGAATTTCGGACACAATTCTTTCAAAAAAGCCTCTTTGTTCTACATCTATCAGACGGTGCGTGGTTACATAGAAGACATTCTTCTTCCACAAATAGTAATTTCTAAAAATAACAAAAAAACCTAAAAATAGCAAAATAGCAAATATAGTCACCCCCCACCAATCATGCAAAAAAAACCAAAACATAAAAAAGGCGGCTGTAAACAAAAACAAAATACCCAATAAATAATACCAAATCCTAGTCAGACCATATTGTAAGACTTGATTCAATATTCTTTCTTGTTCTTTTAATTTTATATCTTTCATATAAAATATTATATAAATAAGACTTTATTTCAAAGTTCCTAACCAAGGTAAAAGTTTTTTCAATTGATTATCCCAATGAAACTCAGCAATGATTCTTTCTTTGGCATTTTTTGCTAAAGACAAAGCATAATCTTTGTTTTTCAACATTTCTACAATTGTTTCGTCTATAGACAAAGCATTTTGTCTAATATCTATTACAATTCCAGTTTGTGCCTGCAAGACCGCCTCTTCTACTCCCCCACTTTTACCAGCCACTACTGGTAAACCACAGCTTTCAGCCTCTAAAAAAACCAAACCAAGACCCTCTTCTCTACCTTCATCAGGATGAGTAAGTAAAACAAACAAATCTGCCAAATAATAATATTTTTTTATTTCGTCATGTGGCACATTGCCAATATAGCGTACAACATTTTGCAACGAACGAGCTTGAATACCTTTTATCACTTGTTCTCTTTTTGGCCCATCCCCGACAATTACCCAGACAGTGTGTGGCTCTTTTTCCAAAATTTTTGGCAAAACTCGTACTAAATGTGGATAACCCTTACCATCTTCCATACGAGCTACTGACAAAATAACTTTTTTGCCTTGCAAAGCCAACTTTTCGCGCAAAATATCCATTTCTTCTTGCGGTGGTGGAAGTAAAAAATCAGGGTCAGGACAAGGATAAACTACCAAATATTTATTACTAAACTCAGGCATTTTTCCTAAGAAACGCCTCATCAAAGATTCACTATTAAAAACTATTTGTTCTGTTTGCAAAATTACTTTACTTAATCTTTTTTTCTTCCAATCAGACCCAGTCGCATAAGTAATATCTGTCCCGTGTGAAAGAATAATGAAAGGAATTTTGAAAAATTTTTTTATCAAGCTACCAATATAACCAACCGGCAAAACATGATTGATTAAAATAAGTTCTATTTTTTCTTGTTTGACAATTTTTTTAACTTGCCAAAACATCTTGAACCAACGTGGCCAAATAAATTTTGGATATAATAAATTTTTACGTATTATTTTGTATTCTCTTTTTTTGTCAAATTCCTCCACAGCTTTTTTGTCTTTATACATTGGAGCCAAGACTACAGTCTTTTCAGAATTAATAGCGCTAGCAAATTGATCAACGTAAGTGGCGATACCTCCAATTTGTGGTGGAAATTCTAAAGTGATAATTAATACTTTCTTCATATACAAATTCTTTAGTATTTATAATAAATCTATAGATGTTTATTTTTTAAATCAATTGTTTCATTGTAAAATTGTTGTTTAGATAAAGAAAGTAATGTAACAATGTGACAATTTAGCAATTTATAAAATATAATTTACATAACAAAATATTGTGTTTAAACTGTTTTACACTGTTTACTTTGTCGTTAATCTCATCATTTCCAAAATTTGATTTTTGGTAACTGTTTTAGTCATAAATAACATAATAGTATACGTAATACTGCCAACTACAAAAGCTATTACAAAACCAAAATATTTGTCTGCAAATAAAGTTACAATATACATTACCAAAATAGTTAGTAAAAGCTGAATAAATACTTTGTTCAAAAAATTGAAATCAAACTTGTGGAATTTGGCTATAAAAATCAGACCGAGGATAGATAGTCCGACATTAGCTAGTAAAGCAGCCAGCGAGGCTCCTACAGCCCCAAAATGAGGTATAAATAGTAAGTTTAAAACAATATTTACCACCATCATCACCCCTATAAGAGTGGTCTGAGTTTTTTGTCGATCACAAGCATTGAGAATAGCGCCAAAAATAAAATTGAGAAAAGCAAAAACTACACCAAAAATCAAAATCTTCAATGGCAAAACCGAATTCAAATATTCACTTTTGAAAAAAGCAACTATAAAATCTTCTGATAACAATAAAACTATAACTACAAAAGGTAGTGAAATCAAAAGTAAATATTTTATACTCTGATGAAAAACAAAATTCAATTTCTTTTTGTCACTCACAAAATATTCACTAAACTTTGGATAAAGAGCGGCTACCAAGGCCATCGGGATAAAATTCAAAGCATAAGCAATTTTGGACGGAACACTATACCAACCCAAGACTTGGTCTCCAGAAATCTTGGACAAAAATATAGAATCAATAAAAGAATAAACCCGACCAAAAATAGCTGCCAAAGCAAAAGGTATAACTATTGGGATAATATACTTAAGAAGTTGTTTGTTATATTGTGGTTGAAATTTTAGATGATATTTGAATTTGACAATAAAACCAACATAAATAGCATTGAGGAAACTCGGTATCAAAAATGCATACATGAGATAAATAAGTGGTTTCCCTGTAAACAAGAAAAAAGTTCCTAGAATAAAAGTTAGAGCTTGACTTACACTCAAACCAAAAGCTTCATATTTCAAATTTCCATAAGCCCTCAGAGTACCATACAATGTCAAATTCCAAGAATCTGCCAACATCGTAATAGCTGAGACATAAACCAAAGTTTTTGTCTCTACTTCATAACCCATTAGATTTACCACCACAAAGACAGCAACATAACTAAGAATTCCCAAAAATAATTTTAAAAATAATATATTGGAAAAATATTCTTGTATTTTTTCTTTTATTTTAGCACCTTCTCTTATCAAAACATTAGTCAAACCCATATCTACAAAAACCACAAAAATAGTTGTGAAAGACAAAGCAAAAAAATATTTACCAGTATCGGTAGCACCTATCTGACGAGCTACAATAGCAAAATAAACAAAAGATATGACCTTCTGCAAAACAGAGGCCACCGTCATAAACATGGTATTTTTGGCAATGGAATGGGTTTTCATTTATTCACTAATATTGAGCTGAGAATACAGCGAAATATCTTTCTTATAGATTACTTCCCTATTTTACACTATTTTTTATAAAAACACTAGAACATTAAAACATAAAAACAAACTACAAAAAAAGAAACATTTATTCAAAAAAATGTGTTTTTATATTTTAATACTTTAATGTTTTCAGGGTTAATATACAAAATTATAGGCTAAAAAGTGGAAAATGTGGGTTAATACAGCAATAAAAATAACTTAATTAATATACTATATAAAAAAGTGTACATTTTGCTTAAAAAGGTAATTAAAAAAGAAAAGTAAAAGAAGAAAATTATATATGTATAAATGTCAGTGCCAGACGAATTTCCCCGCCCTAAATTGGCGGGTCAATTCGTCAATCCAAAAAAAGAAGATAGGAATGACGAAATGACCCGCTAGGTGGGCGGGGAATTTCGTTATACGTTGCAAAAGAAAAATATTATTGAATTTATAAAAAATTAGCCTACCGTTTTGTCTATTAAGCCTGTTTTTATATTTTAATACTTTAATGTTTTCATAATAAAAAAACAAAAACTTCGAATTGTAACATCCGAAGTTTGTAAAGTATATCTGTAAATTTGCAACGCTTTAACGTTTTCTCCATTGGTGAGCACGACGAGCTTTGTGCAAACCTGGTTTCTTTCTCTCTTTAGCTCTAGGATCACGAGTCATAAATCTACCAGCTTTCAATACTGGTCGAAGTTCAGCGTTCCATTCTACAAGAGCACGAGCAATACCATGACAAACAGCATCAGATTGACCACGTACACCACCACCAGCAACTTTTACAGAAACATCCATGGTTTTTTCTTTGCCAACAGTAACTAAAGGAGCCAAGACACGTTCTTGAAGTAATTTGGTAGTAAAATAGGCTTTTAATTCTTTACCATTTATAACAATTTCACCTTTACCAGGTGTAATACGAACACGGGCAGCAGCTTTTTTTCTTCTACCTACGGCTCGAGCTTTGTTGTCATCAGATTTCTGTACCATAATTTATTATAATATTTATTTTAAATTTAAGCTTTTATAGTAAGACGTTTCATCATACCATCTCTTAGCTTGTTTTTTGGTAACATACTATATATGGCACGACGCATTACGTCCGTTGGATCAGCATCAAAAACTTTTTTCATTGAGGTTGTTTTGAGTCCACCTGGATGACCTGAATGAAAATAATAATCTTTTTGTACCAATTTTTTTCCAGTAAATTTGACTGCTTTAGCATTGTTAATTACCACAAAATCTCCTTTATCAATATGACGTACAAAGGTAGGTTTGTTTTTGCCCATCAACATTTTGGCAACTTCACTAGCAACACGACCAACGGCCTTGTCAGTAGCATCCACTTGGATTATTTCACGTTTTATTTCTTCTGTCATATATAATTTTTAAACGAATTCTATTTTTACTTTTTCTGCACCGTCATTTGGACGAGTACCTAATTTGGTGATACGAGTGTAGCCACCTTGTCTTTCTTTATAACGTGGGGCAATTACTTCAACCAATTTTTTGACAGCTTTACCTGTATACAAAACAGCATTAATGTTTTCTTTATCAACTGGGCGATTCTTTTTGGCTTTGGTAACCAATGGTTCTACTACTGTGCGCAAAGCTTTGGCTTTGGCTTTGGTAGTAATAATAGCATCGTGCAATATTAAATTTTCGGCAAGACCTCTAAGCAAAGCCTTTCTTGGAGCTTTTGTTCTTCCCAATTTTATATTTTTCTTTTGGTGTCTCATATTTTATACAAAAATTCTTTTTATTTATTCTTCTTCACTTACTTTTTCACTAATTTTTTTTGATTTCTTTTCTTTTTTTACAGTAGGCTGTGCAACTGTAGCAGAAGATTCCAAAATTAAACTATAGTGATCCATCAAAATCTTGGTAGCACGTTCTACTGTTTCTTTTGGAGCAACAGTGCCATTGGTTTCAATAGTCAAAATAACTTTTTCGTAGTCAGTGATATCACCAACACGAGTATTTTCTACTTTGTAACCGACATCTTTTACCGGGGAATAGAAAGAGTCAATAAGAATAGTACCAAGATCAAGATTTTTACTTTCTTTTTCAGAAACAGGTACATATCCCAAACCTTTACCAATAATGATTTCTAAGTTAAATTCTTTCTTATCATCAGTCATTGTGGCAATTTTCAAATCTTTGTTGATAATTTCAATATCAGAATTTTTTTCAAAGTCTCCAGCAGTTATTTCTCCTTTAGCTTTTCTAGTCAAAGACAAAGTCACTGGACTGTCACTATGAGAAATTATAGCCATTTGTTTCAAATTTTGAGAAATTTCAATCACATCTTCCATAATACCTTCAATGGCTGAAAATTCATGCTGGATACCACCTACTTTCATAGCTTCAACAGCAGCACCCTCAATAGAAGATAACAAAACACGTCTCAAAGAATTACCCACAGTAGTACCATAACCTTGATGACAAGGTGTAATGATAAGTTCTGTTGTATTCAATTTATCAGTATCTTTGAACTCAATTGTTGATGGTAAAAGAATATAATCCATATAATTTTAGTTTAGAGACTTTTAAAAATTATCTTGTAGAGTAATACTCAGTGATAAGCTTGACGTCATAGACTCTTTCAAAATCTTTGGACGTTGGCTTAGCTAAAATTTTGCCAATTTTGGTAGTAGCATCTACTGAAGCCCAAGATGGTAATTCTCGTGCTTGCAATCTATCACTAACATTTTCAAAAATTTGTTTCTTTTGTTTGTTTGGCTTTAGAGAAATTATATCACCTACACGTGCAATATGTGAAGGGATGTTCATCTTTTTGCCATTTAGCAAAAACATACTATGACTTACAAATTGTCTAGCTTGAGCACGAGTAGTAGCAAAACCAAGACGATAGACAACATTGTCCATACGCATTTCCAACATTTCTTGCAAGTTGACACCAGAGTCACCAGTCATAGCACTAGCTTTTTCTACATATTTACGAAATTGTTTTTCGCGAATACCATAGACAGCTTTGGCTTTTTGTTTTTCAAGTAATTGTTTACCAAAAGCAGAAAGAGTAACACGTCGTTGATTTGGTCCGTGTACACCTGGAGCTTGGTTTAGACGACGAGCAACTTTGCTGGCATTAGTTTTCAAACCTAAGTTTGCTTTGAAACGTCTAGCAATTTTATTTTTTGGTCCAATATTTCTTCCCATATTATAAAAATCAAATTATATTATACGCGTCTTCTTTTTGGTGGACGACAACCATTGTGTGGAATAGGTGTAATATCTTTGACAGATAATACTTGAATACCGTTAGAATTCAAGGCACGAATTGCACCTTCACGACCACCACCGATACCTTTGACAAATACATTTACTTCTTTAATCCCAAAAGCTTTGATACCTTCAGCGACTTCTTTAACAACTACTCCAGCAGCATAAGGAGTTGACTTCTTTGGACCTTTGAATCCAGCTTTACCAGCTGAAGACCAGCCCAAAACATCACCATTTTGATCAGTAATTGAAACAATTGTATTGTTGAATGTAGCTTGAATGTAAGCTTTACCGTGTGAAACGGAACGCAAACTCTTCTTTTTTGCTTTTTTAACTTTTTTAGTAGCCATAATAAAATATTTTTCGTTTTTTTAATTCAATTTAGGTCTTTTGAGCAGATGGTTTCTTACCACTGGTTGCCACGTTTCTCTTGTTACCACGTGTAGTACGACTATTTGTCTTAGTTCTTTGACCACGAGATGGTAATCTTTTGGCATGACGTGTACCACGGTAAGACTTGATATCTTTCAAACGTTTGATATTTGAAGAGACATCACGACGTAAATCGCCTTCTGTTCTATGACCTTTTTCAACTAAATTACGAATTTTATCTTCTTGATCTTGAGTAAGATCTTTGGTACGTGTAGTTAGTGGTACTTGAGCTTGATCCATGATTTTCTTAGCTGTAGTATTACCAATACCGTACACATAAGTAAGAGCTATTAAAACTCTTTTCTCATTTGGTATATTTACTCCGGAAACACGCATATCTTAATATCTAAATCTTTTAATTAAATTTGTAGCCAAGACCACATGACTTATGCAGCTTTGACACGTTGTTTAGCTCCTTGTCTTTGTTTGTGACGAGGATTCTTGCAAATAACGTAACGAGCGCCACGACGGATGACGATTTTACAGTCTTTACATCTTGTTTTTACTGATGAATGTACTTTCATAATACTTTTTAAACACTCAAATAAATATTTTTTAATCCCGACTAAGTCGGGACGAGAAAATGTTTTACCAAAGTATTACTTTAGTCAACATTCTACTCGCAAACTATAATGATTTTGTTTTTTAATAAAAAATCACCAACCACTGCCACGATATCGACATTCCCCTGAAGGAACTACACCGCACTGATTGAGATTATTTTAAAATCTATAGGTTATACGTCCTTTTGATAAGTCATAAGGAGTAATCTCCACCTTGATTTCGTCACCTACATTTAGTCTGATATTGTGCATACGCAGTTTACCAGCTAAGTGACAGACCAATTCATGTTCGTTTTCAAGGACGACACGAAACTTGGCACCAGGCAAAAGTTCTATTACTTTACCCCACACTTCAATAACGTCTTGTTTTGTACCCATGTGTAAATTGAAATTAACGACCCTATTTTAACTCATAGTCAAAATATTGTCAAGTTACTTAATAAAATTACTCTTAATTAAACTTTGGGCTTAGTTTAGCATAATTTTGTATTTTTGACAAGTTTTTGTGTAAGTTATGCACAGAAATAAGCTAAAAACTCCAAGATCTAGGTTTTTGACTATCCATACCTTCTCTATTAGCGCGTTTAATATCTTTTTCAACAACAACATCCTCTTCAGAACCAGATTCACTTTTTACCCAATCTAAAAAAGGAACTATCTCATTTTGTACTTGTCTAAAATCTACTCTGTGATCAAAACTCTTATCTATATCAAATCTACCTCTCAAAAATTCATTCGCGTACATATACTCTCCAATACGAGCTTTAACTTTTTCTCCTTTATCAAACCTATCTTCAAAAACGCCATCTCTTTTAAGATGTCTAAGTAACTGTAATAAAAAAACAAAAGCTTCCTCTCTAACATCTACTGCTTCCTGATTTTTACTTTGTAAAAACTTTTGCGCCTTTTCTGATAAACTAACCATCTTTGTCTCAAGTCCTCTAAATTCTTCAATAGATCCAGTTCTATTTTTTAGAACTGATCTAATTTCATTTATAATATATTGGTCTTTTGGTGTAAGTTTTGACATAAAATTAATATTAAATAATAACACATCAAGTTTACACAATTACATCTTCTTTGTAAACCCAATATTTGTATAAGAAAAAATTCCACAACACCATCACAGCAATCGTCGCAATACGTACCAGACGATAATCATAATTTATAAGATGATTGAATGAATACATCATACCAACAGAAAACAAATAATTAAATCCTGCCAAAATAAGATAACGCACAATTTGTTTGTGTGGAATTTCTTTATTTTTGAAAGACCAATATTTATTTAACAGAAAATTGTAAGTGAGCAACAATACTTGATTACACACTACAGCAATTGTCGCGCTTAACCCAAAAAACTCTTTAAAAAAAATCAAAGTAGACAAATCCAAAAATACACCAGAAATACCAACAATAAAATATTTGGTAAATTGGTGACGTACGGACCAAGCGTATAAAAATATTTTTTTAAATTGCATAATTATTTTTGATAATACACAAAAGAAAAATAAACAAATTCCAACTTGTCCGCCTTGGGTGAAATAAATAACAATTTTTCAATACACAAAAATATTTGTAATTTGGTTTTTGTTTATTATTTGTAATTTGTAATTTTGAAATTGTATATTTTATTCAAGTATAGCTTTTATTCTTCTAATACCAGCTGAGGAAGATTCTTCTTTCATAATCTTAAAATGTCCCATCACACCAGTATGTTCCACATGAGGACCACCACAAATTTCACGACTAAAAGTAGGACTAGTGGCATTTGCCAAAGCTGATTGTTCTGGATCCCCTACGGAATAGACCTTGACTCTCTCGCCGTATTTATCACCAAACAAACCAATGGCACCTTTTGCTTTGGCTTCTTCCACAGCCATCTCAGAGAAACTGACTGGATAGTCTTTATCAATTGCAGAGTTCACCAAATCTTCTACTTCTTGAATTTGTTTTGGGGTCATTTTATCATTGTAAGAAAAATCAAAACGCATTCTCTCAGCTGTAATATTGCTTCCCTTTTGTTCTACATGATTTCCCAAAACTTGTCGCAAAGCAGCGTGAAGTAAATGTGTGGCAGTATGATACTTCACACTCATTTCACCATGATCAGCTAGACCACCTTTGAATTTTTGTTCAGAACCTTGACGAGAAAGTTCTTGATGAGCTTTGTAAGCTTCATTAAAACCAACTTTGTCAATTGTCAGATTATTCTCTTGTGCCAACTCTTCAGTCATTTCAATTGGAAAACCAAAAGTATCATAAAGTTTGAAAGCTTGTTTACCAGCAATCTCAGTAATAGTACGGCCAGTTTTTTCCAAAGCCATTTGAAAACCTTTTAGTAATTTTTCAAATTCTTTTATACCTTGTTCCAGAGTTACACGAAATTTTGTTTCTTCTTTTTCCATTTCAGTCAAAGCAAATTCTGCATTACGATTTACTTCTGGGTATACATCAGCAAAAATACTAATCACAACTTTGGAAAGTTCTACACAAAAATTATTTTCAAGTCCCAAATTTCGACCATGTCGAACAGCACGACGAATCAGACGACGCACTATATAACCTTGGTCCACATTACTTGGAGCAACTCCCCTGTCGTCAGTCATAATCATAGTAGAAGTACGAACATGGTCAGCGACTACACGCATAGACTTTGTTACATCTTCTGATTCTTTATATTTCTTACCACTTAATTCTTCTATTTTGTTGATAATAGGTTTTAGAGTATCTACTTCAAAAGCATCTGCAAATTTATTAAGAACAGCAGTAGTACGCTCAAGTCCCATACCAGTATCCACATTTTGTTGTTCAAGAGGTTTGAAAGTTCTATCTTCTTGTTTGAAATATTGCATAAAAACATCATTCCAGATTTCCAACCAATTATCATCATCATTTCCTGGATTACTACCAGCTCCCGGCAATTCTTCTTTGCCAACCCAAAAAAACATTTCAGTATCAGGACCACAAGGACCAGTAACACCAGCAGGCCCCCACCAGTTATTTTTCTTTGGTAATTTGGCAATACGTTCTTCTGGGATTCCAAGTGAATTCCATTTTTCAAAAGATTCACTGTCAAAAGGAGCATCATCGTCGCCAGCAAAGACTGAGACAGCTAATTTGTTGATATCAATTCCCAAATAATCTTTTGATGTCAAAAATTCAAAACTCCAGTCAATAGCTTCCATCTTAAAATAATCTCCAAGTGACCAATTACCAAGCATCTCAAAAAATGTCAGATGACTTCTGTCTCCCACTTCGTCAATGTCTCCAGTACGAACACACTTTTGTACATCTGTCAGCTTAGTTCCACTTGGATGTTTTGCACCAAGAAGATATGGAACAAGAGGATGCATACCAGCTGTAGTAAACAAAACTGTTGGATCATTTTCTGGAATAAGAGATGCTGAAGAAATCACAGCATGACCTTTGCTT
>Ga0100387_10002704_pt1 | contig 14965 bp, 16 predicted proteins | sample CryGeymeta201511_FD_81547 | JGI IMG/M metagenome (GOLD analysis project Ga0100387, IMG submission 81547) | Groundwater microbial communities from Crystal Geyser aquifers in Utah, USA - Crystal Geyser metaG 2015-11 | ecosystem: Environmental > Aquatic > Deep subsurface > Groundwater | place... | reverse complement strand
CTGGTCCGCCATTGTTTCCGCTGTGGATCAAAATATACCAGTTCCACAGAGGGAAGTTTAATTGTACCCGCTTTTCTGGGGATCAGAACGTATTCGATGGTTTTGGTTCCGGCAATTAAATCGCCCTGTGGATGTGCTTCTACGTTGATCGTCGGGTCAAAGAATTCAATTTCATCAGGGAAATCAATGTCTTGTATGTCTATGGATTGCAGGTTGCCCCTTCCCTTTAACCGAATCGTCAATGTGATCGCATCATTCTGTTTGATTTCATTTGACGTGATCTGACTGGATACCGTCCAATCCCCAACCGCCGCAGAGATTTTTCCCGCATTAGGGGGTAAGCTTTGAACTTCCAGTTGCAGTGAGTTGGAGGAGAGTGTATAATTCCGGGTCGTGGCGAACATGTTTGAAAAAAATCCCCGCTGTGATCGATCGTCCGATCTGATTCCCAATACTGCGGTCAGGGGTTCAACACTCAGGGAACCGGACTGGGTAGGAAACATCGCAATTTTCTTCACCGTCCCGGAATACCATTTTACACCTTCGCGGACGACCTCCCGTAATTGTAAGTTCCTCGGAGTATATAAGTCCTCTGTCCAAAACCCCTGATACCGGGGTTCTTTTTTAATGTCGAATCCTGAAATATCCACCTGCGTATAGATGGTATAGGTCAATGTCACTTGTTCTCCCCGGAAGGGATTTAATTTATCTACCGATGCCTCCAGGAAGTATTTGGTCTCCGGCGCTCCCTCCTGTTTGCCTTGGGTAAATTGTGCCTTCCGCTCATAAACGGTGATATCGATGGCTTCTGACTTATACGTCTTTCCATCCGCCCTGATCGTTAATGCCGGGATCGAAAGATCTCCTTTTTTCATGGGCGTTAAGACATATACCATTGAATGCGTTGAGGAGACCGCACCATTTATCCATTGCATATTTGAGGACTGATTTGGACCGGAAATCACCTGAAAATCCTGAATATCTGAAATATTCAATTGGGGATATACGCTCCCATTCTCCACACTGACGGTGAGAGTGACAGAATCCCCTTCGTAAATTTTATTTCGATCAACTGTCACCCGAATTTGCGGGGCTTCCGCAAAACATAACGTCAACCCGAGGAGCATGATATAAAAATAACGGACCACTTACCAGTCCTTGTCTGTTTTTACCCGTTTGGCGCTGACATATTTTTTCTTCATCATATTATTTTCATTGGCTTTTAAAGCATTTAAAATCGCTTCTGCTTCTTCTTTGCCCAGTTTTTTTTCTTCACTATCCTCAGAGGGCGTAGGTTGAGGCTGGGATTCATCCTCTTTTTTTTCTTCATCCTTTGCAGAATCCTCTGACGGTTTTTTCTGATCATCCCCTTCCTCATTATCCTGCTCATCCCCCTTCTGATCCTGCTTTTCCTCACTGGATTCCTGCTTCTGTTGGGAATCGGACGTTTGCTGATCCTGCTGTTGCTGATCCTGCTGATCTTGATTCTTATCGGAATCTTTATTTTGCTGTTGTTGCTGCTGTTGTTGCAGCATCTGCCTGCTCAACTCGTAATTGTATTTGATATCTTCATCGTCCGGATTTATCATCATCGCTTTTTTATATAAGGAGACCGCTTCCTGCAGATTCCCTTGTTTGACCTTGGCGTTCCCAAGATTGTAGTACGAATGGGACCGTGGGATATCTTCTCTGATCTCCTCTGCCTTTTCATATTCTGATATGGCGGATTCCATATCTCCCATCAGATATTTGATGTTCCCTAAATTGTAATTTAATTCCTTTATATCAGGATGTTCTTTTACCAGCTTTTCGTATTCAATCAGCGCTTTTTCTAATTTAGGATCCGGCGGCATCTGAGGCGGTTGCGCCTGCGGGGAGATGATTCCTCCAGGTGTCTGCTGTCCGGTAGGTAGGGAAAACAGGATGAGGGTGATCCATGCTGTTAGCAGTGTCTTTATTGATCTCATTTACTGAATCTCCCCTGCCATGATATTTCTTTACTGCTTCGGGTGGTGATAAAAAACTCAATGATGAAGCAAAGCCCGGCAAGCAACAAAAATACACCATAGCGATCTTCATATTGAGAAAATACATGTGTTTTTAAATCCCGTTTTTCCATATTATCCAGTTCTTCTAAAAGCGGTCCGATAGCATTCGCCTGATTTTCAATTCTAATATATTTTCCCCTGGTAGTAACGGCAATTTCATTTAATACGGCATCGTTTAACTGCGTGGTTACGATCCGTCCGGTAGCATCTTTTTTAAAGACCTGCGCCCCCTGCGTATCCATAACGGGTATTGGACCTCCGCCGGTGGTTCCGACTCCTAAGGTATGGATGATAATCTGCCTGTTACGGGCTTCCCCGGCCAGATCAGAGATACCCCCCTGATGATCTTCGCCGTCGGATACCAAAACCACGACCTTATATTTTTCATCTTCTGAATCCGCATTGATGTTATCCAGCGCCAGTTTAATGGCATCTGAAAAATTAGTGCCCTGGTCAGTGACTGTTTTGGTATCGATGGAGTTCAAAAATAGCCGTGCGGCGGCATAATCGGTCGTCAATGGCATATGCAGATGCGCCGTGCCTGCAAATACCACGAGGCTTACCCTGTCTCCTTTAAGATTGTTGATCAGCCGGGACAATTCATATTTTGCCTTCTCCATTCGGCTGGGTTTTACATCCACTGCGTCCATACTCGTGGAAGTATCCAGCACAATGACCACATCGACCCCTTTCCGTTTTAATTCTGTAAGCCGGGTCCCGATTTGGGGTCCCGCGCTGGCGAGAATTAAGAAAAACGTACCGAGGAATATGAGAAAATATTTCAGACTAATCCGCGAAAATAAAATTCGATTGAAGAGAAATTGCCGGATATTCTCCGTCCCGATCTCCCGGAGACGTCTATTCAGATTACGGTGAGTGATCCAATTCCAGATCAAAAATAATACAAATGGGATGAACAGATAGAAAAAATGAGGATGCGTAAATCGAACCACTAGAACGGTCTCCTGAAAATGCTCTTAAAGGTGACTACAAATCCCAAAGCGAGAATAGCGGCAGGGATCGTCAGAAAACTGTACAGGTCAGTGATATTTTCGTACTCATGAACTTCAACTTCTGTCCGTTCCAGTGTATTAATTTCATCATAAATCTTCATGAGTGATTCGTTATCTGTGGCACGGAAAAATTTCCCGCCGGTGATTTCGGCAATATCAGATAAGGTTTCTTCATCCACATCGACCTGTACGCTTTGAATCACGGTTCGTCCCCAGGCATCTTGTACCGGGTAGGGTGCGAAACCCCGGGTACCGGCGCCGATGGTATAGATTTTTATCCCGAATTTTACCGTCAAATCTGCAGCCGTTAATGGATCAAGTTCACCACGGTTGTTCGATCCGTCGGAAAGCAGTATCATGATCTTCGATTTCGCATCAGACCCCCGAAGGCGGTTTAATGCATTCGCAATCGCCATCCCGATGGCAGTACCATCATGATCACGATCCACGATGTCGATCTGGTCGGCAAACTGAATCAGCACATCAGTATCCGTTGTGAGTGGACACTGGATAAATGACTCTCCCGCAAAAACGATGATCCCTAACCGGTCACCTTCACGGTCCCTGATAAACTTTTTTGCCACCTCCTTTGCAGCCCCTAAACGGTTCGGTTCAAAATCCTGCGCAAGCATCGAGGAAGATTGATCAATCACCAGCATCACATCAATGATATCTGTTCTGGTTTCCTGGATACTGTCCTTTTTCACAGGACGTGCCAACCCCAGTATAATGAACAACAAAATGATATATTTGAAAGATAGAAGAATAACGGATTTCCAATGCCCCGTGCGGCGTAATGGAGCAGGGATCAGATCCACCGATGAATAACGGAGGGTGGCTTCCCGTTTGCTGCCAATGCGTCTTTGCCAGAAATATATTAATGGCAATAAGAATAACAATAAAAGAATCAGAGGATTTTGAAATTCTATCATGTACTTTAATTTATCAAAAGGGCCGCTTAATTACGCAGCCTGTTAATGCAAAGAATATGAGAAAGTTTCGGGTATGTGTGGAAAAATTATCGCACATTTCGAGGAAGTACGGTATGGAATGTATCACAGACGGTATTAATGCTTATGCTTTATTGATACTTATAATAGTTAAACAAATTCAGATAAAAACTACGTGGCCTCCTCTGACCGGTTTGATCAGGATGTATAGCCAAAGTCAGATCTTTACAATCGATGGGATGAGATTCCCGGAAGGAATTTAATCTTCTTTTTTAACGGTATCGGAGTCTTTTGTAGCGTTTTCTACTTCTTCTTTGATTTCATGGGTCGCTTTTTTGAATTCTCTCAAGCCTTGTCCCAAACCTCTTGCCAGTTCGGGAATTTTCTTGCCCCCGAAAATAATGAGGACAACAACTAAAACGATCACAACTTCCCAAGGTCCAATCGACATGATTCTCTCCTGTATTAATTCAAGTCTGTTACGGATAAAATTTAGGGTGATTTCTGTGAGTATTTATACAGGGTATTCCTAATAAATTTTGGAAGCTTAACACTGAATACCCGCATATTTTAAAAAAACACAACCTGCGACGCAGGAACAATTAAAAAGATAAACTTTTCAGGCAATCAGCATCAACCCTTTGACGGGCGCTTCATTAAATGTTAAGATTGCCGTCACGCGCCTTCGGTGACATCAGCAGGGATCATTTAAAATATCTTAAAAAGTACCAGGCAACGGCAATCCCGATAATGCTGGCGACGCTCACGTCGATGGTAAACCCGGTGGTTAGGGTTAGAGCCTGAAGGTTAAGCGTAAAGGGATCCCATCCCACCGGTTTGCTGGTCAGAAAGAACTGCTTAACCACGCCCCCGGGGAGTACTGCAGCCACCAGTACGCTTAAGATAGTCCCCAGAATCGTCCCCGACAGCAGCACCAGAAGGATAAAAGAGACCGGCCATTTTCGGTTTGGTATAATTTTTTTCATGATATTCCCAACATCGATTCAAATATTTTCAACCCGTCGGATGAGCCTAAAATGGATTCAGAAGCGCGTTCAGGATGTGGCATCATCCCCAGTATATTACCCTGTTCATTCATAATTCCGGCTATCGATTTCAAAGATCCGTTTGGATTCCCTTTGTCATCTTCCGGGTGATAAGTAAATACGATCTGATTCTGATCTTCCATCTTTTTCACGGTGTCCGGTGATGCAAAGAAAATCCCCTGTTTATGGGCAATTGGTAATCTCAGGACAGCCCCTTTCGTATATTTAGACGTAAATACAGATTCGTTGTTTTCGACCCTAATCATGACGTCCCTGCTCAAGAATTTAAGGTTTCGATTGGTGATCAATGCGCCGGGTAGCAGCCCGGATTCGACCAGTATCTGAAAGCCATTACAGATCCCGATAATTGATTTTCCTTTCTTAGCGCTGTCGATGACGGCATCCATCACGGGTGAAAATCGGGCAATGGCGCCGGCACGAAGATAATCACCATAAGAAAATCCGCCGGGTAAAATAATAGCTGTGTATCTGGAGAGATCTTTTTCAGTGTGCCAGACGAAATCCACATGCACGCCCAACCTCTTTTTAATCACATGGTACGCATCGTGGTCACAATTGGAACCAGGAAAAACAATCACGGCAGCCCTCACTATTCCACAACCTCAAAATGATAGGATTGTGTATTGGGATTCGCCAGGAGCTTCCGACAGGCTTCGTCCGTTAATTTTTTAGCTTCCTCGCGGGTAACATTTGAAAATGTCATTTCAATATATTTGCCGAATTGTACCTTTTCGACAGAATTGAATCCGATCGCATTCAGGGCACGTTTAACGACATTCCCCTCAGGGTCCAAAATGCCTTCTTTATAGGTCAGATAGATTTTTGCCTTCATGACTTCCTTCATGTTGTGTATGGTCGCAAATTTTAATTCTACTCATGGGATGAAATGAGATTTTCAGGATGAAGGGACATCCCCATATTCCGGGTCGGTCAATCGTTTTAAAATTCCAAACAGGATATAATAGGATACAAAACCCATTAATATCCAATATTGTAGCCCAAAAAATATACTAATGACAAAGCTCGCTAAAAATAAGCCCAGACCCAGCAATCTCAGGTTGTTATCCCTACCGGATGTGAGATTCAAAAGCGGAAATTTTGGATATTTTGTTTTTCCTACCATTAAAAACGAAACGTAGATGATAATGGGGACCAGCAGACGGGGCTGTGTGTATTCTGGGGTCGTATGTTTCATATTTGCCGTCCACAGCACAAGTGAGATAATTGCCAGGGCGTTCACCGGTGTCGGTAGCCCGACAAAGAAGGCAGTCGGCGCTTCCTCCCGCAACAGATTGAATTTTGCCAATCGAATGGCGCCCAGGATCAAAGGCGTCGCAGCGATCAATTCCCCGGAAATACCGGGTAATCCCTGGGTGTATTACGAATACACCAGAACCGACGGCGCAAGGCAAAAAGAAACCATATCTGCCAGTGAATCGATCTCGGTCCCGAAGGAGGTTGCGATACCGATTTTTCGGGCAATTTTTCCATCCAGCGAATCAAAGACTCCTGCGGCGAATATATAATAGCAGGCTTGAATGTAATCCCCTGCCTGGACATTCAGGATGGCCAGAAATCCAAGAAATAAATTGACGAGGGTAAAAAAACTGGGGATATGCCGCTGAACATTGGGTCGTTTCATTTAAAGTGTCCTATGATTGTCTCGCCGCCGTTTACGCGATCACCCGGTTTGACGGCGATCTGAAATTGATCGGTAATCAAAATATCTACCCGCGAACCGAACCGGATGAATCCAAGTTGTCCCCCCCTGGATACCGATTCACCCGGTGCAAGATGATTGATCACCCGCCTGGCGATGAGTCCGGCGATTTGCTTGATTTTATACCGGTTCCCCCGGGTATCTTCCAATACCGTCCAGGTTTGCTCATTGTCCATACTGGCTTTGTGATGGTAAGCCGCGAAGAACTTCCCATGGATCACGGTTTTGGTAAGAACGGTCCCCGAGAGGGGAACCCATTGTTTGTGTACATTAAACACCGATAAAAATATGGATATCTGTGTGGTATTCCCCAGATCATTGTCCGTCACTGGAATGATCTGAACGATCTTACCGTCCGCAGGTGAAAGAAACTGCCCGGTATCTTCACTCCCTGCCCGTACGGGTACCCTGAAAAAATACAGACAAAATATGAAAAATACGATCAATACCCCGTTGAGACGATACAGCCATACAAACGGATAATTCGACTGAATCCACATCGCGGCGAGGATGCTCACCAATAACGGAATGAGGATGATTCTGCCTTCCGGGGCGATCACGTTATATATCCGGCACGGCGCAGGTTGGTTGTAATTCGATCCGCAGCTTTCCCTGTTTCGGGTTCAAATTGTTGGTTGGTCAGCAACCGGAACAATTCGATGTATTGTTCAGCAAGAAAGACCCTGATACTGTCGGTCAATATTGGAGGTGTCCCTTCACCCGAAAACCCGCGTTCCAACAGCCACTGGCGGATATTTTCCTTATCCAGCATTTTCTGATCGTCCCCGCTGGCAAACCGTGCATCGTATTCATCTGCCGTCCAGTATCGGCTGGAATCCGGTGTATGCACTTCATCCACCAACACCAATTCGCCATTGACCAGCCCGAATTCATATTTTGTATCCACGAGGATCAGTCCCCGGCGCTTTGCCCAGGTTTGCCCCAGATTGAATAAAGCCAGAGAATATTCGACCGCCTTATCATAGATCCGGGCATCCACAAGCCCGGATATGATCTTTTCCCGTGAAATGGGTTCGTCGTGCACACCATATGCTGCTTTGGTGGTGGGGGTTACCAATGGGCGATCGAAAGGCTGATCCTTCTTTAAATTTTTGGGGAGGATAAATCCATACTGACCATTGATCCCCTGTGCATACTCACGCCACAGGCTCCCCGTGAGATATCCGCGAACAATGATCTCCACCGGGAGGGTTTTGGCTTTTTTAGCGATCAAGACCTGGGGATCCGGGTATGACAGAATGTGATTTGGGACTATTTTCTCCGTTTTATTAAACCAGAATTTCGCGATTTGGGTAAGAATCTGACCCTTGAAAGGGATCGTACCCAGCACCCGGTCAAATGCCGAAACCCGGTCCGTTGTGATCATGATGATCCTGTCATCCAAAATAAAATTATCCCTCACCTTACCCCGGTAATATTCACCTGTTCCGGACAGTATATATTTATCAAGGCTTTGATTCAATTGTTCGGCGATTTTGATCAAGCTGTCAATCCAATTCGGTCAAATATGATATGAATATCGTCCAGTACAGCGTGGAGATTAAACTGGAAATCAATTTCATCATCGGTGAGTATTTTCTTCACATCTTCATCGGATTTTAACAGATCAATGAAATCCGTATCCCGATTCCATACTTCCATCGCATTTTTCTGGACGATAAGATAGGCATCTTCCCGGGTGACGCCTTTTTTAACCAGCGCCAGCAACACATTCTGGCTATGAATCAACCCTCTTGTCAGGTGGATGTTCTTCATCATATTTTTAGGATATACAATGAGATTTTCCATTAAAATGATCATCTTGTTCAGCATATAATCCATGAGGGTGGTTGAGTCCGGCAGGATGATCCGTTCAACGGATGAATGGGAGATGTCCCGTTCGTGCCAGAGCGCTACATTCTCCATGGCAGCATGGGCGTTTGCCCGAAGAATCCGCGCCATCCCGGTGATCTGTTCGGCCGTAATGGGATTTCGTTTATGAGGCATCGCGGAGGATCCCTTTTGCCCTATATGAAAAAATTCTTCGACTTCCCGAACTTCGGTTCGCTGCAGGTGCCGGATCTCAACGACAAATTTTTCAAGGGAAGCTCCGATAAGCGCCAGGGTGGTCATGAAGTGGGCATGACGATCCCGCTGAATGATCTGATTGGAAATGGATGCTGGCGCCAACCCGAGACGGTGACAGGTTTCTTGTTCAATCAGGGGATCAATGTGGCGGTATGTCCCCACTGCTCCCGAAACCTTTCCAACAGAAATGGTTTGGATTGCCGCTATCCACCTCTCAATATGCCGTTTGATCTCCTCAGACCACAACGCCAGCTTTAATCCGAATGTGATGGGTTCTGCATGAATTCCATGCGATCTGCCGATCTGCAAAGTGTCCCGGTATCGTACAGCCTGGTTCCGGAGTATATCTTTGAAGACCTCCAGTTTTCTCAGAATAATCTCACCTGCCTCTTTACACATCACCGCCAATGAAGTATCCAACAGGTCTGAAGATGTCATCCCCAAGTGGATAAACCGGGAATCGGGACCGACGTACTCTGACAAACAGGTGAGAAAAGCGATGACGTCATGTCGCGTCGTGAGTTCTATTTCATGGATCCGGTCTACGCTAAAATTCGCTTTATCGTGGATGACTTTTGCAGCCTCTTCAGGGATAATACCACGATCGGACATGACATCAACAATTGTCAGTTCCACGTCCTTCCAGACAGAATATTTATGCGTATCAGACCATAATCGGGTCATTTCCGGCGTGGAATATCGCTGAATCATAAAATTTTACTCATTTTCTTTCGGCTAATTCTAAGGAAATTTCCAATTGTTTTCCATCACGCCAAATGGTCAGACGAATATAATCTCCCACTTTAAAAAATCCTTCATCTATGATCCGTAAAATGTCAGTGTGTGTACTGATCTTTTTTCTCTCGGCTTCCAAAATGATATCTCCGATGACCAGTCCCGATTTTTCCCCGGCAGATTCTTTTTCAATATCGGTGACGATGACGCCCTCAGTAGATGGCAGGCGTAAGTATTGTTGCAAATACTGGTCAACAGACTGAACGTGTACGCCGGTAGAAAAATCCCGTTCGACTTTCCCATTTTTTTTCAATTCGGAGGTGATATCCTTTACCCGGTTAATGGGGATGGAAAATCCGATTCCGATCGACCCGGTAGAATACCCGCTGCCGGTCATGATAAATGTATTAATACCGATTATTTCACCCAGTGAGTTCACGAGTGGCCCGCCGCTGTTTCCCGGATTTATCGACGCATCTGTCTGGATCATGTCCTGATAAACATGACCGGATTCTTTCAAACCGAAGTCCATATCCAAACCACTGACAATCCCAACCGTTGCCGTTGGTTTGTACCCGATATCAAATAATCCCAGAGGATTTCCCAGAGCGATCGCCCATTCACCGACAATCAGGTCATCTGAATCACCCAGTACTGCGTAGGGCAGATTATTCCCGTCGATTTTCATGAGGGCGATATCCGACAGTTTGTCCACACCGACCAATTCAGCATTCATTCTTCTGCCGCCGGGTAATGTAATGATAATCTCATAAGCGTCTTCTACCACGTGGGCATTACTTACTACATATCCATCTTCACTAATAATGACTCCAGAGCCCAGACTTTCGACTTTATATGTTTGATTTTGGGGGAAATACCATCCCCAAAATGGATCCAGCCTGAGATTCCCGCGTTTGCGCTTTACTTGTGTCACGTTTATCCCTACCACGGCCGGTGAAACCCGTTGAATGGAATGTGTGATGGAAGTCTGACGGGAGATTTTGATTTCGGGGCTGTCGGCTCTCAGTCGATCAATAATTTCGATCGCCAGAATGACTGCCCACACCATAAGAATGGTCGTTATAAATTTTCTGATCATCTTTTTATACCTGATATTTCACGTGTGTTAAAAATAACCCTTTTGCCGGCGCTTTCACCACCGATAAGTCCGGATGACCGCCCTCAAGAAAAAGAGAGAAGTCATCCACTGACATCCTTCCCCGGGCGATTTCAACCATCGTACCTACCAAAAACCGGACCATGTGGTGTAAAAACCGATTTGCAGTGATCCGGTAAACCAGGGCATCCGGCGTTTTTTCCCATTCGGATTGGAGGACGATGCACCATTTATGGTTTACTTCCGCCCCGGCTTTGCAGAATGCCGTAAACTCACATTCACCGATAATTTGCTCTGCACATTCTGACAGTCTCCCGGGATCAAGCTTATATCTGACAAACCAATGGGTGTTCCGGGTAAAGGGTGAAAATTGTTCCGATATCTGATATTGGTATGATCGTGAGATGGCTGAAAACCGCGCATGAAACTCATCCGGGACGATGTCGCAACGAAATATCCGTACATCCTTTTGTAACTTTGAATTTACTGCTTTTCGAAGGGTGGACGGCGCCATATCGGACAGTAAATGTATGTTTGCCACCTGTTCCAGGGCATGAACCCCGGCATCCGTTCTTCCGGATCCTATGAGGGTGATTTTCTGTCCACGGAAAATGTCACTCAGCGCCAGTTCAATGTCCCCCTGAACCGTTCTGCCGCCTGTCTGGACCTGCCATCCCGAGAATCGGGTTCCGTCGTACTGGATAAACAGCCGGTAATTCCGTGTTAATTTTGGTGTAAACGGTTGATTATCCATGGAAAATGAATCGGATCCTTATTATTTCCTGCTGTATAAATTAATGGATTAAGCGTATCTGATTCTGCCTGATAAATTCTCCCCGCAACAGTTGTTTCAAAATGATAGAATGTAAAAAGTCAGCATGGTTATTCATCCCGGCGGGTAATGTCCAAGATATATATTATTATGATATTTACTGATCATTTTCCCAATTCGGGGATTTTTATTTAGACCGGTATTGTTTGAATTTCAGGGTAAATATTGTGCCAACCCCTATTTCGCTTTCTACATCAATATATCCGTTACAGAGATCAATATATCTTCTTACCAGGCTGAGGCCCAATCCGACGCCCTGATATTTTTTCGAATATCCTTCGCTGCCCTGGGAGAAGATATCAAATATCCTGTCCAGATAATCTTTTGGAATACCCACTCCCGTATCCCTGATGGTGATCACATACCATGGTTTATGGCTGTTCAGGTGAATCTCAACATAACCGGTTTCAGTATATTTTATAGCGTTATCAATGAGGCATTCCACAGCTTGGCGGATGCAATAGCTGTCTGATAAAACACTGGCATTTTTAACAGACGATTTCCAGTGTAATTTGATATTTTTTGCGGCAGCCTTCCACTGCAGGGGTATCATGGTTTCTTTTATAAGTTTGGCCAGATTCGGCTTTTGGGAATATATTTCATAAGCGCCGGCTTCTATGGTAGATATATCCAGAATTTGATGAACCGTATGCAATAGCCGTTCACATGCCTGGTCAATGATCTGAAAATATAAATTTTCTTCTTCAGTTGCCCGCGATTTAAACAGGTTAGACAATACATCCGCAAAGCCCATGATCGCATTTAACGGCGTTCGAATCTCATGAGATATATTTGCAAGAAAATTGTTTTTTACGATGACTGTCTGTTCAGCTTTTGTCAACGCCACGGATAATTTTTGCTGTGTATCGATTCGGTCCGTAATATCGAAGAAAGTAACTACATTCCCCATATACTGTTTATTCTTTAATATCGGATATCCCCAGTATTCTACGGGAAAATATGTCCCGTCCGTTCTCCAGAACAGGTCTTTCGCCCGGTGGACAGATTTAAAGTCTTTTCCCGCCTGAATGATGGGACAATTTTCCTCAGAGATTTGTTCTCCTGCCGCATCGCTGTGGTGGATAAGCCAATGAACCTTTTTACCGATAAATTCATTTTTATGTTTGATCCCCAGCATTTTCATTGCGGCTTTATTGATCAGGGTAGCAAACCCATTTCCGTCGATACTGTAAATACCCTCGACGGTGGAGTCCAACAACAGCCTGATCTGAACGGCAGTCTCCCGTAATGCTTCCTGCGCTTTCCGTCGTGAATTTTCTGATCTCTTCTGATTGATGATGGATTTCACTGTGACAGATAATCGCGGGAGCCTTTTTCTGCCTTTCATCACATAATCGTCGAGCCCCATTTTCATGGCGCTGACGGCGACTTCTTCATTACCTGTACCGGTATACATAATAACAGGTATGTCCGGGTTTAATGCTTTTACAGCTTTCAGGACATACAATCCGGACCAGCCCAGCATTAAATAATCCGTCAAGACCAGGTCATATGAAAAATCTTTCATAATTACATCAAACTGATCCCGGTTCCATATTTCTGTATATTTTATTTGAGGGATTGTTTTATTGAGCTCATGTTTTGTCAGCATTCTATCGTTTGAATCATCATCGATTAATAGTATTTTCATATGAGTAAATCGCTTATTGTTCATTAATTTTATTGACCATTACAGAGGGCAGCAGGGACACATCAAACCAATATTTCAGGATCATATCCGCAATATAAACCAATTCGCCAAACGATACCGGCTTTACGATGTAAGAATTCGCATTGTAATCATAGGCCTTTTTCACGTCGGATTCCTGATTTGACGAGGTAAATATAATGACTGGAAGACGTTTGATCTCATTCCGGCTTCGAATCCATCTTAAAACTTCAAAGCCAGATTTCTTCGGTAATTTTAAATCCAGTAGAATAATCAATGAAGTAGTAGCCGGATCGTTCTGCAAATGCATTTCCAGGTGAGACAGAAATTCAATCGCCTGTGCACCGTCCATTACCGTATACAGCTGAATATTTTCGCAACTCTTCTTTAAGGCGCGTGTGATCAGCATAATTTCGTCCGGATTATCTTCCACCAAAAGAATCGGACGATTATTGATATAACTTCGATCATAAGGTATCATGATTTTTCCCTGATTTATGAAACTTCAAAGTGAAGCTGGTCCCTTTATTATATTTTGATTTAAGTGCTATTTCTCCATTCAGTTTCCCGACGGCTTTTTTCACAATTGCCAGTCCCACACCAGTACCGGAGATTTCATCATCCGAATGCAGTCTTTCAAATATTTCAAAAATCTTCTCGTGATATTCAGGTTTTATTCCCAAGCCGTTATCTTTAACGTTTAGTACTACCCACGAATTCTCTTTACCCACACCAATCCGGATAATGGGTGGAACCCCGGAACGGTGGTATTTAATACTGTTGGTGATCAGATTCGTCATGATCTGGACTAACTGGTTTTGGGTCCCCATGACATGGGGGAGTATATCCGGAATTTCAAGGGTTACCGGCAGCCCGTCAATTTCAGTTTGCAAACCCGTCAATACTTCATCAAAAACCCTTTTTAGGGGCACATCCACAAGGTTGATTTCTGCCAGACCGAGCCGGCTGTACTTTAAAAGGTCGTCAATCAGTAAATCCATTTTACTTGAGGATCTCGAAATCCGTTGCAGAAAATCCCTGCCCTGATCACCAAGTAAATCGCCATATTCATCAAGTAAAATGTCCGAAAAACCTTCCATTGATCTGAGAGGCGCTCGGAGATCGTGAGAAACAGTATGCGCGAAATCTTCCAGTTCTTTGTTGGAGTTTTCCAACTGTCTTGTTCGTTCGGCAACTCTGTTTTCTAACTCTTTCGCGGCACCCTCAATCTCTTTTTTAAGCATGATCTGGTGGATCGCAATGGCCAAATGATCTGAAACTTCCTTCAGTATTTGAATGGACGCTTCATTGAAAAATCCTACCTTATCTGATCCTGCATTCACCGTCCCCAGAATGGATTCCTGAATGATCATCGGGACACTCACAAATGACCGGATACCTTCTTCCAACAATTGCATTCTGAAGGGTGTAACCGGAGCTTTCAATACCCTGATGTCCCGGACATGTATCAGATTATTTACCTTCATATCCCGGGTCCATTCTACCTGATCTTTTATATTAGACCCTTTAGTCAGGGTAGTCGGGAGTGAAGAATCAATCGCATAAACTACAAAACTGTTGTGACTATCTGGATCGGTAAGGGTGATTGAAAGCCTTTCACACCGGATGAGTTTTTTAAGATGGCTTAACACGCCTGCAGTAATCGTGTCGATGGACAACTCCTGAATGATTGTACGATCAATATCTCTGAGTAATTCCATCCTCT
>Ga0100387_10002702_pt1 | contig 14973 bp, 11 predicted proteins | sample CryGeymeta201511_FD_81547 | JGI IMG/M metagenome (GOLD analysis project Ga0100387, IMG submission 81547) | Groundwater microbial communities from Crystal Geyser aquifers in Utah, USA - Crystal Geyser metaG 2015-11 | ecosystem: Environmental > Aquatic > Deep subsurface > Groundwater | place... | reverse complement strand
CTATATGAAAATGGATCATCATACCGGCGCGGTCCGTTATGCAGACTTTTACACTTGGATTCGGATTAAGTCCGGAATGACAGGTTAGATTTTCATCCTTCTTTGTGCCCTATCCGGGCATGGAGTTTAGTGAATTTCGGGAAAAGTGAATGAGGAAATAGTGCGCCTCCTGGAGCGCAACAGGGTCGGTTTCGCTGCTGCGACTATTGTTGGTCTCCCTCAGAGGGCGAATAATGAATGAAATGGACTATTAAGAAGCTATCTCTTGCCGGCGGCTGACAAGTTCTTTATCGGCGAGCTTGACAGCGGCAGACGAAAAGAACCATCCCTTATAGCGCTGCTCAAGGAAGTCGAGGAGGGTAGTCGCTGCCAGATGCTGTCTTTCCTTTTCATGCCAAAATCCCGCGCTTGAGAATCGCCATAGTTTGTCGGCGTCTTTTACCAGGGATTCCTCACGGGAGTCGGTCTTCTTCCCTGAGTCGTGACGAATGATAATGGCCGTGATCTTCTCAGTCAGCGCCCGATCGTAGTCAAATGATCTGAGGATTTCCTGCGCGATGAGTGCGCCCTGGATTTCATGAATTCTGTTAAGGCGCTCGGCCTCCTCACCCCGGGCCATAACACCGAAGGCCGCAGAGATGGCTTCGGGTTTCAATACCGACCAGCCAACATCATGGAGAATAACGGCTGGTTCCACGATACGGCTGTCTCCTCCTTCCAGCGACATAAGGGTAAGGGCGTAACTGTGGGAAACCCGCGTATGGTCCAGATCCCCTCTGACTGCTAGGTAGGGAGCCGCCTTTTCAAAAAGCCCGGCGACAAATTCAGACCAACTGAGCGGTGTACCTTCTTCGGATAAAACTGCTGAATGATCCATCACGCCCCTTCCTCGATCAACTGCAGAAATGCCTTCACAGGCGGTGAAAGATCAACGCCTCTGGGAAAAACCGTGTCGGTTTGCACTAAGATGGGGCCTTCCTTGACCGCAACGGGTTTAAGCAGTCCTAATGTGGCTTCCAACCGAATTTCCGGCCTGTAAAGGAAGGATATCCCATGACCTTTCATAATGTATTCCTTTATGAACTCCACACTTCCGGCCTCCAGCAGAACCGAAGGGTTCACGCCGTGAGAACTGAGCAAAGAGAGGATGGCATATCGGGAGCCTGACCCGTTCTCCCTAATAATGATCGGCTCGTTTTGCAGTTCCTTCAGCGAGACTTCCTCACACTTGGAAAATCGGTGTTGCGGTGAAACCACCAGGCAAAATTCCTCTCTCGTATAGGGAATGACGCTCAACTTGCTCTTGTAAGGTAGTCTCCCGATAGTTCCAACGTCGTATTTAAAATCAAGCACCCCGTCGGCGATCTCCTGGGAACTCCCGACCTTCAGAATTACCTTCACCTCTGGGAAACGCTTCTGAAATCGAGAGAGAAGATCAGGCATGAGATGCCGGGCGAAACTGCGCGTGGTCCCTATTGTAAGGGAGCCCTGCGTCGAGGCCGCGTGTCCTTTGAGGACATACTCCATCTCCTCAACTATTTCAAATACCTTTTCAGCATAGCTGAAGAGAACTTTTCCGGCTGCTGTCAGATCAAGACTTTTACCGTATTTTCTAAACAGCTTGACTCCCAGGTCCTGCTCCAGGGACTTGATCTGCATGGTAACAGCGGGCTGTGTCACATAAAGGGATTCTGCCGCCTTGGTGATACTTTTTTCCCTTGTGGCCAAGAAAAAGGCCCTCAGTTGATTTAGATTAATTCGCATAGGCAGCTCTATAAGCAAAGTTTCATGTTCATAAGAAAACCTTATATGACTATAATAATAAATGCTTTGACAAGTCAAACGGAGAATACGCAAGCTAATCCATGCAATATGAGAAACTGCGGGATTCCAAGATAAGGGTGAGATGACTTCCATGACGCCTAATCGGAGCATGTTCTGGCAGATAGATCATGTCTGGATCTTCTATCTGATCGCGGTTTTCGCCACCGCCCTGTTTCTAGCAGGCATGGGAGTTCACATATGGGTATGGAAAAAGAGCGCCGGAACCAAGGGGGTTTCTTTTTCACGGGTTGCGCTCAAGAAAGCAATCCTTGATGCCATCCTTGGGCGGCGAGTGCTTCAGAGCGAAGCAGCTGCGGGCCTGATGCACATCCTCATCTTCTGGGGGTTTCTGGTCCTTTTTATCGGTACCATCATCCTGGCGATCCACCATTATCTTTTTTCATTCTTGGAGGGCATGTTCTATCTAGTCTTTTCCCTTTTCATGGAGCTTGCAGGCGTCCTCCTCGTTTCAGGGATCATCTGGGCCCTCATTCGCAGATATCTCCAGGCTGTCCCCAGGCTTGAGCTCAGGCTGGAGGATGCAGTTGTGCCGGTTTGGCTCCTCCTGGCGGCCCTTTCAGGCTTCATTCTAGAAGCTCTGCGGCTTTCCGCGCAGCACCCTGCATGGGGAGCCTGGTCCTTTGTGGGTTGGTGGGTGAGCGGCCTCTTTTCGTCTTCCGCAGCCTCGACTGCCTATCCTGCTTTCTGGTGGGTACATACACTCCTCTGTTTAGGCCTTATCGCGATAGTCCCCTTTACCAAACTGTTTCATATAGTTGGAGCGCCGGTGGGCGTCTATTTCCAGACGGCTTCAAAACCGGCCTTGCTGGACATGAAAGACGGGGCAGGCGAGTTTGACCTGGTTGACGCCATCTTTTTTGACGGATGCATGCGCTGCGGCCGTTGCGTCGCTGTCTGTCCTTCGGCCGGGGCAGGCGAACCATTTGCTCCCAGGGACTTTATTCAGGCCATGCGGCATGCCTTGTGGCAAAAACACTTCCCATTGGGGGATATCCAGTTCCTGAACCGCAATGAAGAACGACAAGTAGACGAAAACTACTGGCACTGCACCACATGCCGGGCCTGCCTGGAGGTCTGCCCGATTTACGGCGCCGCCTTCGAGGTGGTATCCAAGAAGCGGGTGCTGGCTGTTGAAGAGGGGACCCGGGTCCCGGAACTCCTGAGCCAGACCCTTGAACGGCTTTTCAAATATGGTAACCCATGGGAGTCCTCCAGGCAAAAGAGGGGAGCCTGGGCAGAGGGTCTGGGACTGACCGACCTCACCAAAAAGGGAGCCCAGACAAATCTGTGCTACTTCGTGGGCTGCACCACATCCTTTGATGATAAGGCTCAGGTGATCGCCAGATCCTTTTCAAGAATCCTCGGAATAGCCGGCGTGAACTTCGGTATCCTGGGAAAGAAAGAGCCCTGCTGCGGAGACATTGCCCGGAGGGTGGGGGAGCTGGGCCTGTTTGAGGAACAGAGGCAGGGGTGTTATGAGGCCTTTGACAAATACGGCATTACCGAGGTAGTAACCTCCTCGCCCCACTGTTTCCACACATTTACGAATGAGTACCCTGAAGCTGCCTTCAGGACCCGCCACTATTGCCTAGTCCTAAGGGAACTTATGGCGGCCGGAAAAATCCGCTTTAAGAAAGAGATCAACAAGACGGTAACCTACCATGATCCATGCTATTTAGGGCGTCATAACAGGATCTTCGATGAGCCGAGGGAGATTATTCGCTCCATCCCGGGGATCACTCTGCTGGAGATGACCCATCACGGCCCTGACAGCCTTTGCTGCGGCGGCGGCGGCGGAAGGATGTGGCAAAACCTTCAGGGCGAGGTCAAGATGAGCGAGGTCCGGATCCGCGAGGCCGAGGCCACTGGAGCAGAGATCCTCATCACAGCCTGCCCCCTGTGCCTCATCATGTTGGAAGACGCTCGAAAGGCCGTCGGGCTCAAAGGGCCTTCCCGGGTCATGGATCTCAACGAGCTGGTTTTACAGGCATTGGAAGAGACAGAGTAGAGAATGGAAACCCAAGCACGTGCCCTTTTCCGTCAGGTTTCTAATTTCAAATTCGGCAGGAGGACCAGGATGAATGATGTACTGATATTGGGAAAAGTCAAAGAGGGAGCGCTTGATCCGAGGACCCTCGAACTGTTAAGCGCCGGGAAGAGACTGGCCGGAGGAAAGGGCGGAGGATTTTCCCTCCTGCTGATGGGAGACGCGGTTTCCGCGCAGGCGGATGAGGCTGTCTCCCACGGCCCGGATAAGGTGTATAAGCTGGAACATCCCCTGCTCCGGGGCTTTAGGCCCGATTTATGGTTGGCGGCCCTGGAACAGGCGTGCAGGCAGATCAATCCAAGAATTCTCCTGATGAGCCACGACTTTGTCGGCATGGAACTGGGCCCACGCCTGGCATGCAGACTGAACACGCGGCTGACCACCGATTGCATAGCCCTGTCCATAGATCCTGAAAGCGGGCTTCTGCTGCGGACCAAGCCGGTTTCAGGGGGCAATGCCATTTCAGTCTTCAAATGCCCGGGCGAGCCCCAAATGGCAACGGTAAGGGCAAAGGTCTTTGACCCTTCTGAACCCGGCGCCAAAAAGGGGGAGATCGTGGAGATCAGGGCGAGAATAGACGAATCCATGATAAAGGTAGAATCTCTGGAAGTCGTCAGGGAGGATGTGGTGGCCCTGGACAAGGCAGAAGTGGTGGTGGCCGGCGGGGCCGGCTTGGGCGAAGCAGACGGGTTTGAGCTTTTAGAGGAATTGGCTGAGGCCTTACGCAAATCCTTCAGCAATGTGATGATCGGATGCAGCCGGGTGGCCGTGGACAAGGGATGGATCTCTTCGGATCATCAGGTGGGTCTGACCGGCACCATGATTTCTCCGGATATTTATATAGCCGTGGGCATATCAGGAGCCATTCAGCATTTAGTGGGCATGACCCACTCCAAGAAGATAATCGCCATCAATACTGACCCCGCGTGCAACATGTTCAAGGTAGCGGATTACGGGATCGTCGAAGATTATGAAGAGATTATCCCCGCCCTCATAGAAAAGCTGGAGGAGGCGTCATGACAGAGCTGAAAATCATAGTCTGTGCCAAACAGATTCCCGACCCGGAGGCGCCGCTCTCAGATGTTAGCGTGGACACGGTAAAGCTGGAAGTGCTAGTGGACGCGCCTCAGGTTATAAGCCCCTTTGATGAAAATGCCCTTGAGGCGGCCGTTCGGATGAAGGAGGAGACAGAAGCGAAAATAACAGTATTGAGCTTAGGAAAGAAGGTCTCGGACACGGTATTGCGAAAGACCCTGGCGGCAGGGGCCGACGAACTGATTCTCTTGGAAGACGAGGCCTTTGAAAAATTGGACAGCTATTCCACAGCCGCTGCCCTGGCCGCAGCCATCCGAAAGCTTGATGGATATGATCTGATCTTAACCGGGCGGCAGGCGGGAGACTGGGATTCCGGTCAGGTGGGCCTGATATTGGGTGAAATGCTTGAACTCCCCTGCATCAGTCTGGCCAGGGAAATTAGAATCGAAGAAGGAAGCGTAGTGGTAAAGAAGAGTCTCCCCGATGGATACGAACGGGTGAAAGCGAGGATGCCGGCCCTCGTAACCGTGAGCAACGAGGTGGGCGAGCTGAGATATATTTCAAGGACCAAGATGTTGAAAATGATCCAGGGTGCGCGTTCCATCCCGTCATGGAGCGCCGGAGACCTTGGTGTTGATCAAGGGCATTTGAGGAAGATGGCGATCGCCACACTTTCATCGCCCCCTGACATGGGACGGTCTTGCCGGTTCATGAAAGGCCCCATTGAGAAACAGGCCGAAGAGCTTGCGGCGGTCTTCAAGGCATTGCGATGACCGCTTGATGGATAGATGCAGACACTAGGAGCTTATATTTTTCCTTAATTTACTGATGTTGACAGGAGGCAGATAGAATGGCGGATAGATCTTACGACGCGGTAATCATAGGCGGCGGACATCACGGAACGACCATTGCCCCTTATCTGGCCAAGGCCGGTTTGACAGTGGGGGTTTTTGAGCGGCTGGATCATTTAGGAGGCGGCGCCGTATCTTTCAACGACTCTCCGGCGCCGGGATTTCGGGGAAACTTCTGTGCCCACTTTACTCGTTTTTACGGTCACCCTTCCTATAAAGAATTCAATCTTCGCGACGAGGGATTGGAGTACGTATTCCCGGATACAAACGAAGGAGCTGTCTTTGATGACGGATCTTCCTACGTGGCCTATGCCGGCTTCCCGGTGGTTGACCCTCAGACTGGGAAGACCGAATACAGCGAAAAAAACGTGAAGAAGACATATGATCAGATCGCCCGGTTCTCCAAGGCCGACGCCGAAGCCTATCTGTACTGGACGGAAAAATATGCAGAACTTATCCGGCCGGCATTTCACGAGTTTCGATACTCCGTGCCTACGCCCTATGGGGTCCCGGATGCCCTGGATAAATTGATGGCCAATCACAAGAGCGGGTTTGATCCGTCCATGCAGTTCATGACCGCCAAAGAATGGGCGCATTATATCTTTGAAAGCCCTGAGCTGAGGATCCTCACTATGAGAGGGTTCCTCACATCTTGCGGCATCTATCCCGATGATGTGCCGGGGATCATGTATGCCTTTGCAACGCTGCATTTAGTATTAGGATGGGAGACGGCAGCCATTGCCAAGGGCGGGACCCAGTCCATAACGGATTCCCTTGTTTCGGCAGGAAAGAAATTAGGGGTGGAATATTTCATCAACTCGGAAGTGGACAAGCTCCTTATTGAGAACAACAAGGCAAAAGGCATCAGGTTGTTGGACGGCACCGAAATTGAGGCAAAGAAGATGGTGGTTTCCGACAATGCCACGCCACAACTTTTCCTTCGCATGATCGGAGAAGATCATCTAACGACCCAGATGAAGCGCAAGGTGGATACCTATTTCTTTGACCGTGCTCAGCTATTCTGGGGTCCGATCGGTGTGCACGAACTTCCAAACTACAAGGCGGCCAAGGACAACCCGGATATCAATTGCACCCCGCGAACCTATTACGCGCCAAAAGATCTGGCCTTTATGGAAGACAAGTACATGCATGAAATCTTCCTCCTGGGAATGCCTTCCAAGTTCTTCCTCTTGACGGCGCCGGACAGTATATGGGACCCCACCCGTGCTCCCCAAGGAAAACACAGCATCCATGTGGAGGAATTCACAGCTCCAGCACGAATCTTCTCCCGAAAAGAGTGGCGACAGTTACATGACGAATTCATTGATTCAATGATGAAGCAATGGCGGAAATACGCGCCCAATATGACCAGAGACAACCTGATCGGAGAGCGGGTCGCCACTCCCATAGATATCCAGGATACTCATCTGGACATGAGAGAAGGGGGTTGGTCGGAAGGAAACTGCGGAGGGTCCCAGAGTGGTCGTTTCCGGGGACTGCCTGGCGGTCTTAAAACTTTTGTCCAAGGTCTTTACATGTGTTCCTCAGGGGTGGCGGGTGGACCGGCCATTGGACGAGGGTCCAGCTATAACTGTTACCAGATAATCGCCAAAGACTACGGGCTTCGGATGCCGGAGTATTGAAAACGTGTGGCGCAGATAGCATGGAGATAGTGTCCGGCGCTCGCACACTGCCTGTTTTGCTCTTTGCGCTGTGGTCGTAAAAGGAGTCTCACAATGCGCTTAAAAGACAGGGTTGCCGTTGTGACCGGCGGGGCCCGGGGATTGGGTCGGGCGTTCGCTCTTCGCTTAGCACAGGAGGGCGCCCGGATTATGGTTATGAATATCGTGTTTGGGGACAAAGACTTGAAAGATATGCAAGAGACCGTTAGCCGGATCAACGAGATAGGCGGCGAAGCGAACTTCTTTGAGGGAGATGTCACAAGCGAAGGGGACTGCCGGGCAATGGCGGAAAGAACCAATGGCGATTTCGGGAGAATAGATATTCTTATCAACAACGCAGCCATCTATGACGGTCTCGTGAGAAAACCCTTTGACGAAATCTCATTGGACGAGTGGGACAGGGTCATGAGCGTGAACGTCAAGGGGACATTTTTGGCCACCAGGGCGGTCTTTCCCTTCATGAAACAGCGGAGATACGGCAAGATTGTGAACCTTTGCTCTGAAACCGCCTTTACCGGTTCTCACGGGTTTGCGCACTACGTGGCTTCAAAGGGTGGAATCCTGGCCCTGACCCGGGCCTTGGCAGTTGAGCTGGGAGATTACAATATCTGCATCAATGCGGTTGCCCCAGGGTTTACGGATACGGAGGCAAGCCGTTCCCTGGCAGACGTTACCCGGTACGACACCTCCCGAACTCCGCTCAAACGCATGGGGGAGCCTGAAGACATCACAGGCGCCGCGCTTTTTCTTGCCTCGCCTGAAAGCAATTTCATAACCGGCCAGACCTTGGTAGTGGACGGGGGAAGGTATATGCATTGAGCCACAAGGATCATGAAGTTGTAGTTGGCAGATTCTAGATTGAACTGAAGCAGTTTTCGGGTTGGATTATTTCACATTGTAGATCTTGGATTGCGGATTAGAGGTTCTTTTTCGTGGAAGCAATTGCTCCGATTAAAGAGGTGTCCGACCTGATACGCGATGCGGGCGGAGATGCATTCAAGCTTTGTTTTCAGTGCGGGCTTTGCACGGTGAGTTGCCCCTGGAACTGTGTGAGGAGCTTTTCGCCTCACCAGATGATCTCTCAAGCCAAATTTGGTCTTGCTGATATTGAGGATGAGGCTTGGTGGCTCTGCTCAACATGCAATATGTGCATAAGCCGATGCCCGCGTGGTGTAAGCATCACCGATATCATGCGCTCGGTCCGGGCCATCATGATGGAATACCAGTATAATATGGCACAACCCAGCCTCAGGAGCGCCATGGGGAGTCTGAGAGGTAACGGCAATCCGTGGCTCGAAGACAGGGAGAAACGCTCCGCATGGAAACAGGATCTCCAATTGGAGGATTTCCACCAGGATATGGATCTCCTTTATTTCCCATGTTGTGTCCCTGCGTATGACCCCAAGCTCAGGAGCGTTGCCCGAGCGAGCGCCGCAATCCTCCAGGCGGCAGGGGTTCGCTTCGGCATCTTAGGCTCGAAGGAGAACTGCTGCGGTGAAAGCGTCCGAAAGGCGGGCAATGATGAGCTTTTCGAGAGTCTGGTGAAGAGCAATATCTCCGCATTTGAGGCAGAGGGCGTAAGGGAGGTGATTGTCTCCTCGCCTCACTGCTACACGACCTTCAAGGAAGATTATCCAGGGTTCGGGGCTCAGATTAAGGTCTTTCATATGACCCAGTATTTAGCCGATCTCATTGACAGGGGCAGACTTAAGTTCAGAAAGGAACTACGCAAAAAGGTAGTTTATCACGATCCCTGCTACCTCGGAAGGCACAACGGTATTTATGATGAACCGCGAAAAATTTTAGGAAGCATCCCGGGCCTGGAGGTGATGGACGAGATAGACTCCAGGGAAAACAGCCTCTGTTGCGGGGGCGGCGGGGGAAGGATATGGATGGAGACAAAGAAGGGCGAACGGTTTTCAGATATGTTAGTAGATCAGGCAATCTCTTTAGGGGCGGATATCCTGGTTACCGCGTGCCCATACTGTCTCCTCAATTTTATGGATAGTGTTGTGACCGCAGATAAGGGAGATGTACTTGAAGTAAAGGACATCTCCATAATAGTTCAATCGGCACTGTAGTTCGGGTGGCGGAAAAAGATGCTCAATAGCGATACCTTAAATCAGGCTCCAGTTCCAACCATGCGAAAGGTGGGCGCGGTCCTGGTTGCGGGTGCAGGGGTTAGCGGGATTCAGGCGGCTCTGGATGTGGCGAATTCAGGGTTCAAGGTTTACCTTGTGGACAAGGAACCGGCCATTGGGGGTCGGATGTCCCAGTTGGACAAGACCTTCCCGACCAATGACTGCTCCATGTGTATCCTCTCTCCGAAGTTTATCGAATGTGCCACGAATCCAAATATATCTGTTCTTACTGAATCCGAGATTGACAGGATTGACGGCGAGGCTGGGACTTTTGAGGTCACCTTGACTCATAAACCCAGGTACGTGAATCCGGAAAAGTGCACCGGATGCAGGACATGTTCTGAATACTGCCCGGTACAAGTCCTGGACCCTTATAATGAAAACCTGGGAACCGTGAAGGTGATTCATTTGCCTTTTCCCCAGGCAGTTCCGGCAGTTTCAACCATAGATCCGTCGCACTGCCTTTTTCTATCAAGGCAGGCGTGCCAAATCTGTGTTCCAGTGTGCAGGAACAAGGCGATAGATTTTCACCATCAACAAGAAAAGTCGAAGATAGATGTAGGCAGCGTTATTCTGTCCCCCGGGTATGAGGCGTTCGCGCCTGGACGGCAGGCACAGTATCGGTATGGAGCCTTCAGGAACATCGTTACCAGCCTTGAGTTCGAGCGGCTGCTTAGCGCATCGGGACCCAACCGGGGGGTATTGCGAAGACCATCGGACGGAAAACGCCCTCAGAAGATGGCGTGGATTCAATGCGTGGGCTCAAGGGACACCACCGCCGGCCATAAGTACTGTTCCGCCGTATGCTGCATGTATGCCATCAAGCAGGTGATCCTGTCCAAAGAACAGATTCCGGGACTGGATGCCGTTATTCTGCATAATGATATCAGGGCCTATGGAAAAGGGTTTGAACGCTACTACGAGAGGGCAAGAAATACCCCGGGGGTGCGGTTCATCTGGAGCAAGGCGTCCATCTTGAGGGAAAATCCCGAGACCGGAGAAGTGACGATCAGGCATCGGGTCAACGGCTTCGGAATCAAGGATGAGGCCTTTGACCTTGTCGTGCTTTCCGTGGGTCTCACCTCTCCAGACAGTAACAGGCAACTGGCTGACAGGCTGCATGTTGAGACCAATTCCCATGGGTTTTGTGAAACCCAGCCTTTTTCTCCGATAGAGACCTCCCGGCCCGGCGTTTACGTCTGCGGGGTCTTTCGAGCGCCGATGGATATCCCCGATTCCGTGACCATGGCCAGCGGGGCTGCCTCATTTGCTTCAGAACTCCTCTCAGACCAGAGGGGAACTCTGGTCACGGAGACCTCTTATCCTCCTGAGCGGAATGTAGGCGGAGAACCACCCAGAGTAGGAGTGTTTGTCTGCGACTGCGGGACCAATATCGTCAAGGTAGTGGATGTGGCAAATGTCGTTACCTATGCCAGGGGGTTAAGCGGAGTGGTGCACGCGCAGGAGGAAACCTTCAGTTGCTCAATTGACTCCATAACCCGCATGGTAGCCACCATCAAGGAGAAAGGGCTCAACCGGGTCGTGGTTGCCGCATGCACACCCAGGACTCACGAACCGGTCTTTCAGGATGCCCTGAGACAGGCCGGCATGAACCCGCATCTTATTGAAATGACTAATATCAGGGAACATTGTTCCTGGGTTCATACGGGGGAGCGGGAGGCAGCAACCGCGAAGACAAGAGACCTGGTGAGGATGGCCGTATCCAAGGCGCGGCTTCTCGACCCTCTACAGCGGTTGTCCTACGCCGTTACCGGCGCTGCTTTGGTTATTGGGGGCGGCATTTCGGGCATGGTAAGCGCCCTGGCACTGGCCCGCCAAGGCATTCGTGTGCACCTTGTTGAAAAGGAAGAATGGCTTGGGGGTTTAGGTCGGCGTATCCGTTCTTCCATAGAAGGCGGTAATGTCCGGGCATATGTCCGGAAACTGATCAGGGAGGTCTATGCCAATCTCTTGATCATGGTATATACAGAGTCTGATCTCATAGAGGTCTCCGGGTATGTGGGGAATTTTTCAAGCAGAATCCGTGCGGGAAAAAGAGGGGCGGTCAAAACGATTTCGCACGGCGTTACCATTGTTGCCACCGGGGCAGAGGAATTGAAGCCCGACGCCTACCTTTTTGGCAAAGACCGGCGGGTGGCGACACTGCTTGAATTGGAAGAGGAGATGGAAGATCATCCGGATAATTTGAGGGATTGCAGCACATTTGTTATGATTCAGTGTGTGGGGTCAAGAGATACTGAAAGACCATACTGCAGCAGAATATGCTGTACTCATGCTATAAAAAATGCGCTTACACTAAAAAAAATAAATCCTTATATGGAGATCTATATCCTCTACCGTGACATGCGGACATACGGCTTCAGAGAAGATTACTACCGGGAAGCGGCTGAGAAAGGTGTGATCTTTATCCGGTATGACGCCGATGACAAACCGGATGTTGAGGCTGTTGAAGAAAATGGGCGGTCGTTCCTGAGGGTTACTGTAACAGAACCTGTACTGGGACGACGACTGATGATGGACGCCGACCGCCTTGCCTTAGGGGTGGCAACGGTTCCTTCCGCCGGTAACAGCTCCCTGTCGCAACTGCTTAAAGCCCCGCTTAATGAGGATAGTTTTTTTATGGAGGCACACATGAAGCTTCGCCCCGTGGATTTTCCCACGGACGGATTCTTTATGGCCGGCCTGGCCCACGGCCCCAAGTTTGTGGATGAGAGTATTGCACAGGCAAGGGCCGCGGCCTCACGAGCCATGACAATCCTGGCAAAGAAGGAGATCATGGCCGGTGGTACTATTTGCTCGGTTGACGGAAAGAAGTGCACCGGGTGCGGAGTCTGCCAGGAGATTTGTGCCTTTAATGCCATCGAGGTAGATGCAATGGCGGGTGTGGCCATTGTACAGAAAGCCCTCTGCAAGGGTTGCGGGCTCTGCGTGGCATCGTGCAGGAGTGGGGCGCTGGACATACTGGGATTCAGCGAGGAGCAGACCCTGGGTATGATTGAGGCAATCATGGAAGGTGCGCATTGAGGGAAGAATGGCTTTTTTGAACCCTGTAACCTGAACACTTATTGCTGGTTCGCTTGCAGTCGCAGGCCTTGCAGTGGGCACCTCCAGTCCTACAAATTTCATTTGAGGGTACCATAATGTTTGCCTGGAAGGGAAAAATACTAAGGATAGATCTTTCGCGGGGGAACTGTTCAGTTGAAGATACTTCTTCTGATCTGATCAGAAATTATATCGGCGGTCGCGGTGCGGGCATACGCATTCTCTATGACGAGATAAACCCGAAGATTGATCCGCTCAGCCCTGATAACAAATTGATCTTTGCCACAGGGCCGTTGGTAGGGACCGGGGTTCCAGCAGGCGGGAGATTCATCGTCGCATCCAAATCACCCCTGAGCGGCGCCATCGCCAACCCTTGCTGCGGGGGATACTTCGGGCCGAATCTCAAATTTGCCGGATATGATTTCCTGATCATCGAGGGAAAATCGCCGGAACCTGTTTATGTATATATCCGGAACGATACGGTTGAACTGCGGTCTGCCGGACACCTTTGGGGAAAGCGGGTCAGAGAAACAGAACAACTCCTCCGGTCGGATATGAGCGGGACATTTGATGATTGGGAACTCAACAATATGAGTATCGTAACCATCGGCCCGGCTGGCGAGAATCTGGTCCGTTTTGCCTGTATCATGTCGGACGGCGGGAGGGCTGCCGGGCGATCGGGCCTTGGCGCGGTCATGGGAAGCAAGAATCTTAAAGGGCTTGTTGTCAGCGGCACAGGCGACGTCACCATAGCGGATGTTAATGGCTTCAAGAAAGCGGTCATGGATTTTTTCCAGGAGGGGCAAGAGAATAAGTCTTTGGAGAAAAGACGCCGCTGGGGGACTTGGATTCTCCCGGGACGGGCCAATAAGAGCGGCACGCAGGCCGCCCTCAACTTCCAGTCCGGGTACTTCGAACCATTCAGCAAGTTTGAAGATCCGGATTTTATACGGAACAGCCTCCGTGTCAGGGATGAAGGGTGTTTTGGCTGCCCGTTTGCCTGTGGAAAGAGAAGCCGTATCAGCGACCTTGCCTATCCTGGCACCGCAAAAGGACCGGAGCACGAGTCAATGGCCTTACTGGGGTCCAACTGCGGAATCGGTGACCTCGATGATATTTTCAGGGCCAATTATATTTGCAATGAACTGGGCATGGATACGATTTCTGCCGGGGCCATTATCTCGTGCGCCATGGAGCTTTCTGAAAAGGGCTATCTCCCTGAAAAAGATATCGGGTTCCCTCTGGGGTTTGGTAACTCAGAGGCAATGTTTCAACTGATGCTGATGACAGCACTCCGTAAAGGTTTTGGCGATCTGTTGGCTGAGGGCGGGAACGCGCTGGCACAGCGATACGGGCATCCCGAGCTTTTCATGGGGATTAAAGGAATGGGAATGCCGGCCTGGCACCCTCAGGGGATTGAAGTCATTGGTCTTCAGTACGCGACTAACAATGTCGGCGGATGCCATACCAAGGCGACATTGCCCTTTTACGACGGCAGAAAAGATCCCGAACACCACGTAGAGCTGACAAAACAGGATCAGGATTATATCGCGGTAGTTGACTCCAGCATCTTGTGCTGGATCATCTACCACGGACCGCTATGGGGGGAAAAACTTCTTTCCTGGCTCCGGATCGCCACAGGAGTTGATTTTACTGATCCGGATCTGTCGTTGATAGGCGAAAGGATATGGAACCTGGAGCGGCTCTTCAACCTGAAAGCGGGACTCAGCAAGAAGGATGACCGGCTCCCCAAGAGAATGACGGATGAACCACGGGTCAAAAATCAGGTGGTTCATCTGGACCGGATGCTTTCCGAGTACTACCATCTGAGAGGTTGGAATGAGGAGGGCGTTCCTATTCTTGAAAAACTGAAGCAGTTAGGACTCGAAAAGGAAGGGGCAGGGCTGTGCGGATAAAGATAGATCATACAAAGTGCACCGGGTGTAAACTCTGTGAGGTCGTCTGCTCCCTCCAGCACACGAACGCCATCAACCCCAGGAGGTCGAGGATACGGGTTTTTATCGGCGAAGACTTCTGTCTTCCCGTGATTGCGGGTCCTTATACTGAGGCAATGTGTAACTCAAAGGATGTGGTGCTGGTGGAGGGAAGAGAAATTGACGGATGCATTGTGTGCAGGGCGTCATGTCCGGTCAAGTCCGTGTTCAAGGAACCGGTCACGGAGATCCCGCTCAAATGTGATTTTTGTGGGGAACCTCCCGATCCTCAGTGTGTCCTGTGGTGTGATGCGGATGCGCTTACGATGATTACGTAATTGAAGTAGTGGAGACTCGATGGTGGATGCCGCTGGT
>Ga0100387_10002653_pt1 | contig 15121 bp, 11 predicted proteins | sample CryGeymeta201511_FD_81547 | JGI IMG/M metagenome (GOLD analysis project Ga0100387, IMG submission 81547) | Groundwater microbial communities from Crystal Geyser aquifers in Utah, USA - Crystal Geyser metaG 2015-11 | ecosystem: Environmental > Aquatic > Deep subsurface > Groundwater | place... | reverse complement strand
TCTTTCAAGAAAAGCGAAAGTGTTCGCGCGTCATTGTATGGCAAAAAAGCGCCTTTGAAAATATCACGAAACAATTGAGGAATATGCGGATTTTTTGGCATATTCGTAATTGCCTGAACATAAAGATCGAGGCGGTCTTGTCCTGAAAGTTTGTTGTCTAAAATTTTAGTCCACGAAAACTTTTGGAAGTCTCTAACGAAAAATTGAGTTTTTAGTCCAACTTCTTCGTTTTCCTTATCCATGTCATCCATAAACTTATAGATAAGAGCAGTTGTGATTTGCTCAACCTGCGCTTTTGGATCAGGAACTTTACCGACAAGAATTTGTCGGGCGGAGTCTAATTTTCGTTTTGTAATCTGATCAAGCATAATTATTCTTTAGACTTAAGTTTTCTGGTTAATTTCACTGCCTTATTGGCAAACTTTTCAAAATCACTATCCACCTTAGTCGGATTTTTCAAAATGTTTTTGTGATAAATATCGTATTCTTTTTCTGCTATTTCTTTTGCCAAATCGTGCGAGATTTTTCCGGCATCTTTTAAAATATCTTTTCTATTTAGTTGCAAAAATTCGTGAAGTCTTCCTATCCAGTCCTTCATATACATTGGGATTCTCTGCATTGCCTGTCCTTCGGCAAACACAAGATATTGCTCAACCAGATTGTTTAAAACCAAAAGTTCATGTTCGTTTAAATAATTTTTAGCAATTACTATTTCTTCTCTTGTCGGCTTGCCACCTCTGAAATTAGTTAAACCCATGTTTGGTTTTTTGCTATCGGTTCTGTCGGCCACTATTTCTGCCGCAGTTTTTCCAGTGATTGCATAATGGACTTTATTCTGCACAGTTTTGAAAAATAAGATACTTTGCTCATCAGTTGGGTCATAGTCAACACTCGTGGCATAGATATCGGTAATTTTCCGATAAAATCGTTTTTCGGAGGTGCGGATGTCTGCAATGCGACGGGTCAAATCCTCAAAATAATCAAATGGTAAGTCAGGGTTTTTTAGTCGTTCATCATCCAGCACAAAACCTTTAACGATATATTCGCGCAAATGCGCCGTCGCCCACTGACGAAATGCGGTGGCAACAGAGCTTTTGACACGATAGCCAAGAGAAATAATCAGATCCAAATTATAGTAATTTGTATCATAATTTTTGCCATCAAGGGCAGTTGTCAAGAAATCCTTTACAACTGAATTTGGTTGTAATTCGCCCTCTTTAAAGATATTTTTAATATGCTGACTGATATTTTGCTTCGTAGTTTGAAAAAGATCCGCTAAAGCATTTTGAGTAAGCCAAACGGTTTCATTTTCAAAACGAACATCTATTTTCGTCTTGCCATCATCCGTTTTGTAAATAATAATTTGCGATTTTTGATTATTATTTTTCATAAGAATTGGGTTACCTCATATAAACATTAACGGGGACATAATCTTTGACATAAGTAGGAACAGTTTCCCGCCAGCCGTTCAATTGTTTATATTCTGCCATCGTAAAACCTGCGAATTCCCTTGGGAATCGGTGATTGTTTATTTCATTTCTAAAATATTCGCTCGTAACATACGCCTTCAGATAATTTTTGATATGCGGAACATATTTGCTTTCGGGTTTGTAGATTGAAATAAACTTTTCGCATTCTTCTTCCAGTTTTTCGTCTTTGGATTTGAAAACATCAATCAAGCCAAAAGCCCGTTCCAAAAATTCACGCCAGGAAATACGGCGATCAAGATTTTCGCTCTTGCGGATTTTTTCAAGATTCAGGAATAATTGCGGTTTGTCTTCGTATTTGTCCCGCATTATTTGCACTGCCTTTTCCCATTGCTCGTTTTCAACGGACGTTTTTACTTTGGGATCGTTTTGTAATTCCTCGCGGGCTTTTTCAAAAAGTTTGCGATCAACTTTCATGCCTTCAATTCCAATAGGTGTTTCGGTGAGGGATTTTACTTTGTCGGGATTGAAAACTTCTATTTCATCAATATCAAATCCGACAGGTCCTTCTCCGTCCGTTCTTTTTTGTTTGATTGGCAACTGCAAAACTTCATCATAATCAAATTTTTCTTCAAAGTATTCACAGTTCGCGAAGAAATCGAAAAGTTTGAAATGATCTTTGGGCGCCTTGTGCTTTTCGCCGTATTCGTCGGTATATTCAAAAGTGAATTTTCTCGTGCCTCGTCCTTTTATCTGAATAAAATCAGTTGGACTAAAGATCGGGCGCATAAGCGCAAGATTCAAAATGTCTTGGCAATCATAACCCGTTGTCATCATTCCGACAGTTACGCAAATTCTTGTTTTGCTTGATTTGTAGTTCTCTAAAAATTTTGTATGTCCGCTTAAATTATTATTTGCAAAATTGATTGTGAATTGTTGGCTATCGGCAATGTTTGAAGTTATTTGCACGGCAAAATCAGAATTGTATTTGTCGGGCCAAAGTTGGCTCGCCATTTGATTAAGCGTTTGAGTAATTTTGGAAGCATGTTTTTGGCTTACACAAAATATAATGCTCTTACCGATCTCTCCGCTGATTGGATCTTTGAGAGAATTTTCAATAAATGTTTGGCAAAAGACACGATTTGTTTTTTCGGAAAAGAATTTCTTTTCAAAATCCTTTTGAAAAAAGGTTTCCTCGCTTTCGCCACCTTCTTCATCTTCAACCATAACCGCATAACCTTTTTCTGAAAGTAATTCAGTGGTGATGTCTGTTCGTGCGTCTGAAACAATAGGATTGATTAAAAATCCTTCACGCACGCCGTCCAGCAAGCTAAAACGAAAAGTCGGTTCGCCATTTTTACAGCCAAAAGTTGTATAGGTATCAAGCAATTGCCGTCTTTCCCAAGCTCGCGGATCTTTTTGTGATAATTTTTGCGGATCAACATTTTTCAAATAGTCCTTTGGTGTTGCAGTTAAGCCCAATTTATAGCCGATAAAATATTCAAAAACCGCGCGCGAATTTCCGCCGATTGCTCGGTGTGATTCATCGGCAATAACTAAATCAAAATCGGTCGGTGAAAATAGTTTTTTGTATTTATCTTGCGATGAAAGACTTTGAACGGTTGTGATGACCACTTCTGCCTTTTTCCAGTCATCACGATTTTGCTTGTAAATAACAGACGTATAATCGTTTTTGAGATAGCGGACGAAGTTTTTATATGCCTGATCTTCAAGCTCCAATCGATCCACTAAAAACAAAATTCTTTTTGCGTTTCCTGTTCTTAAAAATAGCTTGATGATTGCGGCGGAAATAAGCGTTTTTCCTGTTCCTGTTGCCATTTCAAAAAGAAAACGATCATTTCCGGCTTCAGCGGATTTCTGCAAAGCGTGAACCGCTTTGAGTTGATACGGGCGTAAAATTCGCAAATTTTCGTCCCAAAGATATTGTTCTCGTGTTTCATTATTGAGATAGCGGGGATCATCTTTGAAATTCGGGTTTTGCGTAAGAGCGATATAATCTTCTTTGACTTCTTCATCTGCTAAACGCTGATTGTCGGGTTTGAAATCTTGTCTGTGCTTTAGAGATTCTTGCGTTGGAAATTCCGTGATAATTTCAGGATCGCCCCGTTCCAAATCCCAAAAATAATGAAGATTGCCGTTTGAGAGAATAACAAAGCGGGCGTTTTCGGTGTGAGCGTATTTTCTCGCTTGTTCTTTTCCGTCTAGTGGGTTTTTATCTTCTTTTTTGGCTTCCAAGATGACGAGTGGGAAACCTTTTTCATCAAGCAATAAAAAATCAATAAAACCGTTTTTTGTAGATTCAAAATTCTCACCAAAAGCGTCGATGTCCTTTTGGGTTAGTTTCACATTCGGTTCAAGCGAAATATTTGCTTGCCCTTTTTCATTACCTGCCTTGCCGGCAGGCAGGTCAAAAAATCGCCAGCCCGCTTGTTCGAGCAGTTTATTTATTTTTATTCGTGCTTTTGCTTCTTTAGAGTTCGCCATAATTATTTGATTAAATCATCAACGCCGACTTCAAGCGCCCTGGCGATCTTGGTCAAGGTTTCGATTGTCGGGTTCTGATTAACGCCATTTTCAACCTTAACAATGGTATTGAGCGATAAATCAGCAAGGCGAGCTATCTTTTCGAGAGAGTAGCCCTTTTTGCGCCCCGTAGTTTTTTGAAATTAAAGCCGATTTTGGAATTTGATATTGGATTGTTTGCCATACCTGCCTGCCGTAGCCCCTGCCTGTGCCGTTGGCACGGCAGACAGGTTGGCGCAAGCAGGTACCATTAAAACGTATAAACTATATGATACATCATGCTTGTTAGCCATTTTATGATAACTTATTTTTTCGTGTTTGGCAAACTCTTACGATTTCGCAAAAAGTGCAATTTGGCGGAGAGTAGAGGATTTGAACCTCCACAGGCGTAAATCGCCCGGCGGATTAGCAATCCGCTGCAATACCATTATGCGAACTCTCCAGAGCGGAGGTTGAGGGACTCGAACCCCCAAGGGCGCAAACCCGGCGGTTTTCAAGACCGCTGTCTTACCAATTAGAGCTAAACCTCCGACGACATGGATGCAAATTTATGATGTGGGCTATACCATCCCAAATATTTTAATGTCGAGGATAAAATTTTGACCGCCATTCACCTCTGATAAACAAGAAGTCCGTATTAAAACGGACTTCTTGTTCTCATATGAAACGAGCATTCAAGGTCAAGGAGAAGGAGTACCTGATTGCGTTTCGATTAGATATTGCCGGAAACAAAGTCCCAGTTGACCAGATTCCAGAATGCATTCACATAAGCAGGGCGTGCATTCCGGTAGTCAATATAGTAGGCATGTTCCCAGACATCACATGTCAGTAATGGTATTTTACCGGATGTGAGTGCGCACCCCGCATTGGAAGTGTTTAAAATTTCCAAATCACCATGATCATTTTTCACCAACCATGTCCATCCGGAGCCAAAGTTTGTGATCGCAGATTGGGTGAACTTTTCCTTGAAGTTTGAAAATGACGCAAATGATGCTGACATGACTTTCGCCAGATCGCCGGCGGGTTCACCGCCACCCTTCGGGCTAAGGCAATTCCAATAGAAGGAATGGTTCCAGACCTGAGCGGCATTATTGAATAATCCTCCGGGAGGCGCCGACCTGACAACATCCGCTAAGGCTTTATCTTCAAATTCTGTACCGATGGTCAAATTATTTAAATTATTTACGTATGCCTGATGATGTTTTCCATAGTGGAACTCAAGCGTTTCTTTAGAAATATATGGCGCCAGAGCATCTATTGAATATGGTAGTTGAGGTAATGTATGTTGCATAGGATTATTCCTTTAATATAATATTGTTAAATGAACGGAGAGGTCAGGCCGGAGGTCAATCCCTACGACCTTGACATTCACACTATTCATTAAAGTTCGGTTGAATGTTTTCCCAGGTACTCTGCGACCCCATCCGTTGAGCCTTTCATACCGGCTTTTCCTTCCTCCCAGCCTGCGGGGCATACTTCGCCATGCGTTTGGTTGAAAGTCAGGGCATCCACCATCCTCAACATTTCATCAATATTCCGCCCCAGGGGAAGGTCATTGATCACCGAATGTCGGACCATGCCTTCTTCATCAATGAGAAAGGATGCTCTCAATGCGACCCCACCGCCAACGGTTGATTCATATTCATCTCCGCTTTCGGTGAAAATCGTTGCAGGCTCCGAACCCACAAGAACATCATATTTACGACTGATCGATTTATCCAGATCAGCGACAATGGGATATTGTACATTCCCGATCCCACCCTTTTTCACGTCTGTATTTTTCCACGCAAGATGGCTGAAATGGCTGTCGACTGAACATCCGATGACCTGTACGCCTCGTTTTTTAAATTCCTTAAGACGATGGTCAAACGCGATGATCTCTGTCGGGCATACAAAGGTGAAATCCAACGGATAGAAGAAAAGGACGACTTTCTTTCCTTTATAGTCTGACAAGGTGATATCCTGAAATGAATTATCCGGCATGATGGCGGTAGCTTTGAAATCAGGGGCAGGTTTAGTTACTAACATATATTTATCTCCATTATTTTATTTTATTATTTACAGTTATTGCATATTCCATTTAATATGAGCTCGTAGCCGATCACTTCATGTTCATTTTTCATCTCCAATTCGAAAACAAATTTTTCAAGAGATATATCCAGATCATACAATGTATGACATCGGATGCATTGAAAGTGCTGATGATCAGAAATCCGTCCATCATATCTGAGGGACTCCCCGGTTTGTATGGTACGGATTTCCCCATGATTGGCAAGCTGAGCAAGATCCCGGTAAACGGTGGCTAAACTGATGGTAGGCATGGCTGTTCTCACCTGTTCAAAAACCTCCTGTGCTGTGGGATGGTTCACTGTGGATCTGACACTTTCTAAAATTTCTTTTCTTTGGGGGCTGAATCTCATCTTTGTTTTAAATAGGAATTATTATCACTTATAAATTAAACGGACTAAATCCGACAAGACAAGTCTTATTTAAAAATTTTTATGACAATATCGGAAATTATCGATCCCGGGCAGCCAGGAGCAGGTCTTTCAGTACCTGATAATTTTCACCACATGTTTTTTCGGGATCGGGATTATAGGTTGTCAGGTTGATCCGGGTAAATTCGTTGCCGTGCCGGTCGACGATCACAATGTCTCTTATGGTCGCATTCCATGTGCCCCACACATTAACTTCGGGGATGTCCTGGGTCCAGGGTAATACGCGATTATCGATCATCCCAAGATAGCTGTCGTTGATATAAGCATATCCATTGATGCCCATCAGGTGTACATCATAGATTTCCTCGTCCAGTAACTCCAGATACAAATCATTGAGGACACCGAACCGGTGCCGGCAGAGTCCTCACCCCGCCTTCCCGAAATAATAAGCAGAAACACCCCCTTCATACAGAAAAGGACCCACCATTTCTCCGAAGGTTGGGGAGTTGCTATTAATGTCTTCCAGCGCAAAACCGGTAACGGGAGAGTCCAGACCGTTCAGAATAATATCTACCATTCTGACAATATCCAGGACATCGAGAACCCCGTCGCCTGAAATATCGGAATGCTGAATTTCTTCCGGGGTGATTTCATCCCCCATCATAATAAGGCTTACCACAACAACGATGTCGGATACATCAATAATAAAGTCACTATTCATATCCCCCGGAAATAAGGCTAAGGGATCGAAAATTTGGTCTCCCCATATCTGTGCGTATCCCGGCACACCATATGTGGTGGGACCCCAGGTCACGCCGTTGTCGGAGCTGGAAGAAACCGGATAAGTTGTATATGACCCTTTGTACCATATTATCTGCGAAGATGTGTCTGCGGGCTGAATGGTCAGCCAATAGTTACCCTCATCAAGGGTGATACAATCGGTAAAAACCTGCACTGTGTACACATTTCCGGAGGGATATGACGGATTGAGTTGAAGGATTTCTTCGCGAATGCTTTCACCGGGACTATTTCCATTATCAGCGGTAAGGCTGATGTTGACAGCAGCCTGATCACTTGTGAATCCAAGATAGACACTGTAGGAGCTAAGAACGCTGGAGTGGTTAAGTGTAAACCGGTTGGCAAACGCAAATCCGTCTGTTTCGCCTGAGAATATGGTATATCCTTCTTCTGTATTAAGAGCGCCCGAGTAATAAAGAGTTGAACTGGTTTCGGACATTGCAAGGGTTGTCAATACTATAAATAATAAGCTGGATGTCAATTGCATTGATTTCTCACGGTTAACCTCATGAAATGTATGAAAAATTCAGGACTTTATCATTGTCAAAACCATCTTAAATTTTTCCACGGCCAGTACGGCATGGGGTTTATTCGCAGGGAGTAAAATAAACTCGTTTGTTTTTACCGTATGTTTTTTACCCGAGATGGTAATTTCTGCAACACCGTCCAAAACCTGGATCACCGCATCGTACGGAGCGGTATGTTCGCTTAGATTTTCATCCTGATCAAATGCAAAAATGGTCATTGATCCGGCGGGGTTTTTCAGGATGGATTTACTGACGATAGCATGCAACTGATATTCAACCTGTGATGCAAGGGTTAATCCATCGGATATAATTTTTTTTGTCATGAGATTACCTCTTTTTCTTTTGTCGTGTATATGCCTCAATTTCATCCCACATCTCGGACGGAACATGATCCAGCATATTAAATTCTCCTGCGCCGTATATCCACTCCCCGCCGTCGATTGTGATCACTTCACCGTTGATATATGCAGAATAATCTGAGACCAGATAAGCCGCCAGATTTGCCAGTTCCTGATGATCACCGAATCGTTTTAAGGGTATCCGGTTCAGCGGGTTTAGTTTTTTCGCCAGGATTTCCGGAAATAATCGCGACCATGCGCCTTGTGTTGGGAAAGGTCCCGGTGCGATGGCGTTAGACCTGATATTATATTTCGCCCATTCTGAAGCCAGGGACCGGGTCATTGCCAGTACACCTGCTTTCGCTGCAGCAGAAGGGACCACATACCCGGACCCCGTCCATGCATAGGTTGTTACTATATTCAGGATAGCGCCCGGCTCACCTGCTTTGATCCAGTATTTCCCGAATGCGAGGGAGGCGTTATAGCTTCCTTTGAGGACGATGTCTGTGATGGTATCAAATGCTTTATGCGTTAATCGCTCGGTTGGACTGATAAAATTCCCGGCGGCATTATTGACGAGGACATTCACGGCTCCGAAGGTATCTATTCCGATTTTTATTACATTCTCAATATTTTCATAAATTCGCACATCGCAGGGGACAGAAAGCACATTCCCTCCCGTTTCTGACCGAAGTTCATCCGCCGCTTTGTGAATAACATCATTCTTTCGACTGGCGATGATCACATTCGCGCCAAGGGTTAGAAAATATTTTGACATGGATTTCCCCAAACCGGTTCCACCACCGGTTACCAGAATTGTTTTTCCATGTAATGCGTCTTTTTGAAGCATACCTTCGTACGTCATTTTTCCTCCCTAAAATAAGCTTATTAACATAACGGTGTCTCCTTGACTGAAAAAAGAAAAAAAGGATAGCTTACACGCCGGTTTTTAAATAGAATATTATTCATTAGTAAGGGAAATTATGTCAAAATTAAATGTGCTCAAAAGCGAAAATATCATTTTAGATAATGTGGTGACTGATTTTTTAGCAGTTGGACTTTGTTCTAATGATCCATCAACTGAAATAACGAAGACATTTAACTTCCGGTTCAACTTTGCGCTTACAGCAGCCGCGGGGATTGAGAATTTTGATGGCGAATTTGGAAAGGACATATTAATATTTGGAGATACAGCTCTTAAACGGATTGGAATCTTTGGTCTGGGAAAAATTGAAAAATATTCCTGCGGTTACGCCAGAGAATTGGGTGCGATGATCATTAAAAAAGCCAATTCTCATAAGGTAACGTCCCTTACAATAGATTGTGCTTCATTCCATCTGGATACCCCAGAATATCTCCAGGCGTTTTGTGAAGGACTTATACTCGGGAATTATGAATTTAATGAATTCAAAACGGATATCAATGATGCCAATACAGCCACTGAAGCCGTATTTTTCAACTGTAAACATCCAGCGATACTGGAAAAAACGGTAAAACTCATTGATGGCGTCATATTAGCAAGGGACGTTTCGAACCGACCCCCTAACTTTGCCACCCCTTCCTATTTGGCAGGACAGGCAGAATTATTATCAGGTTATCCCAATGTCGACGTGGAAATTATTGACGAAAGTAAATTTGTAAAATTAGGACTCGGCGCTTTTTATGGCGTTGCAAGAGGGTCCCATCGTCCTGCAAAACTGATCCTGATTCGGTATCAACATGGCGGGGATGAAAAACCCATTGCGTTGGTCGGCAAGGGACTGACATTTGACACCGGCGGTATATCCCTTAAACCTGGTGCAGGAATGGACGAAATGAAATTTGACATGTGTGGCAGCGCTACGGTATTGGGCGTGATGAAAGTCATCGGGGAATTGCAGCCTCATGTCAATGTTATCGGGGCGATCGGCGCTACAGAAAATATGCCGGGAGGGAACGCTCAAGTTCCGGGCGATATTGTAAAAGCCTATAATGGTAAAACCATTGAAATACTGAACACGGATGCGGAGGGACGACTTGTCCTCGCCGATGTCTTATCATATGTAGTGGATAAATATAACCCGGTGGCTTTGCTTGATTTTGCGACACTGACCGGCGCAGTTTTAATTGCATTCGGACATAAGGCTTCCGGAATCATGGGTAATGACGAAGGATTGATAAATGAAGTTAAAAAAGCCGCGGAATCAACCGGTGAAAAAGTCTGGGAGCTTCCACTTTGGGAAGAATATTCAAAAGATATTAAATCCAAAGTCGCCGATATCAAAAACCTTGGATTTGAACGAACGGCGGGAACCATTGCCGGAGGTGTGTTCCTAAAGGAATTTGTGGGCGATACCCCCTGGGTTCATATGGATATTGCCGGCACCGCCTGGGGGGTGAAAGAACCGGCTTATCAGCCTTCGGTCGGCGCTACAGGTGTTGCGGTTCGTCTGGTGTACCAGCTCCTCGAAAATCGCATGAAATAATTTTTGGTTACCAGATAAACGGGGCGATAACATTAGCCTCATTTTTGGCGGCGTAGCTCAGTAGGTTAGAGCAGTGGAATCATAATCCACGTGTCCGGGGTTCGAATCCCTGCGCCGCTACACACTTCTCCCGATAATCATCCCCCAATAATTCCCCGAAGCCGGAAGTTTCCTTCGTTTATTCTTCATTTCACCGGAGGGTCAGGTAAATCAGCAGGCCTTGATGATATGACGAATCGTTCAGGCCGGGTTTGGCGGCGCAGCACGTCCCGACAGGGCTGATCGCATATCGGGATCTGCATAACCCGTCGGGATTTTCAATCGGTTAGTGTCCGGCAGTTGCCGGATTAATCCACGTGTCCGGGATTCCCTGTCCCTGCGGTGAAGACATCCGTATTTGTTGAGAATCAATACCAATTCCAGGATGACAAAACCCGAAACGATTAATGGGTTAGATTGTGGTCTGTCAATCTGAAAATGATATTTAAATAAGGAGCTTACATAATCCGGGAACAAGATATCGGGAAAAATAGCCTAATTGTGCGGTGAAGAGGGTTTATTGAGATTTTTTAAAAATAACTCCCAATTATAACCTGAAGCTTCTGCCATTGATTCGATTGATTTGAATTGATCAAGTGTCGAATTGATCATTTGTGGAAGCGAAGTTATGGCTTTCTCATTTTTCACGGTGTCTTTGGTCTGGTAAATGAAACACCGGGAAATCAATACCAGACATATGTATTTACTCACTCGGTTGAACGCATCTTTATCAAACCAATATTTCCCGTCAAATTCATGAAGATGGATCAATGACCTGGCCTGATCTTCTTTTAGGATTTGAGATACAACTCGTAAAATCTCCCGTGGGTTTGGTACCGAATCGCGAAGTATTTCGAAACTGTGCTGAATTACCGCCAGGGTCTCCCTGTCTGGAATGAGATAAACCAGATCTTTTTGTTCCACCGCCCTGCTTTGTTTCAGGTCAAAAATCAAAAGCAGACTGTCTATACCTCCCGGATACTCTTTGATGAGATCGCGAACCTGGCCGATTAACATGATATAGAAGCATTCATATAACGGATGGCGGGATTGCAAAGAGATATCCTCATCAAAAGATGGAGGAATACTGAAAATTTTGTACAGGTGATTCACGGATCGCCGGTAAGATTGTAGGACCAAATCAGGAATATTCAATTGAAACCGATCTGAAAGTCCATTCCAAAATGCATCAAGTTTAACGCCCAGTCCGTTTGGGATATTGAGCGCCGGATCGTTCAAATGTTCCCTATCCGGATAACCCGGGAGTGATTTCAGGATTTGGATCATTTCAGAAAGGTGTATATGCAAATACCGATATTGAATCCGTATCAGTTCCAGGGGGAGATTGGAAATACCTGCGCCCACCAGGTATTGATGCAAAGTGGATAGATGATTGTGCTCATCATCGGATAGAATGGATTCAATAAATATGGCCTGATATTCATATCCGGACAGGACCACCTGAAAGCCCTCATTCATCAGTTCATGAGTTGACCGGATGATTGTAAACCCTTGAGGATGGACCCTCATGATGAGATAGCCATGATCCGCTGAAGAAATTCCGAGGGATTCCAATATGGAATACCGTCTCGCTGGGGTATGAGCATCATGCTTTTTCATGGAAATTTCAACAGATTGGGTCAATCTGCCTGCCGTTTTTTCGAATGCGTTATTATACACAACGATCGCCCGTTTTTCTGCAAAACCGTTGGAAAAGGCAAAAACATTTTCATTTATCGTCCCATCCTGGCGGAAAAAATCGAAAAATCGGAAATGTTTGGAATCGGAAAATAAATAGCGGACGCGGAGTAATGGGAAAATCTCCTTCTGATGTCTTTCTATAAAACCGGCGTCAGGATATTCATCCCGGTAGGGTCGGGAAAACTCCATACCATATTTTTCATGATACCCTTCAATTTGTCCATGGCCGAACAAGGGTGTGCCCGGCAAGGCGGCCATGAGTGCGGCCACCCCAAAATATTTATCTCCTTTCCCGAATTGGACCGCGGCAGAATCTTCATCCCGATTGTTCAGAAAATTCACATACCGTTTGAGAATTTCAGGATCAAACGCCAATACATTTTTAATACTTTGACGATACCTGGCATTATCTTCAATTTTTAACATATTCATAAATGCACTATTATATACGCGGTGCATTCCCAGTGTACGGACAAAATACCCTTCCATCATCCAGAAGGCTTCGGCAAGAAGTAAGGTGTCGGGGACTTCCGCAGCTACCCGGTCTACGACGGTTCGCCAGAATTCCTCCGGGAAAAGATCATCGAATTCTTCTTTTGTCAATCCATTGGCAGACCGGGACGGGATATCGCTGCCTGACCCCGCTTCAGGGAACCATAACCGTTGAAAATGGAGTTTCGTCAGCGTCATTGCGGCATCAAACCGAATAATGGGAAATTGTCTGGCAATGGACAGGATCGTCTGAATTACGGCTTCCCGAACCTCCGGTAGAAGATAATTCAATTGAGCAGTATCATTCCAGGGCATGGATGTGCCGTCGTTTCCATGGTATATAAACCGGATTTTCCCGGTATCCCGGTCAACGTGTTTAAAAACAACAGAGGCGTCATTTTTCGAGAAGTAATGATCCTCGAGGTAAATCTCTACCGTTGGATCATAAGACAGGTTTTCTCCCTTGAACGAATAAGCAGGGAAGGGTGGGCGGTCTGCCTGAATGAACCATTCAGGATGTGTTCTTATCCACTTTGAATCGATGCCCGTATGATTCGGGACCATATCGCAGGCCAGACGAATACCCCGGTCTATACATCGTTGTTTCAGGTGATGCATCGCTTTCTCACCGCCGATATCATCGTTGATATTGTATTCAAATAATGAATATGCAGAAGCTTCAGCGTCGGGATTCCCGCATAAATGTTTGATTCGTTTGGATGCCGGACTTCGCTGCCAAAACCCGATGAGCCACAGGGCTGTGAATCCCGAGTCAGCGATACTATCCAATTCCTCATCCGGTATGTCATAGAGTAAACGGATATCCCGCCCGTATTTCCGTGAAAGCTGAACCCGCCATACAAATATGTTTTTTGCCAACAGGATCACATTAGGCATCCAGTCTGCATCCGTGCTGAAGCGTTCAATGTCTTTCAACCGGGTAAAATCCGGTATATTGACAGGACCCGGACCATCTCCCCGAATTTTGTATTCTTCAGAAAGAAAGTCCAGTGCCCGCAGGAGTTTTAATTTCAGGTGATCGATAAGATCACTCCAGTGCTCAAGTATCCACGTTAATTGACGCTGAATGGAATCCGGTTCATGAATTGCGGGCGCCCTGAGAAATTCGGTGAGGGATAATTTGGGTTTACCCCCGATCTGTGGCGCGGACAGCGTTGTATTCACCACGTCCATCATGACATTATATTCCGGTGTTTCAGTCAAACCGGGTGATAAAAACAAAGGATAATAGGGTCGATATGCGGGATTTTGACGATTCACCCATGTGATCAAGGCAAACATGTATGGACGAAATGGTGAGGATTGATCCGCATCAGCATCCGATTTTGGCAGCATTTTCATGATATTGCTCATCAGTCTGTCGGCAGGGGCTGAACCAATTTTCCCGGCGAGAAGGGTGCGGGTATTCCGGGTGATATCCGATGGGTTTAACGGTATGCTTTGGCGGATCAGATATTGAAAAATTTCATTTATCAGATCAATTGCATAGATATCACTCCCATAAATCCTTTTATCAACGGATCCATGCCCTGCGTCATATAATCTGGATGCAACGATTTGCGCATTGTCCCATGAAATCGGCTGGTCTAAATCCGATCCGAAGAGTACCTTATGCAGTTTAAGAGTATTTATTGATTGTTGAGTAAACAGTAAGCTCAAATTATTTCTTTCATTTTATGTAAAGCGCGTTTGATTCTGATGGGAAAATTTGTCACAGAATCTTTGAAAGTGTGCAGAAAAAACTAAAATTGGTTTTATTTTTACTACAGTATTTTAATAGCAATAAAGTTCTATTTACATATCATTATCATGACAGATTTCAAATTAATAAAAGATAGTCTCGCGAGGCTGCTTAAAAAGCAACATTCGCCTCAGGAAATTAGAATCATTGTTGATTATTTTTCCCTGGAGTGTGGGAAAATTTTAAAAATCACCGGTAATGCTTAAGTTGGACAGTTACTTTATAAGAATTAATTTATGAACAAACTTAAGAAGTCAAAAAAATGAACAGCCCACGCACAAACAGGCACATTTGGTTTTCCAACCCCACAAAGCCGACATACAAAAACCAAAAGGGCTTGGATTTTCCTACGCTCGAAAAAAAGAATGAAAAATTAGCAGATTTAGATGTATTTAATAGTTTTGTCATTAATTGACAAGTTAATTTTTACAAGTCTATGAAAGCAACATTCGCCTCAGGAAATTAGAATCATTGTTGATTATTTTTCCCTGGAGTGTGGAAAAATTTTGAAAATCACCGGTAATGCTTAAGTTGGACAGTTACTTTATAAGAATTAATTTATGAACAAACTTAAGAAGTCAAAAAAATGA
>Ga0100387_10002646_pt1 | contig 15145 bp, 11 predicted proteins | sample CryGeymeta201511_FD_81547 | JGI IMG/M metagenome (GOLD analysis project Ga0100387, IMG submission 81547) | Groundwater microbial communities from Crystal Geyser aquifers in Utah, USA - Crystal Geyser metaG 2015-11 | ecosystem: Environmental > Aquatic > Deep subsurface > Groundwater | place... | reverse complement strand
TCGGATTTGTTCAAGGTAATGGGAACAGTAACTCACCAAAAGAATATCGTTTTACTGATAATACCACAACTTCCGGTTTATATGCTTACCGCCTTAAACAAATTGACAATGACGGCATCTTTAAATACAGCAGTGATGTTGAAGTTACTGTCGGTCAGTTTCCGAATGATTATTCTCTTAATCAAAATTATCCCAACCCGTTTAATCCGGAAACGAAAATTCGTTATAGCATCCCGATTGTAGAGACGCACGGCGGTGCTTCTGTACAAAACGTTTTATTGAAAGTTTATGATATGCTTGGAAGAGAAGTTGCAACATTGGTAAACGAAGTTCAAGAAGCCGGCACGTATGAGGTTTCCTTCAATGGAAAATCATTTACAAGCGGCGCATACTTTTACAGATTCCAATCGGGGAATTATGTTAAAATTAATAAGATGACATTGATAAAATAGCGGCAAATTGAAAACCATAAAAAAGCTGAAGGGTTTTTTTGCAAAATAGCATTCAATGTCTGCACCTATTTTAATAATAAAGAAAGATGTGGACTAATCCGGCGCTGCGTTAGATGTTAACGTAAAAGAATACAAATCAATCGAAGAAGCAATCGTTGATTTGGGAAATGGCTCGAATGTTTTGGCTTACAAAATAGAAAAGTTAAGATCATCTATTAAAATTTTGAAGAATAAAACTAACATTAAGATTAAGAACGGTGAGATAATATAATGCTGCAAATACTAATTCCCGGGGCAAATGTCCGCCGTGCGGAAAATTCAATTTTTATTAAATAAAAATTATAACAACATTCAAATTAAAAGATAGTGCATAATGCGAAAATTAATTCTGCTCTTAAATATAATATTCTTTATCAGTACCGGTTTTGCGCAGGTTATTGTTACACTTCAACAGCCGCCGCAATACCAATTCAAATTGGAGAACATGTGGAAAGTTATTCTAACTAACCCAACAAGCGCATCGTACAGCGTTTACCTGGAAGGCTATGCAACAGAATCAACTTCCGGGCTGATAGTGGATGCAACGACAGCTACTTTTACTCTTCCGCCAGGAACTCGTATTGTTACTTCAGGCGATATTATGCCAATAAGCGTACGTTCTTCAAATGGGAAGTACGATCGGGTAGTTAAAAATATCGGCGGTGTGCCAACCGGCGATTATGAAATTTGCGTTTCTGTAATTAATGCTGACGACGGCTCGGTTATCGGCAGTCAGTGCATTCAACAGCAAGTTATGAATCTTACACAGGTTGAACTGCTCCAGCCGGAAAACGGCGCCATTTTTAGTTCATTGGAAGCTTTGAGTCAAAACTCGAATAAAGAAGAAACATTCGAGAAACGATTTGTAACAGGAAAGAACAGCTTCGGTCAAACATCAAAAGAAAACCAAAAAAAGTTTGATCCTCAACCCACAGATAGTACACAGAAACTCTCTAATGAAATAAGCTTATCAAAATCGTTAGAGAACGCATCAAACAGAATCTCAATTGATATAAAAGATTATGATGAAAAAATAGAAATTGTAAATGGTTCATTTATAGTTTTTAACTGGCTTCCTCCAACACCGGTGGATGCGTCGCAGTTAATCACTTATTCAATCAAAATAACAGAGAAATTCGGACAGCAGTCTTCATACGACGCTCTGCAATCCAATCCGGCATTTTATAGACAAAGCAATATTTACTCCACAATATTTCAATTTCCTGTTGCTGCACGAGAGTTCACTGCAGGGAAAAGTTATGCCTGGCAGGTAAACGCTTATATAAATGGAACGCTGGTTTCCACAAGTGAAGTAAGAGATTTTACATTTGGAAAAAACGAAGCCGGTTTGAAACAAAAGAAGCCCCAAAAGCAGCTCGGCTTGCCCGGCGGTTTATCCGGATTAACGAATATCGGATATTCTAAAAATTTCAAACCATTCAGTAATAATGCTGCTTCTCCTGTGCTGATGAATCCCCTTGGTGATATTATTAATTTTTCCGGTTCAGCTAAATTGGAAACACAAACAGCGCGTAGAGAGGGTTTTAATTCTGAAGTGCCTGAACGGTTTACAAATCTTGAGATATACCCTGTCCTTACAATTTACGGATTACCTTTTTCTTCCAATATTCTTCTTTCTTCCCAGCAGCAGCCTTCAAAGCAAAGCATGAATAGTTTTGGATTAAACTTTGATCTCAAAACTTTTCAGAGCAACCTTTTGGAAAGAGTTTCTGCTAAAGCTGATGAACTTGCGAAATCTGAAGAGTTGGGTCTTGCCGAACTGAATGATAATTTGGAAAAATTGGATGCGTTGAAAATTCAATTAAAAGCTTTGGAAGAAAATTCTCTTAACCGGGGGGAAATAGATTCATTGAAAAGTAATCTCGCAGCGCTCGAAGAAGCTAACAAAATGATGGGAAGCGCCGAAGAGATGAAATCAAAAATTGAAAGCATGAGAGATCCGGAAAATTTGAAGGAAAGCCTCGATGAGTTTGATCTTCTTTCGGGAACAGAAAAGATTTTCATGTCTGTTCAGACGATTGGCTTCGGTATAAATTATCCCGATTACACGCCGCATACACTCAGAGGGGTTCCGGTTAATGGAATTAATATTGAGATAAACCCTGCTTTCTTTTATCTCGCTTTTGCCGGTACAGCAAATCAAAAAGGAATTGAAAACACAGCGTACAGAAGAAACTTATTTGCGGGGCGTTTTGGCGTGGGCGCCAAAGATGAAAGCCATTTTCACTTTACAGGTTTATATGCAAAGGATGATGAACATTCAATTGTAGTCGGCACAGACAATCTTTCACTTACTCCAAAAGCAAATTATCTATTCGGAATTGAAGGGAAACTCGCTCTGTTTGACGATGATTTAACGCTTGAAGGCGAGGCAGTCGGATCAATGTTAACCCGCGATGTACGCTCTGCCGATTTAGAGAATGATGCTATTCCTAAATTCATAAAAAATTTGGTGCATCCAAAAATCAGCAGTTCTGTAGATTTTATGTATGCTGCAAAAGCTTCTTATTCACTTGATGAGACGAGCACAAAAATATCAATGGGAATGAAAATGATCGGTCCCGGTTTTACATCTCTTGGCGTACCAAATCTTAGAACGGATTACTTTGGCTACGAAGGTAAACTCGATCAGAAATTTATGAAAAGAAGAATATCACTAAGCACTTCATTTAAGAACCAAAGGGATAATCTTATCGATTGGAAATCCTACACCACCACAACAACATCTGTAAATGTTAATCTCGGACTTAGATTTCCTAATTTGCCTTCATTAAACTTTATATACTCTCCTTATTTTCAGAAGAATAATACATCCGAACCTGCTAAGATCGTTGATAACAAAACGAGTTTATTGTCTGTGATGACTTCGTACAGCTACCCGATTATGGAATTTCAAAGCTCAACAAATCTATCCTTTTCGCTTCAGCAAACAAAAACATTTTCTGGCATTGCCGACTTTAGTACAGATAATTTTATGGTTACTCAGACAGCTACATTTATAACACCGCTTACGTTTGCCGGCACCTTTGGCATAATACATTTAAAACCTGCGGGAGACTACAGCCGCATCACCACTTTCGATCTCAGCGCATCATTCCCGATTTTTGAGATTGTGCAAAGTACACTCGGCTTCCGGATAGCATTAGAGAAAGACAAAAATAAAAAGTTCGGACTATACGGCGGCGCATCTGTTTCGATTTTAGACAACTATATGTTTGATGTCAGCGTTGAACAATCCACCTATAGCGAGTGGAATTTTTTAACCGAATATTCGGATCTTGTTTTGAGAGCTACAATACAGGCTGCTTGGTAAAGAGCAACAGAAATTTATTTTGTTAAACAAAGGAAAAACTTATGAAACGACTCGGTTCATTATTATTGTTAATTTGTTTCGTCTTATTGCCCGTGCTGCAAGAAACAGACGCGCAAACAGAGGTAATCGTAAAACTGCAGCAGCCTCCTCCAAATCAGTTACGTTCAACTGATATTTGGAATCTTACACTCACTAATACAACCAGGAATACTCTTCAAATAAGTTTATTCGGAACGCTTGAAGAAGCCGGCGCCGGAGTTATAGTGGACGGAACTTCAAAGCCTTTTACACTTCAACCTGGAACAAAGACAATAACTTATGATGATGTAAAAAGCGGTAAGGTAAATTTTAAATCAGGTAAATGGCGCGAAGCCTTTACACGAACCGGCAACGCCCCTTCAGGAGATTACACAATTTGTATTTATGTAAAGGATAAATCAGGCAATGAAATCGGAACAGATTGTATCGATCAGAAAATTGAAATAAGCGGAGCGCCTCAATTAGTATCGCCTGCGGACGGTGAGGAAATCGCTGCGGGATCGCTGCCAAATTTTACATGGCTGCCTCCAATGCCAATCCCTCCGGGAAAAACTACCTACAAGCTAAAAATAGTTGAGATACTAGGAAATCAATCACCCGAAATTGCATTTGCTCAAAACCGCTCATTCTTCGAAAAGGATGGGATTAGAATGACAACATTCTCATATCCATTAAAGGAGAAGAAGTTTGAAGAGGGAAAGAGTTATGCGTGGATGATAAGTATAGGCGAATTAAAAAGCGATATCTGGGTATTTAAAATTATTATTGATGAATCAAATCCAGGTTCATGCACTGCATTAGATACTACTAAATACAAAATTACTTGCCTTGGCAAATTAGCAGATGGTAATTATCATTATCAGGTTTCTGATCTCGTTTTAAATAAAGTTATTAGTAACACGGATTCGTGGATAGAGTCAGGAGAGTCTGACGGATCTCCATCTCCAACAAATTATATTGTGCCTTTCGGAGGAAATACAATAACAAATATTTCTCCGGCATCTATAATTGCATCAACCGCTCAATCATTCACAATATCTTTTGAATTAATAGCTCCATCGCCCGTTACAAATTTTACTGTTACTTTATATGCCTATTCATACCATCTTAACGCAGCGACAAACCAAAAAGTTTATTGCGATAAGAATTTCGTTTTAACATTTGATAATGTTCCCGACTGCGAATGCAAAGAGTGTGAATCCGTTAGAGTTTTATTTAATGATTTTACAACAACTCAATCGGGAGGCAGTGGAAACTTATTTAATATAGCAGGAAATATAACTTCAAGTGTAACGCTTTATGGAATTGAGATCGAAATGCAATCATATTCTTATAGCGCTGCTCCTTCTGCTTGTTCAAACGGGGTTACAAGCCTCGAAGAATCTGGAATGTTCATAATTCCGGGAACTACAATCAATGGATCACCTGTGCAATTATTTAATGAAGTCGCTTCAGGAAGTTCAAGTTCAAATTTAAATGCAAGCAAGATCATAAAACTGAGCAGCACATCGGCTCTTAACGGTAACATCCCGCTTAATCTTTTGGTAGGCTTGCCGGGACCAATTCCGGGATTAGATAAGGATTGCTGTAAGATTAGATATCAAGTATGTGTTAAAGTAAGAGTTTTCTATGATAGTAAATCATGCAAGTCCTGCACATTTGTTCACTGTTTTGACTTTAATAATTAAGAAGGAAAAAGATTATGAAAACGATAATAATATTAAATCTGCTTGCATTTTTTTCCATCTTATCTTTTGGTCAGCTTAGGGACACAACTATTGAGATCCAAAATAAAAAAGTGAAAATGGACTACGATGTCCGCTGGAACAAGCAAGAATTAAAAAAGAATATTGAAGAGTTTAAAGAAGATTATAACCTTCCGTCTTTCAAAAGTTCTACTAACATCACCAATATTTTGAATAGCATCCCGCTTTCTGCCGATGGATGCGTCAATGGCGGTTTTGAAAATAATTTTACCGGCTGGACAGGTTTAAGTTTGAAGCATTCACTCACAACTACGCCAATCGAAAATGGCTTGTCGTTAAACACGGGTATTTTGCCACTACCTTTTACAAATGTGAGCTATGGCGGAAATTATACAAACATTGAGAACGCAGGAACTGATAATGTCTTAACTAATGCAACGCCTTCTTTCCTGCTTCAAAAAGTTAGAACCGGAAATAAATCAATCAGACTCGGGAATAATGAAAGAGGTCGGGGTTCAGAAGGAATTGCAAAGCGTTTTGTGGTTACATCACAAAATGCAAAATATTATTTCCAATATGCAGTTGTAATGGATCGGAGTCATTCCAATGTTGGTGGCTCTTCGAACGGCTCCGAAGTCTTTTTTGTAGCTGAAGCAGTTGATATGAACGGGAGTACGATTGATAAAATAGTTGATATTGGTAATCCCAGCAATCCATTTGTCACAGGTGTTTCTTCAACATGGGGAATGGAAAGCCCTCCAAATAATGTCTATTACAGAGATTGGCGATGCGCATATTTAGATCTATCTGGCTTTATAGGGCAGGAGGTTGTAGTAATGTTTATCAATGCAGATTGCGCTGCAGGCGGGCATAAAGGTTATACTTATGTTGATGCAGTTTGTGAATCATGTATAAATATTAATGAAGGTGATATTAATATCAATCTTTCACCTGATAGCTGTTTTAAATTTCCTCAAAAGATCGGCGGAACTTTTACTTTACCTGCCTCAGGCACCGCCACTAATTCTTCCATCACCTTGCAAGTTTTTCAAAATAACGCATTAGTTACAACTATAACCAATCCTACTATAACCGGCAGTAATTATAATTTTACTTTGAATGCGTCCGATTTTCCAAGTCAAAATGTTGGGGACTGCTATGATTTAGTTTCAGCGCTTAGTTTCCAAATCCCGGATATGAATGGAGTATTGCAAACAGTTACACAGCTATCATCACCGGTTGTAGGTGGTGTTCAGGATGGAGAAAACCCGGGGCAGAATAATGATGCTTGTTTTTGCGTAGATAATACTCCGCCGACATGCTGTGATATTCAAGGCTTAAGCGTTTTATTAATAGAAAAAAATGGAAAGTATGAACTTACTATTAGCAGCGGCGCTTCAGCCATTCAAGAAGTGGAAGTTTCAATGATGGATTATCACGTGGAATATTCTGAACCTGACTGTAAGCCGGCTAATATGGGGATGTTTGGGATTATATCCTCAACCACATCTAATTTTAGCACGCTCCTGTTAGACCCGGCATCAAATAATTCTCAAAGCTTAAGTTGGCTGCCCGGTTCGCCTTCAGTATTGAATAGCAATGTAATTAATTTAGAGGTTACAAAGCCTGCCGTACTCGACATAAAATGTTGTGACGTGAAATTTACTTTTTGCTTAAAAGTTACGGTTAAAGATATTAATTGTAATGTGTGTGAGATAATTGTTTGCCCGATAAAAGACTGGGCTTTGCTCAGTCAAAATAAAATTCTCTCCGGCGAGGATGATCCTGTTAACGTTGCCTTAAATGAGGGGAGAAAGAATTTGTCACCAAAATTTGGAGGCGATGTTGAGAGTTGGTATAAGGAGCTTAAAAATAAATCGTGGATTTCCTTGATGCTGAAGAAATATCCTAATGAAGTTAAGTCGCTTCTTAAAGTTGGAAGAAGACTAATTCAGGGAAATGGGAATCTTGAAAGAAGCGATATGGAGATAATTGAAAAATCAATGAGACTACTTGATCGTGAAGTGGCAAACGCGCCTAAGGGATTTATAGAGGAAGCCTTAACTCGTTTACGCTCTTCAATCGGAAAAAATTGGAAGCAATTAATGGAAGAGTTGACAAAGTAAAAATTGCCCGCCATTAATTAGCGGCGGCAGCCATATAAAAAACTCTTCACACTTAATGAGTTTGGTTATAGAGTTTAATTGAGTATCCTTCATTTAGGTTTCAGAAAAAATCCCCCAAAGATGGGGGATTTTTTTAACGGCTGCTTAAGAATAGCCGAAAATCATTTAATAAGAGACTTCTGAAATATTTACTTGGTCGCTAAGGACCAATCCTTGACGAAAAGTGATCCGGTCAAGGTGTGAACCTTTATCGCCGGGGAAAACATGAGTGGTGGTTATTGAAACCATGCTGTAAAAATTAAAAAAAAGGACTACAATGATATTATCTAAAATTGGATTATCCCTCATAGCAATAATTTTATTAGGTGGCGGATATTGTTTTTCTCAGAATAACAAAACAGAAAAAAACATGAAGACAACAAAAAATACAGCAACTGTTTATTTAGATAAAAACAATCCAATAGTTAAATCAATAAAAGGTCGGGCATTCTCTGACCTGGATGAAATAGTAAAAGAATTCGATCCGGAATCGGAAAAGAACAAATTAATTGCTATCCAAACAAAAACATGGACTGAGGAAAAGAGAAATGAATGTCAGGCTTTAGGGGCAGAGTCAATTAATGATTATGCAGAACAAACACACTTTGATGTCGGAATGTTTATGATAGTTATAACCAATTTGGTAGAGATCAATCAAAAAAAACTGGAAAAAGAGTGGGAAGTTCGGGTTCAACCTCTATGTGCAGATAAATTTATCGCCGAGTTATGGGAAGATGGTATTGCTGTAAATTCAGAAGAAAATGCCGTGGCTTATGCAGATGAATTGGCTAATAGTGAATATGCTAAAAAACACCCGGATAGTGATGTTGGGAATGTCGAAGAAATCAAAAATAATTATGCTAATACTCGTAAATCCATTGAAGCCGGTACACAGGAACGATACACAAAAATGATGGCTTTACTCTATACTGTAGATGATGGAGGGGTGGTTACTTTTAACAATCCATTCCAGCCTGCGTTCGATTTTGTTAAAAATAACAGCAAGTAAAGAAGTGTGAAATTCCACTTAACGTTAAAAAAGTAAAATAAATTATGGACTACAGATATTTTCTGAGAAAATTTGGTGATTACTATTCGGAGATTTATTGTAGTAGATAACCATCTTGTCTTAAACAGAGAGACGAAAAATGAAGAATAGTGTATTAATATTCGGACTTATTTTTATAAGTTTTTATTTGTGGGGACAGAATTCGAAAGGGACTGTTAAGTCAGCTTCATTACCAATTACTATTAAATGGGTTGATAATCTGCAAGGTGATTTTTCATTTGCAAATAATTGGAGCTACCCGGAGGGTGTTTATAAAAATGAATTCGGGCAAATCAGCTGCGACGGACTTTGTCCTGATGAAATTGAAGTTATGAAAGATAGTACAGGACGAATTTATGAAGACTCATTACATGTATTCTATGAATTTATTGACACCACTCACCAAATGCATTCTATTCAATGTGAAGCTTGGTGTTATGAATGGGCAGGCACTGATTTTATAGAAGTGTTTCGAAAAAATGAAAAAAGTGTTAACTGTTTTACTATGACTGGCATTGATACTCACTGCAGTCTGAATATTGAAATACTAGGGGACACATGTTATGTACTTATTGATCTGAAAAGTATTGACCAAGGCGGGGATGCTATTTTTTACTGCACAAGCGGATATATCACTATTGATAAAAAGTATTGGCATGAAGGGATTATGAAAGCTGAGTTCAGTTTTAATTTCGAACACATTGAAAATCCTAAAAAGCCTATTTATTGGAAAGGTAAAATTTATGCAAAAATTAAAACTGCATGAAAAACCTGATAAAGCAGTTAGAAGAATTAGAGCCATTTATATAATGATGTTGTTATTAGTTTTATTTGGCTGTAAAGGAATTGAAACGGAGATAAATAAAACTCAAAATTATTATGACGCAGATTCAATAAATTCTGATTACTTGCTTAGCTTTGCTGTCGATAACGATTCTTCAGGCGGAACTTCTTATGGTTATAAAAATTTACAAGGAGAGATTGTTATTCCATTAGGAAAATATCAGCAATGTTTTACAGATACTTTTAAGAGTTTTGCATTTGTTTATGATGATATGTTAACCAATTCAAAAGTTATAGCCATAGACAGAAATGAAAAAATATTATTTGAAGCTTACATGTTCGATAATGGTCCCGATTGGTTGGAAGAAGGTTTGTTTAGAATTATTAGAAACGGGAAAATAGGTTACGCCGATGTAAACGGATTTATAATAATTGTACCAAAATATGAATGTGCCGGTCAATTTGAAAACGGAATAGCGAAAGTGTCTTTACACTGTAACTTAGTTAAATCTGAAAATGACCCGGAACATATTTCAATGGAAAACGACTCTTGGTTTTACATCGATAAAAAGGGTAATAAAATCAAATGAATGCGCTCAATGAAGTACAGGGAACATCAAGTAAATTGTATAAAGAGAACGGATTTGAGTGAGCGGAAAGAAAATAGCTGAATGAAAAGATATCTCACCGAGCTATTTTTGTTTTTTTTCTCTATAGGCGCTGCATATTTCATTGGTTGGAATAACACAGATTTACTCTGGAGTTTTTGGATCACCAGTTTTGTGGTCGGGTATGTAAGTATTTTCCGCACGTGTATAGCGCCCCTCCCTCTTTTAACAACATTCAATCTAACTCCCGCAGACATAAAAAAATTTTGGGTATTACCCAAGAAGATGCTCACTATGCTCTTTGTTTTAGTTTTTGTTGCCTACAGTTTATTTATGTTACTTTTCTTAAGTTTTCACTTTCTCGTATTCCATTTATTCCTGGCTTATTTTTTGCAAATTATTTTTCCTCATCCGGCTCTAATCGAAATATTTGCTAAACCTGACAGCGGACAATTCTATACTTCTTTCCTGGTCATCAAAACACTCTTGACCTCTTATTGGATAATTGTTCTTGAAAAATTAATTTTTGATTACAAAACCAACAGGGAAAGCAGCATCAATCAATCTGCACATTTTCAAGAGTCTTTTCTTAGTAAGGCTTTTTCTTTTGATGGAATTATACGTCCTTATGTACAAGTCGCAAGAATTCATATCTCAATTTTTTTATTGTTCGCCCTGTATGCAGTTGAAACAAACCAATACCTGATCTATGTTGTAATTTATAGTTTGTTCTTCTTTCCAATCTCAATCTTAAGGAAGGTGAAATCTTGAAAGAAGCGATGTGGAAATAATTAAAAAATCAATGAGACTACTGGATCGTGAAGTGGCAAACGCGCCTAAGGGATTTATAGAGGAAGCCTTAACACGTTTACGCTCTTCAATCGGAAAAAATTGGAAGCAATTAATGGAAGAGTTGACAAAGTAAAAATTGCTCGCCAATAATTAGCGGCGGCAGCTATATAAAAATTCTTCAAACTTAGTGATTTTGTTTATCGAGTTTAATTGAGTATTTTTCATTTAGTTTTCAGAAAAAATCCCCCAAAGATAGGGGATTTTTTTAACGGCTGCTTAAGAACCGCCGAAAATCATTTAATAAACAAATCGAACGAATACAAACCGGCAATTGCTTATGAGAAGTATATTTGCTTTAGATATGTATTCCCACGCCAGAATTTATTATAGAAAAAAAAACAGTTAGGTTCTCCTAACAAAGTCCAATTAATTACTTATAAGGAGTAAAAATGAAAAAAATAATTGTGTTCGTTCTTGCAACGCTTGTCATCGGATTATTCATCTCTTGTCAACAACCAATAACTAACACGCCAATGGTAAAAGCCCCGATTGATTCATTAGTAGCAAACTGGAACAACGGTTGGAACAGCCACGATTCAGTAAGCGTTAGAAATTTGTTTGCAGAAGATGCGCTTCTTACTGACGAAAATTTAATTGCAATCGGTGTGGAAGAAATATCTTTGAAAATGATTCATCCAAACATCAATATTGTTAATAATCTTAAAACGGAAAAATTACAGGAATGGTCAACAAATGACAGAGCAGGCTATACAGGAACGTATGAATTGGAAATTATAGTTGATGGTTCTGTCGTTGCAAAAGTTAAAGGATTATTTACTTTAAACTGGATAAAGACTGACGAAGCAGAATGGAAAATAACCACTGCAGTTCTTTATTCTTTTACTGAACAGAAATAAAAAGCTAAACAATATCATCATCTTAAAAATGATAATTGATTTCACCTCTGTATCCGCAAGGAAATGGGGAACGGTAAAAACATATCTAAAAAAATATAATATAAAACTCAATGCGAAGGAAAGACGTAAAGCGTCTTCTCCTTTTTGCATTGAGCAATAAAATAAAAAGGAAACTTATTAATGAAACGGATCTTGCTAATTGTTATTTTCGCTTTAACTGTCTGTCAAATTCCTCTCTTCTCTCAATGGGTCTTAACCACTCCTCCATTTTCAATGCAGGGCGATATAAAAAAACTTCTTCCAATAGGGACAACAATTTTTGCCGCTTCGCAAAGCAGTTTTGGAGCAAATGGGGTATCGTACACAACCGATAATGGAACAAGCTGGACTGATATTAGCGCCGGATTTTCTAATGGCGGCGTTCAAGCGTTGGCTGCAAACGGAACTATTCTTCAGGTTGGTGTCTTCGGCTCTGGTGTATTCCGAACCACAAATAATGGTACAACATGGACCAGTTTGAATAACGGACTTTCAAACAATATGATTAAAGGACTATACTTTGATGATTCCCTTTTTCTTGCCGGAACAATTGGAGGTTTATATATTTCTACAAACGATGGTGATGATTGGACTATTTCTAATGATGGTTTAACAGAATTCACATACCCAAATGCTTTTGCGAGAACCGGAAATGTTATTTTGTTAGGAGCTGGAACAGGAGTGTTCCGTTCAACAAATGAAGGAGCGACTTGGACTTCGTCTTCAGCCGGAATGGGAGATAATAAACAAGTTGGCGATTTTGCTGTCATGGGAACGGATGTTTTTGTTTGCGCAAATAATATTTCAAACGGTTCTGTTTTTCGATCTACAGACGCCGGTTTAACCTGGACTTCCGCTGGAGCAGGCTTACCTATTCAATATTTAATTAGCATCACTGCAAGCGGTTCATCACTCTTTGCTGCAACTATAAGCAAGGTTTTGCAATCAACCGATTTAGGTGCAAGCTGGAATGATATCAGCGCAGGACTTCCAAATCTTGTAATTGGCGCACTCACAAGCAGCGATACAGATTTATTTGTCGGACATAGTTCCGGGGGTGCTGGTTTGGTTTGGCGGCGTGCGTTGTCAGAGGTAATGAGTTTAAAAAATTTAGAACCCGGCACAGTCCCATCGGATTTAACTTTGTCACAAAATTATCCTAATCCGTTTAATCCAAGTACAACAATTAGTTTTTCACTTCCGGAATCTGGAAATTATTCAATAAAGGTTTTTAATACACTCGGGCAGGAAGTTGCTCAATTAATGAATGGGCAAATTGAAGGCGGAAGTTATAGTTTAACTTTCGATGCTTCCAAACTTACTTCGGGTTTATATGTTTATACCCTTCAAGGGAAAAATGTAAATATTTCAAAGAAGATGATTTTAACGAAATAATAATTAGGATAGAATTATTATTTAAGCCGGAGCGAGCGCCTCCGGCTTTTTGTTTTTGCAAATATATATTTACGTTTAAAAATTATAGTAGCCAAAAAAAGAAGTGGAATTTTCACATAGTAATAAATAAACTGCACATTCTCCCCTCCCATCTTTCGGAGTTATAAGTTTGATGCTCTCATTTATTGTTGGTTATCTTTAAGCTATCTTAGATTGTTCTGACCCGCATCTGCCGAATATTTTCTGCTAATAAAAATTTTGTTTCCAAGGAATCTCTTTTACAATTTTTAATTTTTAATTTTTAATTTTTAATTTCAGTTTGCTGTTCACATATTTGTGCAAACCATTACTTTGTTCGCCCTCCGACAATCTTATCATATTCAACATCGTTTGGTTCCCAGAGTTCGATTTTGTTTCCTTCAATATCTAAGATGTGAACAAATTTTCCATATTCAAATGTTTCAATTTTGTCGAGTATTGTAACGCCTTCCTTTTGCAGTTCCAATACCAGTTCTGCAAGATTCTCAACACGATAGTTTATCATAAAATCTTTTGTAGAAGGGTCGAAATATTTTGTGGATTCAGAAAAAGGACTCCATTGAGTATATCCTTTTTTTGTGGAATCTGCGCCCTGCCGCCATTCAAAATTTGTCCCGTACTCATCGGTATTTAATCCTAAATGCGCTTTGTACCATTCTTTTATTTTATCAGGATTTTTACACTTAAAAAATATTCCTCCGATGCCTGTTACTTTTTTCATTTTGTTCCTTCCAATTTTTGTTCCGGGATGATTGAGCTAACTGCGAACCCTAAGGCGAATGATGCCGCAAGAGATAAAATTAAAAAAGCTGGTTTATTCATCCTAATTTTTCTATCCAACGTTAAAATTTCTTCAAATATATATTCGGGACTTATCTTCGAAGATAAGTTAAGAGTGAAATTGATTCAATCATTTTGTGTCCGCTTAATTTTATCTCTAAGTATTGAGAAGTTTGCATTCACTTTGTTAGTCGCTCCACTTATCATAATTTTTCCATCGCGTTATTCCATAAAATGAACTTCACCGGTTTCGATGTCATAGAACGCTCCAACGATAGATATTTTTTTATCCTTAACCAAGTCGTTAATAGTAACGCTTCTGTTTAAGATATCCGCAATTGTAATTTTAACATTGTTTTTAGCAGTCTCTTCAATAATCCCCGGATCGTTTGAGTCAGATTTAATAGCAGGTTTTATTTGATCTAACAATTGAGTTAAGTTTCCAAGTTTAAAATCTTCAACGGCTCCGGTTACTGCCCCGCAATGACTGTGTCCCATAACTACAATAAGTTTCGAATGAGCGTGTTCAACTGCATATTCAAAACTACCAAGAACATCTTCGTTCTCAATATTTCCAGCGACTCGAACAACAAAAATATTTCCGATACCCTGATCAAAAATAATCTCCGGCGGCACTCTCGAATCCATACAAGCAAGAATTACAGAGTGAGGCTTTTGTCCCATTTTGGTTTGTTCTATTTGCTTTTTGTAATCAGTATTTATAAAACTATTGTGAATGATCTTGTTAAATAAATCAACCCAACCAAATGGGTTATAACGCGCCGCTACAATTTTACCGGGCATAGGTTATAGAAGAAATCATATTCCGGCATCACACAGCGCGGTAAACCGCATGGTTGAGTTTTGATGGATGACTGAAATCCATTCTAAATATTCCCGCAAATGCGCATAGGCGTCAACTTAAGGGATATGAAAATTAAATTAATTTTTGATTTTGATGCTGTAATTCTAATCAAATAAAACAATATAGCACTCCTACGGAGTGCTA
>Ga0100387_10002630_pt1 | contig 15181 bp, 15 predicted proteins | sample CryGeymeta201511_FD_81547 | JGI IMG/M metagenome (GOLD analysis project Ga0100387, IMG submission 81547) | Groundwater microbial communities from Crystal Geyser aquifers in Utah, USA - Crystal Geyser metaG 2015-11 | ecosystem: Environmental > Aquatic > Deep subsurface > Groundwater | place... | reverse complement strand
TTGGCCGCAGCTAAAGCAATAACTAGATTGCTAGCTGACTTTTCAGCGAATCTTTCTAGTGGTGCCAAATCACCAACTGTTAACTCCCACAAATCAGCCGCATCTTTAATCAAACTTTCATTTAACAATTGTTCAATAATTTTTGGTCCCAAACCTTCAATATTAAAAGCTGGCCGACTAACAAAATGAATAATATTTTCCATCTCAATTGCAAAACATTTGTCATTGCTACAATAGTGGTTAACTTCTCCGTCGTGTTGGACAATGACACTGCTACAAATTGGACATTTGGTGGGCAAACTAAATTTCTTCTCTTTACCTGTCCTGAGTTTAGTTAAAACCTCTACTACGTCAGGGATGATATCGCCTGCTTTTTGAATCACTACTGTATCTCCCAAACGAACATCTAGTCGCTCTATTTCATCAGCATTGTGTAAAGTTGCCCGAGAAACTATCGAGCCGGCAATACTGACTGGTTTGAGCCTAGCAACGGGTGTCAAAGCGCCAGTCCGACCAACTTGAACAATAATATCTTCGACAATAGTGGTTACCTTTTCTGGAGCAAATTTATAAGCTAAAGCCCACCGTGGTGCTTTGCCAGTATAACCCAAAACTTTTTGTAACTTGAGATCATTAACCTTAATCACCAAACCATCGATCCCATAATCTTGCTTATTTCTCTTATTATCCCATTGCTGATAAATCTTTTGCACCTCCTTTAAATTATGGCAATACTGATAATGCTGATTGACCTGGAATCCATGCTGGGCGAGAAACTGCAATTGATCCTCTTGTGTCTTGATTGCTTGATTGTCTAACAAATCAATACCATAAATATACGAATCCAATCTTCTCTGAGCTGTCACTTTGGGATCCAATTGTCTGATTGAGCCAGCCGCCGCATTACGAGAATTAGCAAAAGGCTCTTGACCCTGCCTTATTCTATCTTTGTTAATTTTCACCAAATATTTTTTGTTCAACCAAGCTTCACCAATAACAATAATATTCAATGGTTTTTTTAGTACCAAAGGTATACTTTGAATAGTTTTGAGCTGAGCTGTGACGTTCTCACCAATTTTACCATCGCCCCTAGTCGCACCTTGGACCAAAACACCCTTCTCATAAGTCAACACAATCTTCAAACCATCAATTTTTAACTCCACCAAATAATCAAGTTTCTTAGTGATTTTTTCTTTATCTAGTAGCCGCTGCAATTTTTCTTGCCACTCTTTGACTTCTGCCAAAGTAAAAGCATCCTGCATTGACCATTGTCGAGTCTGATGTTCAACTTTGATAAAACGATCAAGCGGCTCACCACCGATACGATCAACTGGCGAATGACTGCTTTTCAAATCTGGATACTGTACTTCTAATTCGCGCAGTTCTTGGATTAAAGAGTCATAAACACTGTCGTCAACTTCTGGCGCATCCAGGACATAATATTTGTAACACAAATCATCAATTTGCTTAGTCAATTTGTCTATTCTTTTTTTTACTGATTGCTTATCCATCTTACCAAGTTACTGATTTAGCAATATCACCTTCAGAAAAAATCACAAAATTATAAAGCCCATAAGTTGGCACGATAATCGGCATTCTGACAGTCATCACTTGACTAGCATACTTACTTTTGCCGGTTGGATATTCACCCGTAGAGCGCAAGACATATTCACCAGGAATGGCTTGTGGTGTTGGATCCACTGCCTGATCATAAGCTTTGATTGTCACATTAGTCAAATCACCATCTAGTGTCCTTAATCGTACCTTATACAAAGCTGATGACGATAAAGTAATATGGTGTTCCTCGACATCACCAGCAACAATCGTCTCAATCTGTGCTTGTGGTGTTTGCAATTGCCCGGTAGCACTCCAAGAAACCCAGGAAATGTGTAGTGTAATATCTTCCGTATTGGAACCATCATTAATAATATCTAAACGACCAATAGCCAATGGTTCTTGTTCTTGATTGGGATCATACATATTGAGCTGATATTCGATATTTTCATAAAGATCTACCACGATCTCATCTTGCCCATTGATAGTCGAAAGATCATAATGTGATTGCAAAGTTTGTCCTGCTGTCAGATCCAAAGAATCTGTTGTTGGCGCGTCTATTCCATATTGTTTTAAGGCAATCTCACCTGGATAGTCAGTTTGTCTAATTCGATAAAGATTTTTTTCTATCCCAGCTTCAGCTGCATAAAAAGCGGCAATTGAATAATCTATGCTAGCAGACTGATTGATAATATTAATCACCAAGGTACCAGTACCCATCGCTGCTGCTAAAATAGTCGCCATAATCATTACTGCAATCAGCAGGATGGTTCCCTGGTTATTGTTTTGTAATTTTTCTTTAACGTGCATAATAACGGGATGAAATAGCTGTTTGATAACGAATCAACTTATATTGATCAAGGTCAGGTGTCAAAGACTGCGTCGTCATACCAAGATAAACCATTGGTTGTTGATCTGGGCCATCTAGTAAATAGGGGTCAGTGCTAGGGCTAATATAAATCTTCATTTGCATCACGGCAATGTCATCAGGTGTGATATCAAACCATTCACTACTACTGGCCGATCTTCTGATTTGAATCTTACTATTCTGTAATCTGAATTGAATATCATTGCCATCACTATCTGCCAAAGCAATCACAGCAAGAGCGTTTGTCTCTTGATTTAATAGTTCATCATTATCATAAAATGTATAATTAACTCTATTGTTCCTAATCTCCCGAGCCATTACTTCCACCACATAACGAGTATCTGCTTGTAGTTTTTCTGAATTGGCTAGTCTTTTTTGTGCCCGATTTGTATTAACAAAAATACCAACCATACTAGTAATAGTCATCACAAAAATAGCAGAAACTACTAACATTTCCAGTAATGTAAACCCTTGTTGATTTTTTTTCTCTTGCCCTAACATCTTTTTTAACTTTTAACTTTTCAATTTTAAATTATCTTTAGCGCCACGCAAACAACCGATCTTCAATCACCACCTGACGAATATCGCCATTACCCGCTCGCCATTGGACTTTGGCGGTCACAGCCAAGCCAACTCGATCACTTTGACCACTACATGCTTGATCAACAACATCCAAATCATTTGTACAAATATCCCTAACCTCAATATTACGACTAAAACCAGAATCTGTGCCACCCTCTTCTTCATGATTAAAAGTAGAGGTGTGTAAATATAACTTACAGGCAGGACCACAAGTAGCTATCTCTGCTGCCGGAGCCAAACTATACGAACCACCGGTTTCGTCTGCTACAAAATCAACAATGAAGTAAGCTGGCGCAGCATCACCATCAAAATCAAAATCATCATCCCAAGGATCATTGGCTAGCCAGTTTGAGTCCCGCATATTACGCACTGCTTCCAAAGCTTCCCGAGCCAAATTTGAGGCAATCAATCTTTTTTCACCGTAATTTGCTGCTGTCAAATTATAAGAAGTCAAAATTAAAATAGCCACAATACCAATCAACATAATGGCAATAGCTACAATCACTTCCATAAAACCCTGCCCCTGATTATCCTTAATAATTTTCATTCTAAATAAAAATTAACTTGCCCTGAAATAGGGGTAATCTCGATCACTCCCTTTTTATTGGCCACCTTATTATGATAAATTTCTAATCTGAGCACCTGAGCACTCAAATCTACTATTGATTCACCAATAATGGTCTTGAAAGTGATCATTGAAGACCGTGGTAAAAAGGTCAAATAAGCATCCGCGTCACTACCCTCTGTAGTGATCAAAATATTACTAAAATCACTAGCCAAAGTAACACTTTCCAAAAGAACATCATCTTGATCCAAAACACCATAATTCATCGCTGTGTCACTATAAATTGCATAAGTTGTACTACCATTACTAAATTTAACACCAAAACCACCAATGCCCATCTCCGTACTAGTACCATTATAATTGTAAGTTGAACCAGTCAAAGCTAAAGTTTGCAACTTTCGAATATCACTAGCAATTTTTTGTGTTTCCAGTCTTAAATCATTGGATGATTCTGCTGTGCGGAAATTAACAGTCACCATCAAGAACAAACTCATAAAAACACCAATGGAGACTATTAGCTCCATGATCGTAAACCCTCTACTTTTTCTATTAAACAATTTAATCATTTTTTTTAAGTTTATCTTCTGTCATTTCGAACGCAGTGAGAAATCCCTTATATATTGAACTTAACTCGATATATTAATTATCTACAATCTCTGACACTATCCACATATAAGGGATCTCTCCCACGTCATACGACGTGGTCGAGATGACAATGCATGACTACATAAACAAACCCATGTACCACTGCCACAAAAGTCCACCCCACAACCAAGTAATGATGGTCGCAGCGCTTAAAAAAGTCCCAAATGGTATCTGGCTCTGGCGATCTTTCTTCTTGGTAGCTAATAAATAAACACCAACGATAGCGCCAACAATATAGGCCATAAACAAAGCAATGATGATCTTGGGCCAACCCAATAGCAATCCCATGGCCAAGCCTAATCTTAAATCTCCACCACCAATCCAAGTACCTTTAGAAATTGCATATTGCCAGCCAAACCAGGCAAAGCCGACTAAGCCGGCTAGCAAATACATCAAAATATCTTGACCCAAAAAGATAGTAAATAAAATCGCAATAACAATCAAAGGTAATGAAACCACATCTAGAATCAAACCATGCTGGTGATCAAAAACAAAAATGACAATCAAAAAACTGATCGCTATTAAATAATACAGATAGGATAGCCAAACAATAAAACTTACCATTACTACTGGCGCAACTAAAACAAAATAGCCCAAGACAAATAATATGGCAGTGGCCAGCTCTACCAAGGGATACTGCCATGATATCTTGGCCTGACAATAGCGACATTTACCTCGTAGCCACAACCAGCTAAAAACAGGTATTAAATCCTTAACCCCTAATTGATGCTGACATTGCGGACAGTGAGAATGACCTTTGACAATACTATCCCCACTATGCATCCGATAAATCACGGCATTGAGAAAACTGCCAATAATTAGCCCTAAAATGAAAATAAATAAATAAATCATAGCTCAATTATACCATTTTTATGAGTATCAAAAAACCCACCACGTCTGACGTGGTGGGCTTATAAATACCAATCTATGAACAAGAAATCGCACCCGGACTTGCTATACATTCATTGCCGTTCCAAGTTGCATTATCATTCTCCAACACGAAAGGTAGAGTATAAGTAGAAAACGGAGTTTCTGAAGTATACGTATAAACATTAGACCCTGAATTCTGTGGATCAAGGGGCACTGTGACCATATAAGTAGTACCAGTAGCTGCAGCAGCAAAGCCACCTGTACTTAGAGTGTCAGCGGCAGTAGTACCAATAGCAATTGCAGCTCCAGCTGGATACGCACCCGCATCATTATAATACATATCTAGTGCTGTCTGGATCTGACGAATATCAGATGTCCTTCTTGCATCTCTAGCTTTAGATCGAGCAGAGTTTAAAGATACTACTGCTAAAGTAGATAATAAACCAATAATGGCAATCACTACTAACAGCTCAATCAAAGTAAAACCTTTTTTATTTTTCATAAGTTTAATCCTTAGCTTACTATTAAGTAAACAAAATAATTGATAAATGTTATATAAAAGTTATTCACAACTAGCTATATTATATAATATTTTGACAAATTCGTAAACAGTGTCTAGAACTGATTAGCTAAATTGTACATTGGTAGAATAATAGCCGCCACCATGCCACCCACAGCCACACCAATCATCACCATAATAAAAGGCTCAATCAAACTAGTTAAATTGGCAACAATATTCTCAATTTCTCGAGAATAAAACTCAGCCACCTTGCTTAAAACCTCATCCAAACGACCTGTTTTTTCCCCCACACTCATCATTTGCGAGACTAAATTAGGCACAATTGGTGAATCCAGCATTACCTTGGCTACTGACTCGCCATCTTCAACAGTTTTGATGGTTTCTTCGATCACGGCCTGATAAGCTGTATTACCAACCACTTCATTGACGATTTTCAAACCAGTGGTCAAGGGCACGCCACCAATGACTAGGGTCGCTAAAGAACGAGTAAAACGAACCAAATAAATACGTTGAAACAATTTACCAAAGACTGGCAATTTAATTAAAAATAAATCCCAAGCTTTTCGTCCGCCTTTAGTCTTTAATAGATAACGAAAGCCAACGATTAAGGCAATAATAATGATCAGCATCAACCACCAATAATTACGCATGGCCGAGCTAGTCCCGATCAAGATCCTGGTGGCAATTGGTAATTCTTGTCCAGAAGCAGTCAACATCTCAGTCAGTTTGGGAATGACAAAAATCATCATAATTACTCCCACCACCAGCAAACCAGAAATAATAAAAACAGGATAAATCATCGCCCCTTTGATCTTGCTCCGCAAGTCATAGTCTTTTTCCAATTGATCAGCCAGATATTGCAAGACCTCATCTAGTTTACCTGAAGTCTCACCACTTTTGATCATACTGACATAAAAGTTAGAAAAAACTTTACGATGTTTTCCCAAAGCAATAGAAAATTTTTGACCACCATCAACTTCATCAGCAATTTCAGAAATGACAGTTTTGAAATAAGCATTGTCTGTTTGTTTGATCAAAATCTTCAAGGCTTGGACAATGGGCAAGGTTGCGGAAATCATCACTGATAGTTGGCGAGAAAAGACAACAATATCCTTGGGCTTCACTTTTTGAAACATCGCTAGATTGACGGAAAACTTTTTTCCTTCACCCGAAACCTCTTCAATACTAATAATCGATAAACCACGATCTCCCAATATTTCTGAAGCAGCCTCAAGATTTGGTGCTTCCACCATACCTTCACTAATATCTTCGCCTTTATGGACGCGATAATGAAATACTGCCATTTAAAATTTCTTTAATGAATTCTCAAAATTTACTTTATCAATCACTTCGGGTAGTGCATCCCCTTTGGTCACTTCTCCTGTCCGGACCAAATCGATCAATGAATTGTCTAGAGCCAACATACCATTGTCACGATTGGACTGTAAAATACTAAATATTTGATAAAGTTTATTTTCTTTGATTGAGCTAGCAATTGCTTGATCCATCAACATCAATTCACAAGCCAGGGCCAAACCACCACCAACACGTGGTAATAACCGCTGAATCAAGGCACTTTCAAGATTATTAGCCAGTAATTCTCTGATCCAATCACCTTTGTCATCAGGATAAGAGCTAATAATCCTTTCCAAAGCCAAAGTCGTAGTCTCGGTAGTCATGATCACGAGCACTAGTCGTCCAGCTTCAGCATGCCTCATTACTAGACTCCACTCTTCATGAGTAGTCAAACCATTGACCAAGAGCACATTAAAATCCTGATCCAAAGCTTGCTTTAAACCACCCAAAACTGTAGTGACGTCTTTACCCACTGCTTGTTGAGAAATAATGCTCTTATTATTGACTAAGATAAATTCAATATTATCTTCAATGGTCAATATTTTCTCACTACGCTGATTATTGATCTCATTCAAGATAGCGGCCGCTGTGGTACTACGTCCTGAACCAAAGGATCCACCAATCAAGACAATCCCTTTTTTTAAATTCACAATATTGACTACTCCTTGAGGCAAACCAAGAGAACTCAACTCTGGTATCATCTCCGGTATCAAATGTAAACTGATCACGGGCATGCCCTTTTGAAAGAAAATCTTGACCTTCAAACGCATTTGATTTAGCCACTCATAAACGGTGGTAATTTGTTTGTCTTTTTGTAGCTGCTCTTGTTCTGTCTCAGACAATAAAAAATCGATCATCTGTTTGATGAAATCAGGTGTGCTGATCTCCTCATCTTCGAGCATTGTTAGTTTGCCACTCGTTCTCAAGGCTGGATAGCTACCAGCAACAAAATGCATATCTGAAGCTTTACGTTCAGCTGCTGTACTAAGTAAACGATTGATAATCAATGTATCTGTGGTTGCCATAATGTTTTAATAAATGATTAACTGTCTTCAACCAATGATCTGACGAATCTTTTTGATCACTTCTGCTGGCACAAAATGTGCCTTGATCAAATAATCAGTGGCTCCAAGCTTCAAACACCTTTGCACATCTTCTCGGTTGCCAAGATTTGTCAAAATAATCACTGGTATATCTTTTGCCTCCTGATCCTCCTTAATTTTTTGTAATACTTCGAAACCATTCATCTCAGGCATCAATAAATCCAATAAAATCAAATCTGGTTTATTTTTATTTAATAATTGCAATCCTTTTTTGCCATCCAAAGCCGATACGACTTCAAACCCTTCTACCTCCAATTTAGTAGCATACATCTGTAACAAAAAACTGTCATCTTCAATTAATAATATTGTCACTTTTCCTGTCCCCATATCGATATTTACATTAATACGTATTTGTAATTCGTAACTTTTAATCCACAGCCTCTTCTTGTCTAGTAATACGAATAACTTCTTCTGCTGTTGTTACACCCAATAAAACCTTCATAAAACCGTCTTGCTTCATATCATAAAAGCCCTGACTTAATAGCTCAGCAGCAAATCTCTCTTTATCAAAATCCTCAGCAATGATTTCGCGCATTTCATTATTAATAGAAATCAACTCACCAATACCAATTCTACCTTTATAACCTGTCTGACCACAATGATTGCACCCCCGACCATGATAAAACTTCATTTTATTTAAATCAATACCTTTGTATAAAAACTGTGGTTTAACTTGACCCAATAGCTTTTTCACCTCTGCCACTGTCTCCTCGGGAATATTGTGTTCTTCCTTACAACGATCACAAATCTTTCGAATCAAACGTTGGGCAATGATCAAGTTCAATGTCGAACCTAACAAAAATGATTCTGCCCCCATATCCAGAAAACGAGGAATCGCACCCTGAGCGTCATTGGTGTGCAAAGTAGATAACACAAAGTGACCAGTCAAAGCCGCGTGGACAGCCAACTCAGCTGTTTCACCATCACGGATCTCGCCGACCATGATAATATCTGGATCTTGTCTAAGTAGTGATCGCAAACCAGAAGCAAAAGTAAAACCAATATCAGCATGAACTTGTGATTGATTAACACCATTAACAAAATACTCTACTGGATCTTCCAAAGTTGCAATATTTACTCCGTCGCTATTCAAAATATCCAAAGCTGAAAACAAAGTCGTTGATTTACCAGAACCAGTTGGCCCAGTCACCAAGAATAATCCATTTGGTTTCTTCAATTCTTTCTTCAAAATATCAGCATGATGACCGATAAAGCCAAGCTCTTCCAAAGTTGGCGCTTTTTCTGGTGATTCCAAAATACGCATCACTACTTTTTCTTTACCCACTAACGGAATAGTCGAAATACGAAAATCAATATCTTTATCGCCAATATTTAGACGCAAACGGCCATCTTGCGGTATTCTAGTTTCATCAATTTTTAAACTGGCCATAACCTTGATTCTCGTGATAATGGCCGAATGCACGTAGTCAGGCAAAGTAATCGTCGTGTGCAAAATACCATCAATACGATAACGTACACGTGATGCCTCACCCATCGGCTCAACATGGATATCTGAAGCCTCTCCTTCAACAGCATGTCTAATGATGACCGAGACAATCTTGGAGACCGGCGCTGACTTGATCATCTCATCCAAGTCACCTTCTGCTTCTTCTAATTTCTTACCCTTCTTTGTTGTTGCCTTGAGTGAAAATTTTTCTTCTGCTTCACCAAGTACTTCGCCGACTTCTTGCCTCAAGGTGTCATATTTTTTCAAAGCCCATTCATAACTAGCTTTGGAAATGATATAATATTTTACTTTATAATTATTCTTGCGAGCTAAATACTCAATTGCTTCCAAAGCCTGAAAATTTGTTGGCTCTACCAAACCAACTTCCAATTGATCATCTTTGACAGCAAAGACAATCATCTTATAAGTGATTGCTAAATCTTGTGGCAAAATCTTGAGCCAATCACGCTCCATTGGTATATCTCTCAGATCAACATAAGAAACATTGAGCACCTCGCCCTTGATCCTGGCAAAATCTTCTTCATCCACCAGCTGGTCATCAAGAATAATCTTCTCAAGAGAATAATTACTAGCCTGTTGTTTAGCTAGTATTTCATGATATTGAGGGTTGGTGATCAAACCCTGAGTCAATAATTTATTTAATAAAGGATGATCCTTGGGAATATTATTTACCATATATTTACTCAAATTCCTGGGGGATAAATTCAATTATTTGAAATGGCTTTGGATTGCCCAACTGATCAATGCTGACAGTGGGGCTATCAGTACCACCTCTTAACTTTTTATAAATATCATAATCAACAAATTGCAAACTCAAAGCATCGAGCATATCTTGTATTTTACGCAGTTTTCTATTTTGTAAAAACTCTGGTGAGATCGCCACATCACCATCGATCTCTTCTAGTGATACCACTTGATTGCCAAGAAACATCACCAACATACCAATCACACAAGCAATCAAAATAATACCCATGATCATGTTTTTCTTTTTACTTGGTTTTTTCTTAGCTAACATTATCTTTGTTTAAAAAATAAGTTCTAATATTAAATGAATAATTCTTGGGAGAAATATCTTCACCACTTTGACCAACATAGCCCCGTTCACTTAAGGAGCTGAAATCTACACTGATGATATTCATCAAACGCACATTTTCTTCGATCCGCTTCAATAAACTCTTAAATTCATTATAACCACCACCTTCGACATTTAAAGTGACATCCAAAGCTCCTACCCGATCATCAAAGACATTGAGGTTAATCAAATCACCGACTTGAAACTCAATCAAATCACTAAAATCAGCTTTTACTTCATTGATCGATATTTTTTGTAGTGTAAAGCCAGCATCATTGATGATCTTATCAATTTCAACAAATAAAGACTGGGTATTAATTTCACTCGGCAAAATCTTGTTGATCTTGGTCAGGTCAGTGGCATCATTGTTTACCAAAGAAGATAGTTCTTGTTCTAATTTCTTTAATTTATTCAAATAGATCAATTTACTATCGCGCTCTGATCGTAAATCAGGAACCAAACTAATATTATCTTGACTAATCTTTTGCCACTGCGGTAGTAAGATCAGCATCACGCCAGCAACCAAAACTAAGCCCGCCACTACCATATTCAAATACTTTTGATTTTTATTCAAAAAGTAGTTGATTTTACTGATATCTTTGATTTCCTCTTTTTCCTTCATTCTTTTTGGTTGATAAATGCTTCATCATAAAAAATACTAGGTCGCAAAGTGGCTTGTGCTGTATAGCTAACGCCTACACCTTCATCAAGTGATGCTTCAGTCACATTGACCTGCTCAAAAACATCCATAAAATTCTGATAACCCACTAGTTGCCTAGCAACTTCCGTAAAACTACTAGCATAAGAAGTCAGATTGATATCTGGATTGATAATGCTAGCGGTAAATCCTTTATAATAAACTGAGGGTAAGGTAACCTTTTCTAAAATGGCAAAAAATTTGGTCCAGTAAATATGGGTTCTTAATAAATCATCAACTGTAGCTAGCTTGATTTGCCAATCTGCTGCCAGACCAATCAAATCATTGTACTGACTGATATTAGTATCAAGTTGCTCAATCTCCACTTCCAAAGCCAGACTTTCCTCTGTGATTTTTTGACCATACAAAGACAAAGTCCCAAAGACCAAAAGTATCAATAACAAACTAAGACCACCCCACACCAAAGCCATTGATAATATTTTATTATTGGATTTGAAGCTAATTGACTGTGGTAAAAGATTGACGTCATATTCTGGTTCTGTCTGATCTATTTTATTGGCTAAATCTGTTTTTTTATCAAATGACGGGTTTGGTTTGCGCGGTTCAATACTTGGTGTTAGTAGCACGCTTTTTGCCACTGGCATTGCTAAATCAGGATCAGTAGCGACTGCTTGTTTTTGATCTTTGGGTAGTGATTGCAAAAGACTGTTCAGCTTATTTTGCTGCTTTTTGGGTGGGTCATCAAAACCACTTGCTGAATTAGCAGTTTGCTCTTGATCCTCAGTTGGTGGTAAAAAATTAATCATTTCTTTGGTTCAATATCCCGCATAGCTAGACCAACAGCCACAGCCATTCGTGTTCCTATTTGGTCCAACATTGGTTTTAAATCATCATTATAGTTGAGATTGGTCCAAGGATTACCAATATACACTGGGATATTAAATAAATTTAATAAATAATCTGGTAAATTTGGTAAATAAGAAGAACCGCCAGCCAATAAGATCTTTTCAATACCCTGACTAGACTGACCGCGGTACAGATCAAAGACATACTTGATTTCATTGATGATTGGGCTAAGAGAAGCCTCAATCGTCTTGGGGATACCTTTTTTTGCTTCTCCCAAAACCAAACCAAAATCCCTCTTAAATTGTTCAGCCCGCTCTTGACTGACATTGAGACTAGCCGTGATCGCTTTGGTGATCGTCAAACCACCGACATCAATACTACGATTGAGTACTGGTATTCTATTTTCAATCACACAAATATCTGTCGTGATCGAACCAATATCGACAATCATCGTTAATTGATTGTCATCACCCAACAATGACCTACTCAAAGCAAAAGCTTCTGTTTCTAAAGAGACTAAGTTTAATCCGGCATTACGAAAAATCTCTAAATATTTGCTGACCAAAGTCTTGGGTGCTGCAGTGATCAATACTCTGATATTCTCTTCTGGTCGAGAAATGATCTTATTGGAACTAAACTCCCCTTCTTTGAAACTGTGACCCTCAACTATTGACGCCTTTGGTGTTTTCTTTTTAAATAATGATAAACCACCCTTACCCTTTACTTTTTCTCTTTTCACTTGATCTAGATCACCACCAACAATCTTCCAGTCTAAAACCATTTCTTCTAGTGGTAAAGGAATATATTTTTTAGCTTCCCAATTAATCGCCGAAGTTAATTCCTTATGATGCAATTTGGGTAAATTGATCACTGAAGTGAAAACAGCAAAGGTTGGTAGAGCGGCAATAGCTTGAGTGGTGGAAACTCTGGCTTTTTCTTTAAGTTGCTGCAAAGCTTTGCTCAACTTATCCTTGCTCTCTGGTGTATTGTCATGAATGATATCATTGGCCACGTCAACATAGCCAAAAGTATCTAAAATATTTTTGCGACCATCATGCGTCACCTGCACAATTTTAATACTGGCTGTACCAATATCTACCCCCAAAAATGATTTTTTCTTTTTAAATAATTCCATCTTTTATCTTATCCAATTAGGTAAGTAACCAACAATATTGACCAATCCTGGCGGCGTATTGACTAAAGCGCGACCATCATACTCAAATATTTCAGCTGGTGCCAAACCAACAAAATAAACTCGATTCAGAATAATCTGCTTAGCAATGACCATACCTTTCAAAATAAATTGATTACCAGCTACTTCTTCGACAATGATCTCTGAATCATCACCAGTATCGAAAATACCCTGCTCGCCCAAAACAATATAGCTACCCACAATCTGCGATACAATCGGATCAATGATCACATCACCCAAAACAATAAAAGCAACTGAGGCTAACTTTTCCAAACCATTAACAATGCTGCTTTCATAAAACAAGTCTGCATTGATATGTAAATTACCATCAATCACGATAGTACCGGCGCCAGAACTATCACTATTATAAAAAGTCTTATTAGTATTCAAATAATAATCATCTAGCCCAGTGAAGTAGAAAACTTGATTATTCAATTTGCCATCAACGGGTAAAAAACTATCAATAATTCCATAATCTTGCCCCTCCAGATAATTAGCTCCAGCTAAAGTTTGCAGACTAGCCAAATCCAAATTAACAATTGATGATTGATAATTACTACCACTTGACTGTGGGAAATCCAAATCAATATTACCCAATAAACAGCTCTCACTACTAGTAAGATTGATACTATTACCCTGTCCTGACAAAATACAATATGTCGCATTGTATAAGCCTTCTGGAGCTTGTGAACCACTGATTGTGCCACCACTATAAATATCACTATACTGAGTTTGTAAATATGGTCCACCACTAAAACTATCTTCAAAGCGAACCCAGCCCAAACCTGTGTCGCCGCCACTCCAAGCCCAGCCAACCAAGCGATTATTGTCATTCATTCTTGTACAATACGTATTCCTTGAAACTCCCGTACCCCACTGACAAGTTTCACTGGCCCGAAATCTGATCCAAGCATTATTGCGAAAATCATTATCATCAAAAGTTGCCACTGCCCAACCAGAAATAATACCGGTCTCCAAGTTCATCTGCGCGGTATAAGGATATGAATCTCCACCTTCTATTGTCGGTATCGAACCATAGATGCCTCCTGTTTGAAATGATACCCAACCAATATTATCAGCCCACATATTACCTCCCAAACTACCTGACAAAGGATTATACGTGACTCCATAGTCCACAAAATTCAGTCGATCACTGCAATGACTATTTAACTGACCATCATTTTCACCAGCATAGACATTGAGACAATTGAGTGAGATCCAACCAAAAGTATCAGTCCAACCCCAACCTGTCATTTGTCCAGCGGGCAATTGATAGTCAATAGCTCGTACTTGATCAGTGCTATAAAAAATAAAAACAACAGCCACAGCCATGGTCACAATAACTAAGATTAAAAAATGAAAAACATGGGTAAATAATTTCATTGACTCTTTATTTTAACAAAAGTAATAAAGCTGCAAGCTGAGACTCTGTCAGACAAGTATTACCAATACATAGCTGATTACCAGCATAGATAAAAACATTTCCCAATTCTATACTTTCGCTACTGCTATTATCTACCTTTAGAACTTGATCTAAACTCTGGATCTCATTACTGACACTACTATCTGCATCATTAACTGCATCAATACCGCAAGTCAACTCTTTTTGGGCATTAGTAGTCACATTAGCACAGTTTGCTGTGAGATCATTGACTTGCACGTCCCCATCTACTGTTAATTTGTCATAAACATATACTCCCTCAGCATCACCGCCATTCAAGTATAAGAAGTCATCTAATACGCTATTAATTTGAACTATATCTGTTAAAGTTGTATTGACATTGATGGTGATAGAATCTTGATTATTATTACCATCAAAACCAACGACATTGATATTAGCACCATCAATAATATTTAAAGTATCTGATGCACTAGCTGCTTG
>Ga0100387_10002622_pt1 | contig 15205 bp, 10 predicted proteins | sample CryGeymeta201511_FD_81547 | JGI IMG/M metagenome (GOLD analysis project Ga0100387, IMG submission 81547) | Groundwater microbial communities from Crystal Geyser aquifers in Utah, USA - Crystal Geyser metaG 2015-11 | ecosystem: Environmental > Aquatic > Deep subsurface > Groundwater | place... | reverse complement strand
GCCTACCTTGATGACTACTTCATCCGTAATGCCACCGAAGGCGAATGGGTCGGTGATTTCTTCAACCCGAATGCCGATCTGCCCGTTGGTTGGTTTACCTGGTTTGACAGTTTCAGCGCCGGCCAGGCAGAATGGACTGACGAAATGCCTGAATCTGGCTGGCAGTCACGTGAATACGCGCACAGCGGTGAGTCTTCACTGAGAATGGATAAATATGTCGAGGAGACAGAACTGGTCGTCAACACCGACCCATATTCATTCGAAAATACCGGTGTACCCCTGGTAATTTCTGCCTGGGTGAAATTCGAACTGCCGGAAGGGATGGCTGCAATGGCCAACACCGACCCGGCCTATGGGATCGGATTCACAGTCACCTGGCACGACGGAACCATGGGAGCGGATGCCTGGGGAGAAGTCGGCGGATCTGACTATCGATTCACCACAATTCCCGGCGATAATGCCGACTGGACCTATTTCGAAGCGGTTCTTGTACCTCCTGAGAATGCAACACAGTACAGTCTGCGCGCCCGTTACTGGCATTTCTTCCAGGGAACTACCTGGTGGGATGATTTTGCCGTGAATTACTACGAATACATGCCGGGTGATGTAAATGTAGATGGGGCTGTGGATATTCTTGACGTTGTCCTGGTTGTTTCACATATCCTTGGTCAGAACGAACTGGGCGAACCAGGTTTGACCAATGCTGATTTCTTCACGGACGGTACCGTTGATATTCTTGATATCGTCGCCATCGTTGACTTGATCCTTTACGGCAGGTACGAGAATGCCACTGTCGCTACAGTTTTGACTGATGGCAACGGTGCACACCTGTCCGCCAATGGCTTTGTCGGCGGCGTGCAGTTGACCATCCGGCATGATGAGGATTTCCAACTGATCCCGTCATCAACAGCAATGGTATCAGATTATCGTACAATCGGCAATGAAACCACCCTGATCGTAGTGGCTCCCCTGGACGGTGTGTTGTTCACTGCTGTTGGGGAGTTCATCATTACCGCTGCAATCGCGGCGACAACCGATGGCTATATCGATGTGGGTTTCGGACAGCTAGCACCGGAGAAGTTCTCTATCAACCCGGCCTACCCGAATCCGTTTAACCCTGTGGTTAATGTGGGATTCAATTTGCCGGCCGAGGGTCATGTCAAAGTCACTATACACGACCTGATGGGACGTGAGGTAACAACACTGGCTGACGGCTTGATGGGACAGGGTTACCAGAGTCTGCTCTGGAATGCTGCCAACACCAATGGTGTCACCGTGGCTTCAGGAGTATATTTCATCAATATTAAATACAACTCCAAAGCACCCGTTATACAGAAAGTAATGTTCCTGAAATAATACAACAGCTGCGAGGGGGGCGGGTAACCTGTCCCCCTCGCTCAATAATTGCCTGATATACAAAAATAAACGTGCAAAATCCGGATGCCATGACAATTTTTAAACTCCTAAGAAAAATAGTGATATTATTAGCGGCGTTCCTGGTGATATTTCCCGGGGCCGGATTCTCTGCAACGACCGGAAAAATATCCGGTCAGATAACCGACAGCGCCGGCAAGCCGCTGATTGGTGTCAACGTATTCATTGATGACACAAATATGGGCACAGCGACGGATGAGTCCGGAGACTACATGATTATCAATGTTCCACCCGGTAATTATACGGTTCGGTTGCTGATGATTGGCTACACAAGCCAGATAATTCAGAATGTGGATACCCGGTCAGACCACACAACCCGTATAAACCGTGAGATGGTGCAATCCGTGCTGGAGGGAGAATCGGTGACGGTGTTGGCAATAAAACCGATCATTGAGATGGACAGGACATCGACATCAGCTTCGGTGTCTGCAGATCAACTAGCGATCATGCCGGTACAGTCCGTCACTGATGTGCTGAACCTTCAGGCCGGCGTGGTGGATGGGCATTTCCGCGGTGGGCGCTCCAATGAGGTTGCCTATATGATCGATGGCATTCCAGTCAATGACGTTTTTAACAACAGCGCAGCCCTCTTCGTGGAAAACGATGTTATCCAGGAATTGAAAGTCATCAGCGGGACCTTCAATGCCGAATACGGTCAGGCACAGTCAGCGATCGTTGAGATGATCACCCGGGGAGGACAGGAGGCGTTTTCCAGCCGTGCGGCTCTGGTCCGGGGGGATTACATCTCTGGGCATAATGATATATTCAGAAATATTGACAGTTATTCACCGAACGACTACTCGGAATACTCCCTGTCTCTGAGCGGACCCGTTTCCCGCAAGGCCAATTTCCTGTTGAATTTCAGATCTATCCTGGATGACGGCAATAAATACGGCCGTGATTACTTTGAAAGAACCGTCTACACCGGAGATATATGGTTCAGTGATTCATCGGCCGCCGTATATGATAATTTCAATTCGGTTTATGATTTTGAGAACGCTCACCCTGACACCTCTTCATTTGTCCCGATGGATGACTATCGGCAGATATCCTTCTTTGGTAAAATGTCTTACTTTGTTACTGAGAAGGATAAGGTATCGTTTAATCTCTCCTACCAGAAGAATAGTTCAGGTGTGTATGAACATCTTTACCAGTATAATCCAGGAGGCAATAGCCGGACGAATTCAGCCAGTCTGGTCGGGTATATGATCTGGAACAGGCTGATCAGTTCAACCTCTTTCATCAATGTTTCAATTTCAAATACACAGAAAAACTATAACCGACTTCTTTTCAAGGATAAATACGACACACGCTATTCAACGGATACGAGACTGCGGGAAGCCGGTAATTTTGCATTTTACACCGGTGGGACCGATATGCGATATTACCGAAGAAACACAGATACCAGGTATCTTAAAATTGCCTATACAAACCAATTGAACGGGTTCTGGGAGCTGAAAACCGGTATTGAAATCAAAATGCATATGATGCATCTGGATTCACTGAAACTAAAGAAAAATCCTGAAACCGGTTTCCAGGTCGAGATTGCCGATCCGCATACGGCTGACAACCAGGAATACGACCGGAAGCCCGTTGAAAGCGCGGTCTTTATACAGGGAAAATTGGAAACCATGACGCTGACGATGAACCTGGGACTGCGGCTTGATTATTTCGATTCAAATGGTGAAGTACTGGATGATCTCTCCAGACCACAGACATCAACACGCTCGGATGCAAAATCAGTCTCCCAGGTAAGTCCGCGTTTCGGATTGGCCTATCCGATATCCGATAAAGGGGTAATGCACGTGTCATACGGGCACTTCTTCCAGATACCTGGTTTTTCCAACCTGTACACAAACCCTGATTTCATTATAAATCCCGAAGAAGGGACAAATGCTGTGCTGGATAGTCCCTTTGGTAACGCAGACTTAAAACCACAGAAAACCGTGTCCTATGAAGTTGGTTTTCAGCAGGAGCTCAGCCGGGTCATGTCATTCGAAGTAACAGCCTATTATAAAGATATAAGAAACCTGCTCAGTTCTGAGATCAACACTGTTGCACCCCTTGAGGATTTTGCAGGGATCAAGTATGGGCGATATATCAACAGTGATTACGGACAGGTCAAGGGTTTTACTCTCATGTTTGAAAAAGCCATGTCCGATGGATTCAGCTCCAGTATTGATTACACATATTCTGTTGCCAGAGGGAATGCATCAGATCCCAAAAGTACGCTCATCGACGCACAGTCGGATCCTCCTGTTGCATCCGAAAAGCAACTCCTGCCATTGGACTGGGATCAGAAACATACCCTGAACACCCAGTTGAGTTTTGTTCTGCAGGAGAGGTGGGTTGTGACGATCATCGGTAAACTGGGTACGGGGATGCCATACGATCTGGATAAATCCGAGAATTCCGTGGATATTAAAAATAGCGGCCGCAAGCCGTTGCGTCTTTCATTTGATCTGTTGGGATCCAGAGATTTTCAGTATAAAAATGCCAGGCTGAAGTTAACGATCAAGGTATATAATTTGTTTGATCGGTTGAATGAACTTGAAGTGTATGGCGATTCCGGCAGGGCATCCTATACAAAAGACATGGTATCGGATGGAGAAATACAGGGAGCCAACACGAAGAAAGAATATTATACCCATCTTGACTGGTATTCCGCACCGCGTCAAATTCTAATTGGTTTATCTGTAGAGTTATGATTATGAAAAACAAACAAAATCTTTTAAAATGGCTGTTTATCGCCCTGTTAATGATGACGGGTTTCTTCATTGTATATGCTACCGGTAACCCTGAGCACGGCGACGTACGTTATACCCAATGGGGTATAATGGATGGTAATGCAGTGAGGACGTTATATTCGAACCATGCCGAGGTTGCCCGCTGGGATGATCAACCATCCGGAGAATGGCCCAAAGGTACCGGACACTCCTATGTGGACGGGGTTGCGACCATCATCGCAGCAAGTACATTCGATACGCAAGGCAACAGAATTCATCCCATGTCAACGAATTACAGGGAATTCATTGATACCGATCCCATAACAAAGATTCCATGGGGCTGGGCACCATTGCCGGGGTATTCCAACCCCAACCAGCCGTATCCGGCTCGCAGTGATGATGATTTTACCTGGCCGAATGTCTGGCCCGAGCATCCCGATTGGTTTGGTGAGTGGGATGGGCAATTCGGCAGGGGCGTCAAAAATGCGGATGTTGAGACGTTTTTTGTCTGTGACGATGCCCCGGATTGGGAATGGTTTTCCCCCAATGAGGATGGCAGCGGAGTGTTTTATCCTGATCCGGATGATTCGACAAGAGGTGGTCTGGGTATGGAAATACACGCACGTGGTTTCCAGTGGTCGCATGTCCTGGCCCAGGATGTTATCTTCTGGCATTACGAGATCATCAATGAATCCCAGACAGACTACGATTCGGTCTACTTTTCACAATACATCGACTGGGGCATTGGCGGCACGGCCGATTCTGGTGATGATGAAGGAGGCTACAACCGTTATCTTGATATTTCATTCGCCTGGGATTACAACGGCGTGGGTCAGCCCGGCGCCTGGAGCCCCACGGGGGTGGCTGCGTATGCTTTCCTGGAAAGTCCCGGAAAAGGCTGGGTCTATGATGAATCAGGTAATCTGCTGAATGCCAGTCTGGACTATGTCGATGATGACGAAGACGGTCTGGTCAATGAGAGCCGAAACAGCCCGGTTGGAGATTGGTTGGATATCTATCCCTATGGTGTTGATGATGTTGAGAAATTCATCGAATTTTATGGTCGCGAACCCCGACCGCATTTTGCAGGGGATGAAGACCAGGACTGGATGGGCTATGAAGATTCCAACGGGAACGGTACCTGGGATCCGGGTGAACCCCTGAATGATGATGTGGGTGCCGACGGACTCGCACCCTATCACCCCAATTATCCGGGGACGGATGATGGTGAAGGTGATGGTTTGCCTACCAATGGTGAGCCAAATTTCAACCAGACCGATAAAGATGAATCGGATCAGCTGGGGCTTACCGGCTTCTCGGTTTTTGATGTACATCAATTCGAACTGATAAATGACGAACAGAACTGGGAAGAAGTATTCGTGCCGCTCCCCCCACCGACCGAAGATGTGTACCTGGAGGGCGGACGTAATCTGGGGATGTTCTTTTCATCCGGACCATTTCCCATGGTGGCCGGTCAGACGGAGCGCTTCTCCATGGCGCTGATCTTTGCAACAAAGGACTTCCCCGATTCGCCCGGCGAAAATGAGATCAGGAATTCCAGTCTGGCTCGCAAGAAGGAAACGGTGCAGCAGATCTATAACGCTGATTACCGTTTTGCCCAGCCTCCGCTGAAACCAAACCTGAATGTTATCGCCGGGGACGGTCAGGTTGTCCTCTATTGGGATGATCGCTCGGAAGGATCCTTTGATCCATTTACCAAGGAATTTGATTTTGAGGGGTACAAGATATACCGCAGTACCGAACCCTTCTTCAATGAAAATCTTACCATTACCAATACTTATGGTGAGCCCATTTATCGACAGTCGATTGCGCAGTGGGATCTGCCAAACGGCATTGAGGGTTTACACCCGGTGGATGTTGCCGGCCTCAAATACTACCTTGGCAATGACAGCGGTCTGCGTCATTATTATATCGACGAGAATGTGATCAATGGTGTAACCTATTACTATGCGATCGTCGCCTATGACCGGGGACTTGTTGGACTTGATTCCGAAGGCAATATCCAGATTGATTTCCAGGGACATGCCAGGGGGCTGTCGCCCAGTGAATGTGGTTTTGTCATCCAGCAGGATATATCCGGCAATCTCGAAACGGATATCAACACGGCCGCAGTTACCCCCCGGGCTAATGCAGCCGGTTATATACCTGGTGAGATTACCAGTATGACCGCAATGTGGGATACACTGCCCAGTCCTGCAACCGGTCTTATAGATCTGCTCGTGATTGAGGAAGATTCCATAAAAACAGGCCACGAATATGAGATCAGATTCACTGAAAGTTCATACCACTACAATAAAACGATCCCGCTGATGAGTTTCACGGATCTGACTGACAACCGGATACTGATCGATTCACTGGAAGTTGACCTGTTCGGGTTGGAGTTGCCTGTTGTGGATGGTCTCGGGGTGGTTTTGTATAATGACAGCACAATCACCATTGTAGATAGTGCCAGCGGTTGGCAGCCGGGCAGAATGTCCAACTATGACATTACAGTGAAGGCTCTTGTTCTGGGAGATGATCTATGGGGTGATTATGGAGATATGTCCGCACCATATCCCGCGGATTACACGATCTTCTTCGAGGATGATACCGTATTGGTGGACACATCATTAGGCTTGGGATTCCCCGTAATCGGCCCCTATGGCCGACATGGCTTCGAAGTGCCGTTTCGGATATGGAACAACACGGAACGGCATTGGGCAGAATTCGGTGTGGCCGAAAGAAAACATGAAGATGCCGATTACTATGACCATGTCTGGCAGCCCGACGAGCCGATTATCATTCTTGTGGGACCGGCCGGCAGTGACCCCGTATATGCCGGTAACTACTTCGGATACGATCTGTACAACTATTCGGTAGCCTGGGCCATACGTTTCTTCCCGCCATCCGACGAGACACTCACACCCATCCCGCCGGGCAGTGGCGATGTGATCAGGGTGACCAGCATCAAACCGTTTAGAAATAATGAGACCTTCCGTTTTACCGTCCGGGGAGCCGAGATCGATGAGGATGCTGCAAAGAGGGAAATGGATGATGTCTATGTGGTTCCAAATCCCTATGTCGCCCAGAGTATATTTGAACCGTCCAATGTATATCTGGCTGGTCGTGGTGAGCGCAGGATTCTTTTCATGAATCTGCCGGAGCAATGTACGATAAAAATTTATTCCAAGACGGGTAAGCTTGTGGATACGATCCGGCACGAAGGAACCGGTGGCGACGGGCAGGAACCCTGGGACCTGGTGAGTAAGGATGGCATGAACATCGCCTATGGTGTATATTTTTTCACTGTCGAAGCATACGATAGAGTATCAACCGGAAAATTTGCGGTAATCAAATGAAAAAACTATATCTTGGGATACTGCTGGTTTCCTTTTCTGTGTTCGGGCAGAATGATGTTTCAAAAGTTGGAACGACAGCCGGTGAAATACTGGCCATGCCGGCCAGCGCCAGGGGTCTTGCACTGGGTAATGCTGTCGCCGGTCTGCGAGGGGACGGTTCCGTATTCTTCTGGAATCCCGCCGCAGCAGCCCTTGTAACTGAGATAAAAATAAGCGCATCGTATCTGCCCTGGCTGGTGAATACGGATTTTCAGCATTTTTCATTCGTTTCGCCGGTAAGCCAGGACCTGGTCATTGGCAGTTATATTGCCATGTGGTCCATGGATGATATGCCTGTCCGAACGGAACAGATGCAGCAGGGGACCGGACAGTACTTTGACGCGGGCGATCTGGTGCTGGCGCTTTCACTGGCAAGAAGGATGACCAGCAGATTCGCGATCGGTGTGAATGTCAAATACCTGCAGGAGAGGATCTGGCATACTGCCGCGCGGGGATTTGCACTGGATTTCGGGACCTTCTATCAAACCGACATCCTCAATGGCATGAAGATAATCACCACCCTGAATAATTATGGCACGGATATGCATATGACCGGCCGTGATCTCGACATTCTCAAGGATCCTGAATCAACAATGGATGGCAATAACGGCGAGATCCCGGCCAGTTATTCTACCGACTTCTGGTCCTTGCCGCTGAACTTCCGGTTCGGTGTCGCCACCGTATTATTCAGCAATGAAATATTCTCCATCGCCATGGAGATCGACGCTTTGCATCTCAGCAATAACTACGAGGCCATTGACACCGGTATCGAGCTGAGTTTCAAGAAAATGCTGTTCCTCAGAGCCGGATTCAGCAGTTTAGGACAGTCGGATTCAATCGAAGGCCTGTCAATCGGGGGGGGGGTGATCATCCCGCTGAATAACAGCGCGGTCAATTTTGATTATGGCGTCCGTGATTTTGGAAATCTGGGCATTATCCAGGCTATGACCCTGGGGATTAATCTTTAATAGATACAATGTCCGGCGTCACGAAGATATTACTGTTTTGGTTGACGTCTGTCGCCGTGTTTGTCATCCCGTGTTGCTCTCCGCAGGAGGATGGATCCGAAAGTGAATATAAACTCACCTTCTGGTCATCCAATAACTCATTTGAAATTCAACACGCCCGGGAAATCGTCAGTAAATGGAATGTGTTGTATCCGGACCATAAGGTCAGGTATCAGCCTGTTCCCGAAGGCCGGTCCAGCGAGGAGGTAATCCTGGCCGCCATCGTCAGCAAATCCACTCCTGATGTTTATACGAATATCTGGCCGGGTGTCACTCAGCAGTACGTCGAAGCGGGCATTATGGCCAGGCTGGATCAATTCCCTGATTTTGACAGTCTGTACACCGCGCGCGTTCCTTCTAGCCTGCACGATAAATTCCGATCTAAGGATGGCGGCATTTACCAGTTCCCCTGGAAATGCAACCCGATTGTACTCTATTATAACAAGCGCATGGTTGAGGCGGCCGGTGTAGAGGTGCCGTTGCGAACATACTCAGAATTTTTCCGGGCAGCCGCCAAGTTAACACAGGATTCCGACGGCGATGGATATCTTGACCGCTGGATGATGGATGTGGATATCAATACGGAATGGTGGCACCGTTTTTTCGATGTTTACACCATGTTCATCGCCGCATCCGGGGGTAAGACCCTGGTTGACGAGGATGGCAGCATATCATTCGATTCGTCTGAGGGAATTCAAGTGTTTGATTTTCTCAGACAGGGCTTTGAAAAGGGATATTTCCCCAATGCCTTTTTCCAGGGTGATGTATTCCTCCAGCAGAAAGTGGCTTTACATATCAGCGGTCCATGGAATATTTCCCATCTCGAAAGGTATAGGGATGATGATTTTGAATATGGGTTCATGCCCATGCCCGTGCCAGATGATTATCAGGGAAACAGTTACACCTATGGCGACCCCAAATGTGCAGGGATTTTTAACACTTCCCGGAATCCTGAAACGGCCTGGAAATTCCTGAAATTTATGCTGACCGAACCGGCCGACAAACGGTTGCTGGAGCTGACCAATCAGTTGCCGATCCGCAAGAATATCAATAGTAACGAAAATTTCATCGAGTATTTTGAAAAACACCCGCAATATATCTTTTTTGCTGATATGATACCGAATATTGTCTCGGTGGATCAATCAATATACCTGCAGGAGATGTTTGATATCATCAGCCAGGAATTCGATGCATCCTGTGTACAGAGATTGAAATCACCCCGGGAAGGCATCCGGTATGCGGCCGAAAGATGCAGGAATCTGATTAAAAGGGAAGAGTTGTAGGTGAAGCATCAGACAAAATGGGGCTGGCTGATGTCCTCTCCATATTTGATCTTTTTCCTGATGTTTTCAGTCTATCCCATCCTGTTTTCACTGACACTGGTATTCCACCGCTGGAATATTATCAGTCCCATGAAATTTGTGGGTCTGGAAAATCTCAGCTATCTTGCTCACGACCCCCTCTTCTGGAAATCCATCACAAATACATTTTACTTTCTGGCGATACACATACCCCTCCAGGTGGTCCTGGCCCTTGTGCTGGCCAACGCACTGAATAAAAAGATGTGGGGAATCACCTTTTTCAGGGCTTCCTTCTTCCTGCCGGTTGTCATATCAGGTGTGGTAGTCACAATACTTTGGAAAAGTCTTTATTCGACTGAGACCGGTCTGCTGAACAGCCTGCTGATCCAACTTGGTTTGTTCAAGATCCCCTGGCTGACCAGTGTCCACTGGGCCATGCCCTCCATTGCGATCATGGCTACTTGGAAGAACGTGGGCTTGTATACCGTATTCTTCCTCGCTGGTCTGCAAGGCATCCCCCGGCACCTTTACGAAGCGGCTGAACTGGACGGGGCTTCACCATTTCAACAATTTATTCATATCACTGTGCCGGTTCTGAATCCGGTAGTACTTATGGTAGTCATCTTATCAACGATCAACGGATTCAACCTGTTTATTGAACCATACGTAACCACCGGTGGCGGACCCGTCAACAGCACGCTTTCTGTAGTACTGTATATTTACCGGCAGGCGTTCAGTTTTTATAAGATGGGTTATGCCGCCACCCTGGGTTTTACCCTGGCGCTGATCATCTTCATTGTGACACTCATTCAGAAAACAGTTCTTGAGAAAGAGATGTGATGAGAAGAAAACTACCAGGAATAATTGTGCATTACCTGCTGCTGCTGATCGGAGCGCTTTCCTTTTTATACCCGTTCATATGGATGGTATCCGCAACACTGAAGCCGGAAAACGAGATTGCCCATCTCTCCCTGATACCGTCACATATTACATTTGACAGCTATCGGGCTGTTTTTGACAAAATCCCTATTATCAGATCCTTCTTCAACAGTTTATTTGTGTCCTCGGCCATAACGGCATCCGTCCTGGTGTTCAGTTCCATGGTCGGTTATGCGATGACTTTTCTCGCATTCAAGGGCAAAAGCCTGATTTTTTATGTGTTGCTTTTTACGATGATGATTCCGTTCCAGATTACATTGATACCCACCTATATTCTGATCGTCAAACTGGGATTGGCGGATTCTTATATGGCGCTGATTCTGCCGTTTATGGTAAGTGCTTTTGGCATTTTCCTGTTCAAGCAGTATTTCAGTTCAATTCCGAGGGATCTTATCGATGCTGCCAGGATTGACGGCTCCAGCGAAATTATGATCCTTTTTCGAGTGATCTGGCCCAATGCCTTTCCCGGTCTGGTTACCGTTGGTATCATCACATTTTTAACAACCTGGAATGAAGTGCTGTGGCCGCTGATTGTCATCAGAGAACAATCGATGATGACCATGCCTCAGATGGTGACACTGTTTGCCATCGGGGGATCCGCCGAATCACAACAGGGGGTGATCCTGGCATCGGCCATGTTGCTGGCTATCCCCGTGATAATAATTTACATATTTTTTCAACGTTACTTTATCGAAAGTATGGCAAGTTCCGGAGTGAAAGGATAAACTTGAAACTGACACGCTTAAGTGATAAACCTGTTCTGGTCCCTGTTTCGGAAAACAGGTGGGAAGCCTCGGCCGTTTTTAATGCTGCATGTGTTTTTGACGGCGGCTGGTATCACATGATTTACAGGGCATCGGATATCGGTCCTCATGAATCCTTCGGCGAATATACTAACGCCCTGGGGTATGCGCGCAGCAGGGATCTGATTAACTGGGAACGGAAGGACACCCCCATTCTGGTCAACGATGCGGAGCAGGAACTCAGGGGACCTGAAGACCCGCGGATCGTTAAAGTCGGTGATACTTTTTACATGACCTACACCGGGTTTGGTAACCGCTTTCCCGGTGACTTCAGAATATGCATGGCGGTTTCAAAGGATCTCATCCGCTGGGAAAGAAAAGGGACCGTATTGGATGAGCCTAACAAAAATTCAGCCCTATTCCCGGAAAAAATCAACAACAGATACTGCCTGTTTCATCGGCGTCAGCCTGATATCTGGGTCTGTTACTCTGATGACCTTATTAACTGGACCGATCACGAAAAAGTTATGACCCCGCTGCCTGATTCCTGGAACAGCAACCGAATAGGTATAGCAGGACCCGCCGTAAAGATCAGAGAGGGATGGTTTCTGATCTATCATGGTGTGGATGAGGATAATCAGTACCGGCTGGGTGCCGCATTGCTGGATTATAAAAACCCTGCAAAAGTTTTAGCGCGACAGAAAGAACCGATCATTGTCCCGGAGCTGAATTGGGAAATAAACGGTTTCATCCCTAACGTGATTTTTTCTTGCGCCACCATCTTGAACGATAACAGGATCTACTGCATATACGGTGGCGCAGATACCGCCATTGGCGTTGCGTATCTGGATGTAAAGGATATCCGTTTTGACTAATTCACTATCTTTGCGTTTGGCTGTTGTTCTGGCCTCATCACTTTTCATGCAATGTTTTAAAACATATCAGGGAAATAATGAACGCCATGGTAATTTCCCCGTAACGCCTAATCTGAATCATGCCTTATCCCTCACAAAAAGCATGGATTTCAATGGACATGACCTGTCATATATCGCCATTTATGCCGATGCCCCGGAGTATGCGCCCGTTGAAGCAATCGGGGAAGGCATTGCCTGCGTTGACGACGTCGGACGATTTCTGGAGGTCCTGTCGGTTGAATTCCGATCGAGACCTGAACTGCTGGACACCATCAGAGGCCTTACACGATATCTGCTGGCATTTATAAATACTGACGGCACCTGGTATAATTTCCTGCAGACTGACGGGACGATTAACCGGAGTCATAAAAACTCTTTGGCCGGATTCGATTGGTGGGCTGTCCGGGGACTACGGGGATTGTCTGCATCCTGGGAAGTATTCAGTCCAATGCCGGAAGAACAAGCCATTGCCCGTGAGATCCGCCGCGCCCTGCTTACCTCCGTCCCGCACATTGAACAAATAACGGAAAAATATCCTGAAATGACATCCGGGCATGGTGGTGCAAGACCCGGTTGGTTGTTGGAAGACGCGCCGGATAAAACCAGCGAGCTGCTGCTGGCTGTCGTCAGGATGCATAAAAACGGTTTGCATGATTTCAGCAAGCAAATCAACATTCTTGCCGAAGGGCTGACCGGCTGGCAGTTTGTTGATTCAGGGCATGAACTGAATGGTATGTATTTCTGCTGGAATAATATCTGGCATGGCTGGGGCTCGAATCAGCCCCTTGCCCTGGTGCAAGCTTATTCCATCAACGGGAAGCCGGAAATACTGGAGAGTGTAAAAATCTGGGCGGACAATTTTGTACCATACCTGATCGGAACCAGGTTTCCCAGCAGTGTCACCATCGATGATTCCGGGCACTGTCTGGTAGAACATTACCCCCAGATTGCCTATGGCATCAATTCTGTTTACCAGGGGATCCGTCGCCTTGCTGAATTGACCGGTGAGAAACGGTACTATCAGTTTTCAGAGGATGTGTTTAGTTGGTACACCGGGAGTAACAGCTCAGGGGTGGCCATGTATGATCCCAGGACCGGCCGTTGCTATGACGGTATCAACTCCGCAGACGATGTTAACTACAACTCGGGAGCTGAGTCCACCGTGGAATGTCTGCAGTCCATCCAGACCAGGCGCATGCAACATGATAACTCAATTCGATGACAACCGCAGGTAGATATGGCTTCAATATCAATTAAGAACCTAGGCAAGGCATATGGCAAAGATGTAAATGTTATCCTGAATTTCAACCTGGAAATTGTGGATGGCGAATTTATTGTGCTGGTCGGCCCGTCGGGCTGTGGGAAATCCACCCTGCTGCGGATCATCGCCGGACTCGAGGAATTAACGACAGGAGAAATCCGCATCGGGGAGGATGTGGTTAACAATGTCCCTGCAAAAAATAGAAATATTGCAATGGTGTTCCAGAATTATGCCCTGTATCCGCATATGAATGTTTACCAGAACCTGGCATTTGGACTGAAGATGCGGAAAATGTCCAGGCCTGAGATCGACAAAATAATAGACAAGACCGCTGCTATTCTGGAGATCAGGGATCTATTGAACCGGAAGCCCAAAGCACTGTCAGGCGGTCAGCGTCAACGCGTGGCCCTCGGGAGAGCGATTGTCCGTGATCCACAGGTATTTCTGTTTGATGAACCGCTGTCTAATCTTGACGCGAAACTCAGGGTACAGATGCGTTCAGAGATCAAAGCACTCCATAAGCGGTTGAAATCAACCATGGTCTATGTAACTCACGACCAAGTGGAAGCCATGACCATGGGAGATCGGATAGTTATCATTAAGGACGGAGAGATTCAGCAGTTGGGAACACCACAGGAATTATTTGCTTATCCGGCCAATATCTTCGTGGGAAGTTTTATCGGTTCTCCACCAATGAATATGATTACCGGTAGGATGCGGGGCAGTGTGTTCCATAATGAATACCTGGAAATTGATATCAGCGGCGCTGAAGTTAATATCCCGGATGATGGCGGCATCGTTACCTTGGGGATCAGACCGGGTGATATCTCCCTTGAAGATAAAGGGGTCCAACTCCCTGTAATCGCCTCTGAACAGCTGGGTGATGAAACTATTTTGCATTTATCAGCCGGTGAAGAAACCATATCAGTCAAGCTGACTTCGATCTTCAATACCCGGATAGATGATGTGGTGGGAGTGGAATTTGACCCCGCAGGCATTCACCTGTTTGACCCTTATGGTAAAAGAATCGGTCATTCAGGATAGTGATGGTTGATCGTGTGTGTGATCAGCGCCGGGCGCGGGTAGATTCTGATGATGCCCCGGCGATGTTGAATGTCTGCAGCCGGAGCACGGTTTATTACGGCTGCGACTCAGGGAATCGGTTAAGCAACATCTTTTCTGTAAATTCGTGAATCAGGATTCTCCAGTTCAACATCTTCCTTACTCAAATACATCCTGCCGGCCACCCAGTCATCATTAATATCAGCCAGGACAGCTGTTACGAGTCTCAGGCATGATTCAACATTCGGGAAAAGCCTGGCCACACGCGTTCGCCGGGCGATCTCCTGATTGAGTTTCTCCACGCCATTGTCCGTCCGGGATCATGGATGTGGTATTGATGACGTCCATCTTCCCCGTTTATTCGAGCGATTCTACCGGGTGGATAAAGGCCGCGGCCGAAAGCAGGGCGGCACGGGACTC
>Ga0100387_10002617_pt1 | contig 15215 bp, 15 predicted proteins | sample CryGeymeta201511_FD_81547 | JGI IMG/M metagenome (GOLD analysis project Ga0100387, IMG submission 81547) | Groundwater microbial communities from Crystal Geyser aquifers in Utah, USA - Crystal Geyser metaG 2015-11 | ecosystem: Environmental > Aquatic > Deep subsurface > Groundwater | place... | reverse complement strand
TAACGTATAGTACACTCCGCCTAAGCAGTTAGTAACGCCGGGTATCGTCGCTTCCTCTTGTCATCCAGGTGTTACATGTGGATAGCACAGTCATGCGGTTAACACTCGGAGCCAGTATGGGTAAAAAAACGTTACAAGCCCCATGGTTGCTGCCCAGCCTGCTGGCGCTGCTCGCGCTTGCCGATGCGGCATGGGGTTTGCCAGGGGGTGAGCAGGTGACGGCGGGGGCCGGAACCATCCGGCAAGGCGGCGCCAATCTCACCGTTACGCAGCAAAGCGACCGGCTGTCGATCAACTGGGACAGTTTCAGTATCAACGCCGGTGAAGCGGTGCGCTTCAATCAACCCGGGCCCGGCTCAATCGTGCTGAATCGGGTGCTGGGGCAGGATCCATCAACGATCCTCGGCTGCCTTTCGGCCAACGGTCAGGTATTTCTCCTCAATCCCAATGGCGTGTTGTTCGGGGCCGGGTCGCAGGTCGACGTCGGCGGTCTGGTGGCGTCAACGCTGCAATTGTCGGATCAGGCCTTGCTGACGGGGCGATACAACTTCGCTGGCCATGGCACGGCAGGCAGCGTGGTGAATGGCGGCACCATCCACGCCGCGGACGGCGGCTATGTGGCGTTAATCGCGCCACGGGTCAGCAATGCAGGCACGATAACCGCACCAGCCGGCACGGTGGCGCTGGGTGCGGGTAACGGCGTCACGCTGACCTTTGCCGACCATCGGTTGCTGAGTCTGGCGGTGGATCAAGGCGCGGTAAGGGCCCTGGCGGAAAACCGGCAACTTATCCAGGCCGATGGCGGCCAGGTGATTCTTTCGGCCCAAGGCCGGGATGCCGTGCTGGCCGGGCTGGTAAACAACGAGGGCGTCATCCAGGCGCGTACCGTGGCCAATCGGCAGGGGGTGATCACCCTGCTGGGCGGCATGGAACATGACCGCGTGCAGGTGACAGGCGCCCTGGATGCGGCCGCGCCCAATGGCGGTGACGGTGGCTTCATCGAAACCTCGGCGGCACGGGTGCGGATTGATCCGAGCGCGACAATCACCACCGCCGCGCCACAGGGCAAGACCGGCCAATGGCTGCTTGACCCGACCGATTACAGCATCACCGCCAGCGGCGGCGACCTCACCGGCGCCGCGCTCGCCAGCCAGTTGAACACCAGCAACGTCACGATTCAGACCGAGAGCGCCGGCCCCGGTAACGGGGACATTCTGCTTAACGACGCCGTTGCCTGGAACAGCGCCAACCGCCTCAGCCTGAGCGCGCACCACAACGTCAACATCAACGCCACGGTCAGCAATGCTGGGACCGGCGGGGTCACCCTGCGGGCGGATTCGCAAGGGGCCTGCGTGCCAGGCGCGGCAAACTGCGGGACGGTGCTGTTCGGTGCTGGAGGCGGGATCAGCGTTAACGGTGGGGCAGTGCGGCTCGACTATAACCCCGCTGGCGCCAATGCCGCTAGCCCCAGCTATGCGACGCCCACCGACTACACCGCCAAGGTGACCCTCGCCGACGGCAGCACGTTCACGCCGCGCATGCTGGTGAACGACGTCACCCAACTGCAGGCCATGACCAGCAACCTGAGCGGCGACTACGCCCTGGGCCGCGACATCGACGCCGCGGCAACTTCTACCTGGAATGCCGGGGCCGGTTTTCTGCCGATTGGCGACACTAGCGTTAATTTTACCGGCTCCCTGGACGGCAACAGTCATGTGATCAGCGATCTGTACATTAACCGGCCAGCCAGCAACAACGTCGGCCTGTTCGGCGTTACGCAATTGAATGCCGGTGGCTTGCGCAACCTCGGTTTGCATGGCGGCAGCATCACCGGCAGTCACTGCGTCGGCGCGTTAGCTGGACAAAATAAGAGCGGCGGGCCGATAACCAACGTCTATGCCAGCAGCACCGTCACAGGAACATCCTGGCAGGTTGGTGGCCTGCTTGGTGCTAACACGGGCAGCTCGATTACCGATTCCCATAGCAGTGGCCCAGTCTCGGGAAATTTCTTCGTCGGCGGCCTGGCAGGCTCGAATCAGGGCGTCATGACCAATTCGTCCGCCACGGGCAGCGTCAATAACACGGGGAGCTTCACCGGCGGCCTGGTCGGCTTTACGTATAATGCGTCGTATAACAATGTCTACGCAACCGGCGCTGTACATGGAGCCTTCAACGTGGGTGGCCTGATTGGTTCTCTCGGTAGTTCACCGGTCAGCAACGCCTATGCCACCGGCTACGTCTATGGAACCACGCAAGTCGGCGGCCTGATCGGTAGCCAGTCCGATGCGGTGATCAGCAATTCTTACTGGGATACCCAGACCAGCGGCCTGGCGACGAGCGCCGGCGGCAGCGGCCTGACCACCGCGCAGATGATGCAGCAGGCGAATTTCGCGGGCTGGGATTTCAGCAACACCTGGGGCATTACGAGCGCCGTGTCCTACCCGTATCTGCGTGCCATCAACCCGGCCGGTGTCCAGGTGGTCTCGGGCACCGTCACCGGGGCCGCGGTCGGCGCCCCGGTCTCCATCGCCAACGACGGCACGCTTATGGCCCTTACCGCCACCGGCGGCAACGGCTTTTATTATGCCATGCTGCCAGCCGGCTCCTTCACCGCCAGCAATAACCTGCTGGCCTGGTTGAGTGGCGCGCCGGCCGTCGATGGCGCCGTGGTGGCGCATGGCGCCAATACCGATGTGACGCAGGCGGACATCACCACCGGCGTACTGACCCTCAAAATGCAAGGCAGCGTCAGCAATGCCACCCTGGCCACGGCCAAGGGCGGCTTGGCGGATGCGCATATTCCCTACACCGTCAGCGGCAGTGACCTGGCCTTTGGCAACAGCACTGTCACGCAGTTGCTCTTCCTTGGCGGCAGCGCCAACTACAATCTGACGGACAGCGGGGGCAGCATCGATACCGTCGCGGCCCTATCAGGCCCGCTTTCCTACACGCAGCCCGGCAGCCTGGCGGTGGGAACGGTGGCCGGGCGGGCGGGGATAACGGGATCGTCAAGCGCCTCGGTCACGCTGGCCACCACCAACCCAGGCGCCAACCTCACCCTGGATCAACCGGTCAGCGCCGGCGATGCGGTCGTGTTGTCGGCAGGCGAAAATTTCATCAACAACGCCGGTGCCACGGCTATAGCCGCTGGCGGGCGCTGGCTGGTTTACTCCAGCGATCCAGCCACTGACACCTTCGGCGCCTTGCTCAGCAACAACACCCCATTGTGGAGCAAGACCTACGCCGATTATGGCCCCGGCAGTGTCGTGGAGACCGGCAACCGTTATCTGTTCGGCTATACCCCTAGCTTGACCGTGACCCCGGACGATACCAGCAAGGTGTACGGCAACGTGCCAAATCTGACCGCGACCGTGACCGGCTTGATGAACGCCGACAGTTTTGGCGACGTCTTTACCCAGGAGAGCTGCACCCCGATTCTGACTTCGCCAGGGACCGCGGCCACCGCCGCGGTATCTGATTCACCGTATCCCATCAACGCGGCCCCAGGCTCGTTGGCGGTTTCAGGCTATGCCACCAATTTCAACAGCGGCCTGCTGACGGTCACCCCAAAACCCATCACCGTCACGGCGGACAAGCAGAGCAAGGGATATGGCAGCGTGGACCCGTTGCTGACCTGCCAGGTGACAACGGGCGGCCTGGTCGAATCGGATAGCCTTGCTGGTGCGCTGACGCGCGCGACTGGCGAGACCGTTGCCGCCGGCCCTTATACGATCGGGCAGGGCAGCCTGGCGAACGGCAACTACACGATCACGTTCAACAATGGCGAACTGACCATCAACCCGGCCCCTCTGAGCGTCACCGCCAGCGACTTTGGCAAGACCTACGACGGCCTGGCCTACAGCGGCGGCAACGGGGTTGCCTACCGCGGCTTTGCAGACGGCGAGACCGCGGCCGTTTTGGGCGGCGTACTCGGTTACAACGGCACGGCCCAGGGCGCGACGGAGGCCGGCAGCTATACCCTCACCCCCGATGGCCTGACCTCGGGCAACTACACGATCAGTTTCAACAACGGCACGCTCACCGTCGACAGGGCATTGCTGACCGTGCAGGCGGACGACCAGTTCAAGTTCGCGGGGGATGCCAATCCGCCGTTTACCTTCAGGGCCAGCGGCTTTGTAGGCGGACAGACCATGGCCGAGCTGGAAGGGGCCCCGCTGCTCGGTACCATGGCCACGCCGCTCGCGCCGGTCGGCGACTATCCGATCACCATTGCCGGCCTGGCGGCGCGCAATTACCTGATCAACTTCGTGCCCGGCACCCTTACCGTGGCATCACATGAAATTCGCACGGCGGCAATCCTGGCCGCGCCCGACGAGGCAAATAAAACCCGGGCAATATTGACGGACTGGCGGGAGACGCCGGTAAATTTCGCAACGCCCGGCAATATGTCTCGGGAGCATTCAGCAAGATCCACGCGGTTGCAAGTCCAGGAACCCGGCATCATGCTGCCGGCTGGCGCAAGTGCGGACCAGGGATCATCGCGGCAATTACGGCGCGGTAATGATGTGCTTTCTTCAGGAACAGGAGCGCTACGATGAGGGGCCTGCCGGGCTGGGGGGGCGTAATTGCTTGCGCTGGTCTGTGCCTGGTCTCCTCAACAGTTATGGCGGCTACCCTGCCAGACGCCGGCCGGGCCCTGCGTGACGTTGAACAGCTTGCTCCTGCCGCGCCTGCCCGGTCCGGCGCTGGCGTACAGTTAGAGCCACAGGTCATAGGGCCTGATCAAAAGGCCGCCGCGGGGATCAGCTTCACCATCAAGTCATTCCAAATCGTCGGCAATTGCATGCTGGCCGCCGAGGAATTGTTGCCGCTCGTACAGGACTGTACCGGTGACCACCGCAGTCTTGCGGACCTCGAGAAGGCGGCCGCGCGAATCACGGACTATTACCATAGCCTCGGCTACCTTGTCGCCTACGCCTACGTGCCGCCGCAGGAAATCGCCAACGGCCGGGTCGATATCATCGTACTGGAAGGGCATTATGGGCGGATCAGCCTAAAGAATGATTCACATACCCATGATGCGGTGCTGGATCGCTTCCTGGCCCCTGCCCATTTGTGTGAAGTGATTGACGCAAACCGCATCGACCGCGCCCTCTTGCTGGTTCAGGACACCGTACAGACGGGCGCGGTGCACGGTGTACTGCGTCCGGGCGCCGCCACCGGCGAGTCTGATTTTGAGGTGTCGGTTGCCCCATCGCCCTTGGTCACCGGCCGGCTTGAGGCGGACAACTATGGCGTCAGGGTCACCGGGCGCGACCGGGTGGGTGGCGCGGTGCAACTGCATAGCCCGACCGGACAGGGTGACCGTCTGGAAGCGAAAATTCTCACCTCGGGGCAAGGCCAGGATTATGGTCGTCTCGCGTACGACTTACCGGCAGGCGGTCAGGGACTCAGGTTGGGTATTGCATACACCGAATCACGCTATCGGATAGGCGAGGAATACCGTGTGCTCGACGCCTATGGTCAAGCGAGGGTCTGGTCGTTACGGGTGACGTATCCAGTGGTGCGCACAAACCGTTTCAATATGTACAGCGAGGCGTCGTACGATCATAAGCTTCTTGATGATCATCTGGGCTCGATGCCGGCTGACACAACCAAAAAGAATGATGCTGGATCCGTCGGACTGAGCGGTGATCATACCGATCAGCATGGGGGCCTGACCACGTTCTCGTTGCATCTGGACGCGGGCAAGCTGCGCATCGAAACGCCAGCGGCGCTGGACGCCGATACCGCCACGGCAAATACTAACGGACCATACAGCAAACTGAGCTATGGCCTGGCGCGTTACCAGCCGCTTGCCCAAAATACGGTGCTATTCCTGGCGCTGAGCGGCCAGCAGGCCTCGAAAAATCTCGACTCAGCGGAAAAATTCTCGCTCGGCGGGCCGTTCGGGGTGCGCGCCTATCCCGTAGGCGAGGCTGCCGGTGACGATGGCTATCTCGTTACCACGGAATTGCGCTACGGGTTGCCGCTGCCGGCGCCGGGCGCCAGACTTACCCTGCTTGGCTTTGCCGACGCCGGGTCCATCAAGGTCAACCACAACCCCTTCCTGGCCGACGGCAACAACCGGCATCTGGCGGGCGGCGGGGTTGGCTGCGCCTTGGCGGCGCCCGGGCATGTCGATGTGCAATTCACTTATGCCTGGAAACTTGGCGATGCCCCGGCCCAAAGCGATACGGACCGCGGCGGCCAGGCCTGGCTGCAAGTCATGAAAACCTTCTGATCGTTCAGCCGCGCTTTGCGCCGCTGGCGCCACAGGCTGGGGCATTCAAGCCAGGGAGCAAACCGCCCGCACATAGTAAAAACAACTGAAATCCTGCCAGCCGACAAAACCCGTGTCCATGTTGACATACCAGGCGGCCACGAAAGAACGGCGATCAATGCTCCACAGCCAGCGCTTGCTTGGGTCGAACGGCGTGGGCTGGCAGTAATCGCCAAGCTCGTTCACCGGCTCGAGGAGGGAAAGTAACTCGTCCACGGTGGGCAGCCGCCAGCCGGTGCGGCCACTGAGCCTTTCGCGATTCAGCCACTCCACGTATGCATGGGCCTGCTCCCAGGTAAGGGGAAACTCGGAACCACGCCGCTGCCAGATGAGCGCCGTGGCCCGATCCACCACCGTGACCTCGTCATCAACGTGAAAATCGCTGACGTGCGGGTAGAGCGGCCGCCACAGCGGGTTGACGCCAAAAAGCGCGCGGGCCTGCCGGGCATCGACTTTCACGGCCTCGCACCGCAAGGCCCGTTTCTCGCCAACCGCCCGAGCCGCCGCCACCTCGACTTCCGGCCCCAGCCGGCAGGCCTGTTCCTTGCGACTCTCCCATTGCCGCTGCAACTCCAGCAGGGCGCGGAGCATGGCCCCGGCGTCGGCAAAGCGCTGGCCCGGCGCCACGGCCAGGGCCCGCTGCAAAAAGCCATCCCAGAGATCCCCCGCCAGCGGCTGATAGTCGCCGGGGCTGACCCGGCTGCCCATGGGCAGCCGGCCGGTCAGCAGCCGGTAGAGCATGACCCCGGCCGAATAGAGGTCGGCCCGGCCATCGACCTGGCCAGGGGCCGCCTCCTGTTCCGGGGCCGCGTAATACGGGGAGCCGATGGCCAGATTCGCCACCTCGGGAAAGGGCTCGCCGGCGAGCTTGGCCATGCCGAAATCGGCAATTTTCACGGTGTCCTGGTCAGTGATAAAAATATTGGCCGGTTTGATGTCCCGGTGGATGATGCCGGCCTGGTGCAGGCAGACCAGCCCGGCCAGCACCTGCTGGCCGTAGTGCAAGACCTTGTCGGAGTCCAGCATCCTGGTCGGTTCTTCCACCACCTGCTGCTCGCCGATGAGGCTGGCCAGGGTGGCGCAAAAATATTCCATGACGAAAAAGGGCCGGCCCGCCTGCTCGTCCACGTCCCAGACGTCGGCGATATTGGGGTGATGGAGGCCCGCCAGGGTGACGGCCTCGGCAATAAACAGCCGCCGCAGTTCGCCGACGCCCACCAGGGCCGGGAGGGGCTCCAGCGGATCGAGCAGTTTCAGGGCGACGATCTTGCCGGTGACCGGCATGGCCGCCTTGAACACCGTACTCATCCCGCCTCGGCCCAGCCGGCCCCGGACGATGTAGCGCCCGATCTTTCTCATGGTTCGCCTTGCCAGCCAAGGCGCTGGGCGTTGATGGCCGGAAATCCCAGGGCCATGATCTTCCGGGCGGTAACCGCGACGTCATAGCGGACCAGGCGCACGGTAAGCGCCGCCCTTTCCTGATCCCAGATAAGGTACTTGGCATGGCTGGTGCCATCCCGCGGTTGGCCGACGCTGCCAACGTTGACCAGATAGCGCCGCTCCGGGTCGAGCTGATAATCGCCCGCCCGCGGTTCGCTGGTACGGGACGTGACCCCGTCCCAATCATAAAGCAGGAGCAGGTGGGTGTGGCCGAAAAAGCAGAGCGGCTCGGTAAACAACTGAAAAAGCCGACGCAGCCTGGCGGGCGGCGGTGCGAACAGATAGGTGGAGGGGGAATCGGGCGGGCAGCCATGCACCAGCCGCGCCCCGGCTTCGAGGCGGAAGAGGGGCAGCCCCAGGCAATACGCCGTCGCCGCGGGTGAAAGGAGGGTGCGGGTAATCCGCATGGATGCGCGGGCCGTGGGGTTCAACTGTTCGAGATAGCCGGGGCTGGCCAGGGCCAGCTCATGGTTGCCCATGATGCTCGCAATGCCCCGTTGCCGCAGGAGGGCGACCACCTGCTCGGGCTCCGGGCCATAGCCGATGTTATCCCCGAGGCTCATGATCCGATCGGCCCCGACCTGGGCCACATCGTCCAGCACCCGCAGCAGGGCCTCGAGGTTTCCATGAATGTCGGAAATAATGGCAACACGCATGATCGCTGGTCTGCTTTCCGCCTTGCAAAGCGGGGGGCTGGAATGGGGCCGCCAAGGGAGAACGGTGCGCACATTTTTATCCCGACATACCACTTTCCGCCTGCGAAGGGAAGAGAATCCCCGGCCACGGCTGGCGCTTTTGCTTGGCAGCGGCCTCGCCGTGCTCTATAGTGCCGGAGCTGACCTTTCTTCATTTTTCCGCCAAAGTCGAGAACCATGGCCCCTATAACCCTCTTTGCCATAGCCGTGGCCCTGGCCGTGGACGCCTTTGCCGTGGCCCTGGCCGCCGGCGCCGGCCTGCCGCGCCTGCACTGGCGGCATACCTTCCGGCTGGCCTGGCACTTCGGCTTTTTTCAGGCGGCCATGACCCTGCTGGGCTGGGCCGGGGGCTTAAGCGTGAGCGGCCTGATCGCCAGTGTCGATCATTGGCTGGCCTTCGGCCTGCTGGCTCTGGTCGGCGGCCGGATGAGCCTGGGGGGCCTGGCGGCCAAGGACGAGAACCGTAAGGCCGTTGATCCCACCCGGGGCGCCACCCTGGTAGTGCTGTCGGTGGCAACCAGCATCGACGCCCTGGCCGTGGGTCTGTCGCTGGCCGTGCTGCGCATCAGCGCCTGGCAGCCCTCCCTGGTTATCGGCCTGGTGGCGGCGCTCTGCACCGCCGCGGGCCTCCACCTCGGGCGCTGGGCGGGCGCCGCCTCCCGCCTGGGGGCCCGGGCGGAGATGGTCGGCGGCGGCGTACTCATCGCCATTGGCGCCAAGATCCTCTGGGAGCACCTCGGGCCGGCCTGATCCGGCCGCGCCGAGCGCGTTTCGTCTTTTCCCGTTGACAGCCGTGCTACTGCGTGGTTACTTTTCGCAGCCCGGCCCTGAATGGCCGGCAACACCAGTTCCCCTTATTACGCCTCGCCGGGCAACGCCAAAGGTACCCCCCCATGAGCATTCGCGAAGACGCCATCGCCAAAACGACCACCCCCCTCTTCACGACCTGCGCCGCCCAGGAAGGCATCACGGTAGAGACCCTGATGGCCGGGGTGGCCGCCGGCACCATCGCCATCCCCAAGAACAACAACCACAATTTTGACCGGATCATGGCCATAGGCCAGGGGGTCACCACCAAGGTCAACGCCAACATCGGCTCGTCCAAGGACTATCCCGAGGCGGCGCAGGAGCTGCAAAAGCTCTGCGTCTGCCTCAAGGCCGGGACCGATACGGTCATGGATCTAAGCATGGGCGGCGACCTCAATGCGGTGCGCCGCGCCATTCTCGACAACTGCCCGGCGCCGCTGGGCACGGTGCCCATCTACCAGGCGGTGGCCGAAACCGTGGAGCGCGATGGCCGGCAGATCGGCGAAGTGACGGTGGACCACATCTTCAAGACCATCGAGCGGCAGGCCGAGGACGGCGTGGACTTCATGACCATCCACTGCGGCATCACCCGCAATTCCCTGGCGCGCCTCCAAGGCCACGAACGCCTCATGGGCGTGGTCAGCCGGGGCGGCTCCTTCCTCCTGGAGTGGATGAGCCTCAACAACGCCGAGAACCCGCTCTTCGAAAGGTTTGACGATCTCTTGGCCATCCTCAAGGAGCACGAGGTGACCCTGAGCCTGGGCGACGGCTTCCGGCCGGGCTGCCTGGCCGACGCCACCGACCGCGGCCAGGTGCAGGAACTGATCCACTTGGGCGAACTCACCCAGCGGGCCTGGGCCGCCGGCGTGCAGGTGATCATCGAGGGGCCGGGCCACATGCCATTGAACCAGATTGCCGCCAACGTCCTCTTGCAGAAGCGCCTGTGTCACGGGGCGCCCTTCTATGTGCTGGGGCCCCTGGTCACCGACATCGCGCCGGGCTACGACCACATCACCGGCGCCATCGGCGGGGCCATCGCCGCCACGGCGGGCGCCGATTTCCTGTGCTACGTCACCCCGGCCGAGCATCTCAAGCTGCCGTCGGCCCAGGATGTGCACGATGGGGTGATCGCCTCGAGGATCGCGGCCCACGCCGCTGATATCGCCAAGGGCCTGCCCGGCGCCATGGACAAGGATATTGCCATGGCCCGCTGCCGCAACCGGCTGGACTGGAAGGGACAGATCGAACTCTCCCTGGACCCGGCCAAGGCCAAAAGCTTCCGGGAGGAGGGAGGAAGTTACAAGGGAGACGCGTGCAGCATGTGCGGCTCCTACTGCGCCATCAAGGTGTACAAAAAGGCCGTCGCGCCGCGACTCGTTAAGCCTGACAAATCATAAACAGGAGGGGATGATATGTCCGATTTTTTCGCGTCATTTCTCGCATTCCTTGAATCCACCAAGCTTATCGAACAGTTTGACAAGTTCGATACGGTCGGGCTCTTCACCAACCCCTGGTTTCTGGTGCCCTTTGCCGCCCTGATCCTCTACTTTATAAGCAAACAGCAGTTCGCCAACCTGGTCCTCGTCGGCCTGGCCGTCGGGATCTTCGCCTTCATGGGCAGCCACTACGTGGAAGGCCTCATCGACGAGAAGGGCTTCATCCAGCTCAACAAGATCCTGCCCATCATCGCCATGGGCGTGGTGGTGGTCGGGGTGATCGTCTACCTGCTGTTCGGCCGCTCCGACTGAGCCCGACCGGAACGACGCCATGTCCGACCAGTTGCTCGACATCTACCACACCCTGCATGCCCGCTTCGGCCCCCAGCACTGGTGGCCTGGCGACACGCCCTTCGAGATCATGGTGGGAGCGGTGCTCACCCAGAACACCAACTGGGCAAACGTCAGCCGCGCCATCGCCAACCTCAAGGAGGCCGGGCTGCTTACCCTGGAGGAGCTGGTCGACCTGCCCGCCGACATCCTGGCCTGCCACATCCGCCCGGCCGGCTATTACAACCTCAAGGCCAACCGCCTCAAAAATCTCCTGGCCCTGATCGGCCAATATGAAAACGGCCTGGACGGCCTGTTTGCCGAGGACACCGGCGCCCTCAGGGAACTGTTGCTGTCGGTGCGCGGCATCGGCCCGGAAACGGCGGATTCCATCCTGCTTTACGCGGCCGGCCGCCCGGTGTTCGTGGTCGACGCCTACACCCACCGCGTCCTGGCGCGCCACGCCCTCATCCCCGAGGAGGCCGACTATTACGAGATCCAGGAGTGTTTCCTGGACCAGTTACCCGCGGATGCGGCCCTGTTCAACGAATACCACGCCCTCCTGGTCCGCCTCGGCAAGGAGTTCTGCAAGAAGGGCAAGCCGCTCTGCTCAGTCTGCCCCCTGGCGGGCAGCGAGGTTATCTAAGCCCGGAAAGGGCAGCGCTCCTGCCGACAGCCATGGGGATGGCGGGGGCCGTCCCCGCAGACCGCTTGCTCACCCGTTGGCAGGCTTATGGCAAAATTTTCCTTGAGAAATTCCACGGCCACGGCCAGGGCGGCCCGCACATAAGCCTTGCAGCAGCTCGGGCCGGTAAGGTCGGTGATCGCCCGGCTCACCCGGCAGACCGCCTCCATGGTGCGCCGCTGTGGCTCATCCGTGCCGCATTTTGAGCCGGTCAAGACCGCGAACACGGCGCCGATGGCGGGCGCAATGCCGCAGACGCCCGTAAGCCCGCAATAGCCGCCATGGGCCTGCTGGCCGGTGCGATGCAGCACCTCTTTGATGTCCTCATTGCTGAACCGGCCCGCAATCGCGTTTTTCAGGGCGGCCATCAGCGCGCCGCCGGCGATATAGGCATGCTGGCAACCGAGCATGGGCAGCCCCGGAAAACTCATGGCCAGCTCGGCAATATCCCGGGGTGAGGTGGACCCGGTCGTGCAGACGATATTTTCAATGACCCGCAGGGCGTCCTCGTTATGACAATGGTCACAGATGTAGTGGTCGTTGGGGCAGCGGATATACCCCTGTTCCCGGCGCCCGCAGAAATGGCAGACCACCGCCACCGCCTTTTCATAGTAGCGCAGGGCGGCGCCGCAAATCATGCAGTGCCTGGACTGACAACTGTCAGCCGCTACTGGCGGCGCTCAACCGGCGGCCGGGGCGTTTTTTTCGTGCTTCTCCAACATCACGCGAACTCCTTCCCGACCAGAGGCTCCCTTATTCCAATATTTCCTCAATACCGGCGCTGAGTGCCGCGTAACTGATCGGACCGCCCACCACTTTGATCAGCTCTCCGTCCCTGGAGATAAATACGACGATATCCGATAATCCCTTGGCTCCGACCGCTTTGGCGATGCCGTTTTCCTTCCCGACCGGGAAGGTTAGCTGGAATACCCCCGCGAAATCCGCCACATCTTCCTTGGTGCTGTTGTCGAACAGGGCAAACATCAGCAGACCTTTGTCTTTATAGGAAGTATAGGCCTTTTGCAGTACGGGGGCGTCCTCCTGGCACTTCTTTCAACTGGTGGAACCGACATAAATGATCAGCGGCGAACCCTTCAGGTCAGAAGAGATGTACCCATGTCCGGCCAGATCGACAAAGTAAAACTCCAGTGCCTCGCTACCAACGGCCGGACCTGCCATGCCCAGCAGCAGGAGTAGTAAAATCAGCATTCTTCGTTTCATAGGTCTCCTTTTTATGCGCGCAATTGCTGCCAGAGGGTTGATAAGCCGACCGGCTCGTTGTCGTGGACCGGCAGGCCCGTTTACAACCCGGACAATCTCCATAATAGGCAGGAGATTGTCAAGATGCAAGAGTTGACAGGGTTAAAATAGCATTGACAACCGGACCTGCTTCATATAAACATATGTTTATGTATTGATAAACAAAAAATGGAGAACAGGGTGCGGGTAAATTTTTCAGAGGAAAACAACCCGGGAACGGGCCTGGACGCAGTGGCGTTTCTGGCCAGAGCCCTGGCCGATGAAAATCGCTTGCGGATCCTCTCGGCACTTCGCGGGGGCCGCAAACCGGTGTCTCTCATTGTTGAGGAACTGGGGATCTCCCAGCCCCTGGTTTCCCACCACTTGAAGGAGTTGCGACGCGCCCGGCTCGTTGCCGTGGAACGGCAGGGCCCGTTTGTCTATTACAGCCTGGCGGACCAGCGAATTTTACAGGCTATGGATCTCCTCCTCGGTCTGGCTGCTGATTTATTATCACAAAAATCCTCATATTAGGCAGGAAGGTAGCAAAGATGAAAGAGCTGCAACAGATTCTCGACACCATGGAACCGACCGACGCCCTGACCCGGCTCCTGCCCCTGATGAAATCCCTGCTTGCCCATCTTGACGAGGAGGCCCGCGTGCAGCATGTGCTGCAATTGCTTGGCGGCGCCGGCGAGGACAAGGTCGGCAGCATGGTCAACCTCTGACTGGCCGAATGCATGGACGAAGGTGTCGATCCAACGCATATGTGTCAGACCTTGGTGCACAAGGTCGCCCAGTCAAAGCAGTTGATGGCGGTCACCGATCCGGACATTCTGGTGCTCTTTGAAGACTGGCTGGACGAATTGGAGGGGGAAGTAATCGGGTATGCCAAGAAACACGGGGCCACCGAGATTGGAACATTGGCCGCCAACCTCGGTCTTTCAGCCAACGGCGCGGCGTTCCTCATAACCAAACTCAAAAAAGAAAACAAAATTTAATGGCGAACAGGAGGGAAAATTATGACACGAGTACGGTTTATCCTCAATGAACCAGAAGGTAAAACCTGACGGCATTTCAAGGAAATGCTGCCCGGTCTGGGCGCCATGGAGCAGGTAACGGTTGAGGTTATTTCCAAGCCGAGGGATGAGTATGCGACTGCCGCCCATGCTGCCACCGGGCTTCCAAAGGCGCCGGCAATCATGATCGATGACACCGTACTGGTTATCAAGGACATCAAAGAAGAAGAACTGATCGCAGCCATCAAGCGCCATCTTGAAGAAGGGTAATCCTACGATGTCCCGGAGGAGCATGAACATGAAATCTATTTGGATGATCTGCGCGCTGGCCTTGGCATTTGTGGCCGGTTCGCACCAAGAAGCGCTGGCGCTCCAGGCGACCATTGCCCAAACCGAGATCACCGCCGGCGACCCGGTAACGGTGAACGGCGTCATTGACCCGGGCAGCGAGCTTTATGTGGTGATCTGTTCGGACTCGCAATTCCGTCCACCGGATGCCAAGGGACTGGAAGAGAAGAAGAAGCTGGTTAAGTCCTTCGGCGAAACCGCCATTCCGCCCACTTATTACGTCGCAACCAGTGCCCCTTACTCCCTGGCCGAGCCCATGATCGTCAACAAGGGGCAAACCAGCGGCCTCTTCACCTTCCCCCCGTTCCAATATGCGTTGCGGGTGAATAAGATCAAACCGTGGGAGACTATTACCGGGGAGGTCAAAAAAAATCTCGGCCCAGTGGCTACCGGTGAACAGTGGCGATTTCTTACTTACACCCATGAGGATAAGTTCGGCATCAATACCATAAGCAAAGAAATTCCGATCAGCGGTGGCAATGCCCGCATGGTCCTGACCGACCATGGGCTGCAACCTGAACCCTGGAACAAGGGGGTCTCCCTCTCCCTGGACAGAAAAACCGGCGCCTTCTCCCTGTCCATGGCCCCATACCGCAACCTGGCGCCCGGCACCAAGTTGGCGGTATACGTCAACGGCGAAAAGGCGGGGCTGTTTACAATCAAGGGAGCCGGTTACTTCTTCGCCACCGCCAACACCTATATGAATCCGCTGGTTGTCGTGCTGGGCGCCTTTGTGATCGGTGTCCTCTTCGTCATCATGGGCGCGGCCGGGGGGTTGTTTACCGCCGCCTTCCAGATCACGGTGCTCGGCACCAACGGTCCTTTGGGAATTAACGCCGCCAACACCGTCAAACCCACCAATCTCTTCCTCACGCTCTGTTCACCGGTTACCGGGCTGCTCCATTATTTTCAGGAACGACGCTTCGCCTGGCC
>Ga0100387_10002611_pt1 | contig 15233 bp, 17 predicted proteins | sample CryGeymeta201511_FD_81547 | JGI IMG/M metagenome (GOLD analysis project Ga0100387, IMG submission 81547) | Groundwater microbial communities from Crystal Geyser aquifers in Utah, USA - Crystal Geyser metaG 2015-11 | ecosystem: Environmental > Aquatic > Deep subsurface > Groundwater | place... | reverse complement strand
ATCATGTGCAAACTTCGGTGAAAAAAGGTAAGAGCGTGACTATCGTTGGCTTCGGCACTTTCGAGCCGCGCAAGCGTGCAGCACGTAAAGGTCGCAATCCGGCGACTGGCGAAGCGCTGAAGATCAAGGCCTCGACGGTCCCAGGCTTCCGCGCCGGCTCCAAGTTCAAGTCCGTGGTTTCCGGTAAGAAGTGATGCCTAACCAGTGCAGAGACCGCAGACTTTGCACTGGTTGGTTTTGGATCAATATTTGTAAGAAATACCCATGAAAGTCAGTGTGTCATTCGATTCCCCTGTTATTTTAACCTTGTAATTCTCCCATCCAATCCGTACATCGATGTCTTTGTTGAGATGGATATTTAGCCCGAAGCCATAGTTCAAGCCAATGTTTTTCGTGCTCGGCACCGCTGCTGGGAAACTGGTGTGGGTGTAGGTGGCCCCCAATTTTCCATATAAATCAAACAGCCCAATGTTCACTTGGTGAACACCACTTAAACTGAGTGCTTGTGTTCTGGCACTGCCGTTAGATACTGTCATTACATTCCCAAGTCTGGTGTAATCCATCTCAACCGCGAAGTATTCCGTGAATCTGGTGCCAATATAAACACCTGTTCCGTTACCTTTGTTGCTGGCGGCAGGAACGATCGCATCATTCAGTTCATGTTTCCCGCCTTTGATTCCGGCATAGCTGTATGCGCGAAATTCCCCATCATCTTCAGGTTCATCGTCGCAATAGCATTCTGCGTTGGCCACCAAAGGCAGTGCCAGCAGCAGGCTCAATAACCATTTCTTGTCCATCTCAAACCCTTTCTCCAATGTCATAACGCGCAACTGTTGTATTGCTCCGCTCTCTTCGCTTCTGCACTGATTTAAGCCATTCCTGGTACATCAATGGTGTCCCGGATCTGGACTTAATCAGTTCTGGATGTTGCTTGAGTGTCTCTTGCATCATCTTCAGTTCGCTCTCAACATCTACGAGCGGATACCTTTTCTGTAACTCTTGCATCTTGGCTTGATTGAGAACCAATGAATTGCCGCTTGAAACAGGGAGTTGAATTTGAACACACTGCGACCCCATAGATTCCTCACGAAAGTTTGCGTGTTTTGATTATCACTCTAACCCGGCCAACTTTTCATGGCTAAAAGCCATAAATTACGCACTTTCCGCAAATATCGCACTAAAAGTGACAAACAATGCAACTTCTGGTTTGGAAAGTATTTGCCTTTTGTTATATTTCAACTGCCAACTGGCATTAACTTAAAGGAGCAATACATGAAGAAACTCGCAGTCGCCGCAATCCTGGCATCAGCATTCGCAGCCCCCGCAATGGCCGACAACTCGATCAACGCATTCGCCGACTACCAATCGACCTCTCTGTCCAATGCAGGTAGCCTGTCCAGCCCCGCCATGCTCCGCGTCGGCGCTGCATTCGGCACCGGTCCGGTGTCCAATGAACTGAGCTATTCGATGAGCCTGTCCGACGCCAGCTATTCCAGCACATCCGGCAATATCGACATCGCACTGAGCAGCCTGGCCTACAACGCAGTCGGCAAATTTCCGATCGAAGCGGTGGCTGGTCTGAATCTGACCGGCAAGATCGGTGTGAGCTACAACTCGGCGAAAGCTACAGCAACCGGCTTGTATGCAGGTAACAACGGCTCGTCTGCATCGACCTTCGGCCTGCAATACGGCATCGGCGCTGAGTACGCCGTGAACGACAAGTTCGCCGTTCGTGCCGGCTGGGAAAGCCTGGGCAAGTTCAAAGCAGAAGACACTGCCTCTGGCGTTGACGCAACTGCTCTGACCATCGGTGCCTCCTACTCGTTCTAAACGAGCCTGGGCAACAACGATGAACGCCGGCTAGTCCGGCGTTCTTTTGAACTACCTGCCTAAGAAAGAATTGGACATGAAAAAAATCGTACTGGCATCTATCCTCGCAGCACTCGCATTGAATGCAAACGCTGAAGTATTTGACTCAACCTCCGGCTGGACGGCTGGCGTTACTTTTGATCTCGGCCTGATGGGTGTGACGGGTGGCACTGGCACACTGGACACCAAAGTCGGCTACGGCATGAATCTGATGGGTGGATACAACATCAACGAGAGCGTGGCCATCGAAATCAACGCTGGTGGCTTCATGGGGCCGAAGGCTGGCGCATGGGATATCAGCTCCAGCAATGTGACCGTCGATGTGATCGGCTATTACCCAATGAATGACTACCACCTGTATGGTCTGCTCGGCTATGGCACGCTCTCGACTGGCGAAACCAATGGCAGTATCACCGCATCGGCCTCCAAGAGTGGTATCCGAATCGGCGGCGGCATCGAGGTCGGTCGTAAGCAGAAAAATGACCCCGCGTTGCGCCTAGGTATCGAAAGCTACGACACCGGTATCACTCGCACGACTCAGATCGTCGCTGGCCCGATCTGGAAGTGGTGACCTGAAAAATCTGTAGACGTGAAATCGCCCTCTTCGGAGGAGTTTTCATTTATGGAGAGACCTTCTGAAGTTTCTGACAGCAGCAACGATAAACCAGCATGTGATGGCGGATGAGAGCATGAAAAGAAAGCCTTCGATGTAGAGTGCGCAGAAATGGATGACTGCACCCATCCCAAGGTACAAGGCTCCTCTCCTGTATATCTGCCGAATGTTGGATTTTGACCACGCCCAGATTGCCGTGATGGATGCGGCAATCAAAACGAGTGACATGAGCGCTCGCAGTCCGAGGAAGTCTGTTGCCAGTTGAAGCTCGTTCATTTCACCTCGCTATGTTGGTTCTTTGGCAGCCTCTTCAGCCGCCTTTAGCTTCGCCGCTTCCATTTCCTTTTGTCCGTCGAAGGAAAGTTTGCTGATGCTATGACCTGCTTCACCACCAAGCTGTTCTTTGCGGAACCGTTCGCTATTGAGTTTCAGGAGAAGCTTGAACTCGCTCTTTCCGTCTGCGTTCATCTCGGCCTCTTGAAGCGAGATCGTGCCGGCCTCGTATAGGTCGTAGAGCGCTTGGTCGAACGTCTTCATCCCCATCTCATTGGACTTGGCCATGATGGTTTTGAGATGACCAATGTCACCCTTCGCGATCGCTTCATTTGCAGTCTGGGATTGCAGCAATATCTCAATGGCCGCCGCCCGACCGCCGCCCTCTTTCCTTACAAGCCGCTGAGAGATGATAGCCCGAAGATTAAAGGAAAGCTCGTTTCTGACCTTCTCGTGCTTTTCAGTCTCAAAGAAGCTCACAATGCGCTCGATAGCCTGATTCGCATTGTTGGCATGGAGTGTGGCCATTGCAAGATGCCCGGTCTCGGCGAAGTTCAGGGCGTATTCCATCGTTTCGGCATCTCGTATCTCGCCTATCAGGATGACATCCGGTGCCTGGCGCAGAGTGTCCTTTAGGGCATCGAACCACCCTACCGTATCGATTCCAACCTCGCGGTGCGTGATGATGCAGTTCTTGTGCGGATGGACATACTCGACAGGATCTTCAATGGTGATGATGTGGCCATGCGTATTCTGGTTGCGCTGGTCGATCATCGCGGCAAGCGTAGTGGACTTCCCTGACCCCGTTCCCCCGACAAGCAGGATGAGGCCTCGCTTCTCCATCACAACCTCGCGCAGCTTCTCTGGAAGGCCCATTTTGTCGAAATCAGGTATTTCAGTGGTGATGACGCGAATAACCATGCCTGACTTGTGTTGCTGGGTGAACGCATTGACACGGAATCGTCCGATTCCTTCAGGAGCGATGGCGAAGTTCGCCCCTTTCTTCTCCTGGTATTCTTGCCATTGCTTATCGTTGGTGATGGCGTGGACCATTTTTCTGGACTGTTCTGCAGTGAGCGGAGGACTCTTGAGAGGTACCAGCTTGCCGCCGATTTTCATTGCTGGGGGGAAATCGGCCGTGATGAAAAGGTCTGACGCTTTGTTTTCCAACATCATCTTCAGTAGCTTGTGGACGTGGTGCTGAAACTCTTCTCTGTGCAGGTTGTTCATTCAAATCTAACTGGTGGTTGGAAATAGTGGGCGATTATAAGGAGGATTTGTTTTGAAGCAAAAAAAACCGCCGAACCCCAGCTTGGGGAACGGCGGATTTGTTTCTGATCAGCTTGCGGAAGTTGCCAGAGATGCACGAAACGCTTTGATGCGGTCATTAGCTTCCTTGGCAATAGCCTCCATCAGGTCGATGTAGTCTTGACCTTCCGGGCCGCCCAATTCCTCTGCTGGCTGCATGGCTTCGAGCACATGATGCAGGTATTTCTGCATCAGTGTGATTTGGCCTGAAGACTGATGTGGAGCTGAAGCCTCCCCCTCCCCGTTGCAGTTGTTGCAGAGCTGGTCGTCGTCAACCTGCGTTGGCAAGCCACACTTCTCGCAATTGACTTTCCCAGGCTCACTCGCCACGCCACTCGGATTGGCCTCGTAGACATTCCTGGCGAGATCCAGCATCTGCTCATCCGACAAGGAATTCCAGAATTCCTCAGAGACATCAGCTTCTGCTCGAACAAAACGACCGATCTGATGTGCCAGAGCCGACAACGCCTCCTCGTATGTAGAATAGGAAATGTCGCAATCACGCCAGTAGTACATATTCGGCTGGTCAGGGTCTTCGTTGATATCCAAGCCTGCAATGGCAACAAGACTACGAAGGAAGTCCGATGGACGACTCTTGCTGAGTGCGCCATCTTTCTTACCCAGCTCATACGCCCACATTATTTCAGCCAGATTTGACTCTGCCATTGATTCGACATGGTCGGCCAGCTCTTGTGGCGCGTAGTTTTCATACGTCTCGCACACAACCACTCGGTATTTCGAGCGGAGGGTGGCGTCGTACAGACTTGCGTACAACTTTCCCCACGGTGCTTCATGAGCGAACTCAGATAGCACCTCTCTCAGTGCCATAGACAGCGCACGTTCTTCGAGGGGATTTATCGGGTTTTGACAATTCATGGTTTGTCCTTTCAAGACAAAGGAGTCTGCTTGCCCAGAAGGGAAAGCGAAACTCAGGTTTGAGATGCTGCAGAAGTGCAGCGCTTTTTTTCAGCACAGGGCCGAAAAACCAATGACCAAACGAGCGCGGTCGCGCATGAACTCAGCGAGTGCATGAACAACGTGCTCGAAGCGGATTGATGGTGTTTGGTGAAGCTAGATGCCCGAAGGCTGTTGAAATGCTCTGTGTCTTTTAAAGCCCCAAGCGGGAGGCGGTGCAATTGTATCGCCATGCCCATTTCATGGCAACAATGCTCTGGTGGTGTGAATAGCGGCGCAAAGAGACATTTTCTGCACGTTATTGGTTTGGAAATCTTACTGCAAGTGCGATAATTCGAACATGGCACTACCAACCAACTACATCGCAGAGATCAAGCGGATTCTGGATTCGATTTCCACCAATCTTCCCGGATACGTCACTCGTCAATCCCAGAAGCGCATGATTGCCGCAATAGCGGAAGTCTTGTCCCGTGCGCCTGCAGTTGTTGAGCGCAAAGAAGGGGAGGAGCGTCCTGAGCCGCCCATCAATGACGGTTCAACCATCCTGTGTGTTCAGGGGCCGACTGGTGTTGGCAAGTCTCTTGGGTATCTGATTGGTGCGGCGGTTGCTGCAAAACTGCAGGGCCGCAAGTTGATTGTATCCTCGGCAACAGTTGCGCTACAGGAGCAGCTCGTTGGCCGAGATGTGCCTTTTTTTGTGAAGAATTCTGGGCTTGCGCTTACTTGTGCGATTGCAAAAGGACGTGGCCGTTACACCTGTCACTCCAAGCTCCGCCGTGCTGCTGGGAATGCCGCCCAAGACGATATGTTTGGTGTGGAAGAGGATGCTTCAGAAAAGGCCAACGCTGCTGATGCAAAAGTCTACGCTGGGTTGCTGAGTGAATACGAAGCTGGAAGGTGGAGTGGTGACCGTGATGAGTTGCCCAACTTTTTAAGTGATAAATCATGGTCTGCGATCACTACTGACCGTCATAGTTGCATCAATAAGAAGTGCCCTGACTATGGCACATGCGCTCAAATGAAGGCTCGAAACAGCGTTCGCCAGTCTGATATTGTGGTGGCAAACCATGACATCTTGTTGGCCGATATGGCATTGGGTGGAGGTGTCATCTTGCCGGCTCCTGAAGATTCATTTTACGTTCTAGATGAAGGCCATCACATCGCTCAAAAAGCGGTTGGGGCCTTTGCGCAGCAACACCATGTTGATGCTGGTAAATTGATGATGCAGAAGCTCTCTGACATTTCCGCAAAATATGGGCAGTCTTTCCTTGATCAGTCTGTTTTGGCAATTAACATCAGCGATGATGCCGAGTATCTCGCGGAATCGCTTGATGAGGCTTACACGATGTTTGCGAATCTTGGGGATAAGTTCTTCGCTGACAAGGTGTGGCGTTTTCCTGAAAACCGTTTGCCGGAGGCTGCTGAAACGCTGGCTTCCAACATCATCAAAACATCGCAATCCATCCTAAAGAGGTTGGCGGAAGCGCTTGAATTTCTGAAAAAACAAGATTCTGTCCTCTCGCAGAAGTTTCTTTCCGATTTGGGTTTCTATTTTGGAAAAACTGAATCCATCTACGAGACGTGGAGCATGGTGTATGAGAAGCCGGTAGATGGTTCGATGCCAATTGCGAAGTGGGTTGCGATTGATGAGCGCAAGACGGGGAGAGAAAAAGGTAGTGTTGATTTTGTGGTCAATGCAAGCCCGGTGGTTGCTGCTGATATGCTTGTCAAGTCATTCTTTGAGCAGGCAGCTGGTGTTATCGTCACCTCTGCCACCCTTATGACGCTCGGGAACTTCGACCAGCTATTGAGGGAGACCGGCTTAAATACGCTGCTAAAAACATCACTTTTGTCTCTCCCTTCTCCTTTCAATCATGCAGAGCAGGGTGAGATGTCCATTCCCGATATCAATGCGGGCGCTCAAGACTCTGTTGCGCATACTGCTGCTATCGCAAAGCACATGCCTCGACTTGTTGAGTACAGCGGTAATAAGGGAACGTTGGTGCTGTTCTCTTCTCGCAAGCAGATGACTGAGGTTGCTGAAGCGCTTCCGGCATGGCTTCGTTCAATCTTGCTTATCCAGGGAGATCGTTCAAAAAATGCATTGCTAGAGTTGCACTACGAGCAGATCAGAAGCGGGAATCCTTCAGTCATCTTCGGTTTGCAGTCGTTCTCGGAAGGATTGGATCTTCCTGGTGATGCATGTGGCCACGTTATTATTGCCAAATTGCCGTTTGCCGTTCCAAACGACCCTGTGCAGGAGACGCTGTCGGAGTGGTTGGAAGCCCAGAACAAGAGTTACTTCATGGAAATAGCTGTGCCACAAGCTTGTCTCCGCATGATTCAGGCTGCCGGTAGGCTGATCCGCACAGAGAAGGACACCGGTCGTCTGACAATTTTGGATGACCGCATAAAAAAGAAACGCTACGGGAAGATGATTCTTGATTCTTTGCCGCCGTTCCGAATGGTTTGAATAGGAGATGTGTATGGCCATTAAAAAGATCCGCATCATTGAGGATGCGAATGCGCTTAAAGCGGGTGATGATGTGGCAGTCCTTTTTGTTGAGGATGCCGTTGGAGGTGATACGGGCGTCGAATATGACGGGCTGGAGCGAATCAACATCAAAGCTGTAAGTATTTCTGATGTCTATTCCATCATCACTTGCTGGCTTCATAGCCTTGAATTTGTTTTTGGTGGAGAAACACTTTTGGTTTATTCATCCTGCCGTTCCGTCAGCTCATCTGACGTTGCAGTCATATCTCATGTACTGCTTCCTAGATCGATAGTGGAGAACGACACTCTTGTTCCGGATAGCCCGCTTTCGACCTATCTGGAGTTCTCAATCAAATCCAAAATGCGTGAGGTGTCCCATGTCTAGTGCTGTACAAGATTTGCTGAATGATGCAGGGGTACAAAAAGCTAAGAAGCTGATCTATGACTTTCGCAAGCGTGGACTGATTATTTTCTCCAATCCCAGCTCTGGATTGATGCTTGTTGGTGACAATCCAGCCAATCTGCCAACATCTACCGATATGGAAGAAGCTTATTCGTTTGCTCACGAGATTTCTCTGTACTTCTCCATTCAGTCGCTTTCAAAGCACTTCTCTTCCCTAACGAAGGCGAATGCGGTGATTTGTTCGTGCCTGTTGAACGCCGAAACTTAGGAGTGCCTATGTCTAAAAAGAAAATGATTAGTTTGAGGAACGTCTTTATCGCGCTTGGTGTGTTTTCGATGGTTCTCGTGATGTTGTTTATGCTTTCTGTGTCTGGCTTTGTGCGAGCTTTCTATCATGACCCCACATTCTTGGCGATGGATGACGCAATACGTCTATCAACCTACTACACTGCCTTCGGAATGTGGCTGATGTTCGGGGTATTGTATTTCGTCGTCCACTTCAAGGTTATTGCACCAATCTTAAAGCTGACTAACACCATTCAGTCAGTCACAGCATCACTTGATTTTGGTTCCAGAGTCGGAACGTTGTCCAATATCCGAGAGCTTGACGTTCTTTCCAGTGACTTCAACAAAATGGTTGATGCGATCCAGGATGAGAGAAACCGTCTTCATGAGCTTACTGTAAGCGACTGTTTGACCGGCCTGTTCAATCGACGCGGTTTTGAGATAAAACTTAATGATGAGTTTGCGAGGTCTAAGCGTTATGAAACCTCGTTTTGCGTTGTCCTAATCGATCTCGATAACTTCAAGTACATCAATGACAATTTTGGTCACCCCGCTGGAGATTATGTCCTCAAGGAGCTTGCATCTCGATTCAGTGCCGTTCTGCGCACAATTGATGTCTTCGCCCGCATAGGTGGTGACGAGTTTCTTATCCTCCTACCAAATACAGATCCTGAGCAAGGGCTTATTACGGCCAACAAACTGCATGCCACGTTGAATGCGGCACCTTTCAGGTCCAATACCAATAATGAACTCATCGGATACGTGACTGCAAGCATAGGTATTGCATGCTATCCAAGGGACGCGGCTGACGATAAGTCACTTCACCAAGCCGTTGATGCTGTGATGTACAAGGCAAAGAGTGCCGGGAAGAATTGCGTCGTTTCTCTGAACGATGATACGCAAGCCCATTTCAACCGGGCTTCAAAAGTTAAGGCTGCCTTAAACGAAGGACGTATCACTGTCGCATTCCAGCCGATTATTTCAATGGAAGATAAGTCTGTTTTTGCCTATGAGGCGCTGGCCAGAATCAAAGAAAGTGGAGGATTTCATCCTGCTGAACACTTCATTGATATCGCAGTTAAAAGTGGTCTTGGCCAAGAAATCGATGAGCGTGTTCTCCGACTTGGTTTATTGGAGATGCAGTTAGATTCAACTGATAACAAGTCTCTTACTTTCTTTAATTTTTCTACTGCGTCTTTTAGTGACGAAGCCTTTATGAATAATTTGCCAGTTCTCATTCGTGAGTCTGGAGTCCCTGCATGGCGGATCGTTATTGAAATTACCGAGCGAGAAGCCCTCCCTTGTTTGGCTCGTGTGAAAGATATTATGGACAAGTTGCGCGCAGTAGGGATAAGGTTTGCGCTTGATGATTTTGGAAGTGGCTTCTCGTCATTTTCTTACCTGCAAAATCTGAAGGTTGATTTCCTCAAGATTGATGGTTCGTTCGTTCGTTATCTTGCCAACAACAACGATGCTGACCGTGCGATTGTTGAGAATATCCAGCGACTGGCTAACAAGTTCAGCATCATCACTGTCGCTGAGTTTGTTGAAGATGAAAAATCTCTTCAAATCTTGAAGCAGATCGGGGTTAATACTGGGCAGGGATACTATTTAGGAAAGCCTGTTGTTCGATTGGATGAGCGTGAGAACGCCATTGCGATGTGTAGAGCGTGAAGCTGGTGCTTCTCACTCTGACAGCGGCAACGTAACAACCTTTCTTTCGCACCTCTGTATGCCTGAACAACCTACTTTCTTTTTTAGGGAAAATAACGCTTTGGCTTTTGAGTGAATTCTTTAAACTTCTTCCTGTAGGTGCGAAATGCGCCATTCAATCACACACAGGAGAATGAAAAATGCTGAAAGGTTTTGCAATTACCCCGGTTGTACTTGGTCGCATCGGTATTGGTGAAAAGGTCGAGCGCGGCGGCAAGCGCCTGCCAAGCAAGCTGAATCACATCGTGTTGACTGGCACTCATCAAGTTAATGGCAATTGGAAGCTGCATCCAGAGATGGAGCGTTTGGTGGAGGCTCAAAAATCTGCAAACATCCCTGAGCCTGAGAAGCTGCGTTCAATCCCTGTTCGTATTCTGTTTGACACCCCAGAAAATAATTTCCGCGCTGAATATACTTGCTTTGATGACAAAGCACGACCCGTTTGCGCTGGAAATGGAGGGACGGCCAAGAGACGCGTGAATGGCTCGATGGTGTCAGTTGACTGTTTGGGTAGCGACCACTGTGAATTTGGACGCGAGAACCGATGTAAGCAGTTCGGCCGCCTTATCGTCGGTTTGGAAGGATTGTATAAAAATGACCCGTTGAGCGGATTTATGTTTCGCACGACATCATTTAACTCCATCCGTGCGTTGACCGTTCGCCTGCAAGAATATGCTGGTGCGATGAACGGAAAGATGGCTGGGCTGCCCTGCAATCTGAAGATGCATGCTGTGAGCACTTCTGCTTCATACCGCAAGCCTGTGTTCTATCTTGATCTGGAACCCCGTAGCGAATTTCTGAGTAATGCAAAAGAGGCATTCTCGTTTCGTAAGGAGTGGGAGGAGGCTGGACTAAATCGTGAAAAACTCGAAGCCGCTGTGACCGAAGGTTATAAGCAGTCTGATTTCTTTGAGAGTGGTGATGACGGGGTGGATGTTGTTGATGAATTCTATATGTTGAACGAAGAAGACGAATCCTTCGACGATAAGCCGTTGGTTGGAGTCTGTGTCGAGGCGCAAGTCACGGAGATTGTGCGTTTGTTCTCCGTGAAGGCTGGCAATCACAAAGACTTGATGCGTTGGTTGGGCAAGCCTGTTGAAACCGCTGTTGCGGATCTGACGCCAGAAGAAGCTGACCGCTCCATTGCGACCATGCAAATCAAAGAAGCGAAGATGCATGGGGAAAACAAGCCGAAAGATGGCAACAAGAAAGTGTTGGCTTCCCCTCCTCCTCTGCCCTGCGCTGAGGCTCGTGAACCTGAGATGATGGAATAAGGGGGCGTCATGGCGACAACTATGCGTTCAGTTGTTCTTGAACCCCTATCCCCTCAATGGCACTTGTGGCGTGCTGAAGGGATTGGTGGTAGTGACGCGCCTCCCATCGCGGCGGATGCCGGACTGATCGTGCCGGCGAAATGGATGAGGAATGTCGAAGGCATCTGGAAAATAAAGACCGGCCAGGTGAGCGGCGTTACCGCAGGGAATTGGGCAACACGCAAAGGCAATCGCGCCGAGCCGTTGGGTCGAGCAGCCTTTGAGAAGGAAACCAACATTCTGTTGTCCCCCATCTACGGGGAGATGAGTGCCCTGCCCTACATCCGTTCTAGCTTTGACGGCGTAGACTTTGAAGGCAATGTCATCGGGGAAATTAAGCTCGGTTCCGCTAAAGTGCATGCCTGTGTCCGGGATAACAAAGACGTGCCCGAATACTACAAGCCGCAGCTCGCTCACCAGGCGCTAACCGCTTGGGGTATGCCTGAAGAATGGACTTCTGAGCATCTGATTGCGTTCATCAGCTACGACATAGACCAGCACGACATGCAGTACGTCATGCGCCCGGCGCTCGCTTATCGTAAGTTGGCAGAAGAACTGCTCAAGGCTGAGATGGCATTTTGGGACATGGTGCAGCAGAACATCGACCCGTGTGGTGATGAGTGGCGCAATGCAGCAACCGGGTATTTGGCTATTTCAGAGCAGATCGCTCAATTGAAGAAGGAGGAAGAAAAGTACAAAGTCGCACTGGCCGAGTTGCTTGGCAGCAAGACAAAGATGTCTGGAGCTGGTGTGTCTGTTACGCGCCAGGACCGGAAAGGCGCAATCGATTTCGAGCGCATTGTGACTGAGCACACAAAATTAACGGAAGCTGAGATCGAGGCTTACCGTAAAGGTGGAAGTAGTTCTGTCGTCGTTCGTGCAGTTAAGGATTGAGAAAGGAATGTTTGAACTTATGTTTGACCCAAAAGAAGTGATTGACGAGACATTGCGCGGCTCCAATAGTGAAAAGCAAGTGGCGAAGAATAATATCGTCCAGAAAGGAACAAATCGCGCGGAGAAGAAGGAAATCGAGGCTGAATTATTGAGGCGGAAAGCTGAAGGCGCATTGATGTCTTGTATTCTGACGACACGAGATCGGCGCACGAAAGAACTGGTGACGCAGGAATTTTTCTGGATTCCAGGCATTACCACCAAGTTGTCGAAATTCAACGGTCGCTTGTGCCAACCGCGTAGCAATGTCTGCAGCTCAATCTGAAATCTATCTGCACAAACGCAAAACGCCCAGTCTCACGATGAGCTGGGCGTTTTGTTTACTGCAGAACGTTCATGATGAAAAGGTCGAACATCGTTTCGATGCCCAACGTCAACATTGCCTGTTCGTAACAACCGCCAAACAGATCATGGACGAAGCCATCAAGAGATGTTTTGAGGGTCTTCTCCCATACACCAATGATTGACTTCAACTCTTCTGCGTAGTCTGGCACGAGGTCAGGGTGGAATGCATTCACCGGGTCGTTCTGCCACTCGTCAAAGTGGGTGAACTCGACCGGCTCGATGTCTTCCGGCTGGATTTCCAACAAGACTCCAGAGGCCATTATTTCACCTCCACAGTTGTCTTGATGGATGGCCAGTACACAACGCTTCCGCGTCCCATACTATCGGTGCGAGCACCGCGAATCCCTGCCGCTCCGGCTGCAGCGATCACCTCGTTGGCATCGTCGCAGTTGATGGAGGCACATGTTTCGCCAAACATCCCGCGACCCGAATAGTCACCGTGATAGCGACCACCTGTTTCTGCTGCAACTTCTCGCAGCAGTTCAATCTTTTTGACATGAATTTCCTTGGTTGATTGCGAGGCCCCTTTCGGGGCCTCTTGGTTTAGTGAATGGAGATGGAACGACCACCGGACTCGGTGAACTCGTAACCGTTGGATGCAATTTCTTCATCCACGACTTCGTCCGAATTGCGGAACTCGTACTCCTTTTCGAGCTGGCGGTAGATCCATTGCATGAAACTGCGCAGGATCTCTGACACCTCTTTCTCGACCTCGATGCCCGGAGCCAAGTCATATCCGTCGCGGTCTTCCTTCGCAACCTCGATGTCCGTACAGTATTGATGCTGGTAATGACCAGAATGCTTTACGGACGCCTTCAGCTTGTAGAAGTGATTGCGCTGGATGGATTGGAGACTGTCTGCGATGCCATGCAGGACAGTGTCTTTCGGAGCGTATTCGCGGATCGCTTTGGCTGCGCCTTTGGCGTAGCTGTACGAGCCTTGAAAGTGTGCCCCGTCTCCCTGGCAGGAGAAACCGGAGAACCCGATGTTGATTCCGTCATAGCGAGTTTCGCCGTTACGGAATTGCACCTTGCGGGTCCGCAGGTCGATGCCAAGAATGTCAGCAACCATCGCTGCATCCTCATACACCGTATCCCACCAGCAGTCCGCAAAAGCATTCTCGCGATACCACTGGCGAGCAGCTTCTTTGGAGGACTCTTCCAGATCGGAGAACTGAAAGACTGTTTCGCAGATTCTCCGGCTCATGCTGCACCTCCCAGACGTGAAGCGCGGCTTACCCAACTCTCTACGAGATATACCCGCTCCGGGGTTGCCGGGACGTGAGCTGCTGCCATTTCCTCGCGGAAAGCGGCACGCATGTCCTCTGCCTTCACCGGGAAAGCAAAGCCAAAACCACTGGCCTTGCTAATTTCGCGCCGCACGCGATTGAACGTGCGACGAAAGGTTTTAATTGCACACATATTGACTCCTATGAATCCGCAGGATGTGCGCAGCCCTTTCGGGATGGCGAACACCCCGCAAGGGTTTAAGAACGACCTCAACGAGGTCTAGTTTGAATGCCCATTTAGCAGGACGGCGATCTTCAACACGAGGGTTGAAAAACCAATGACCGATAGAGAACGCGGTCGCGGAAGGACGCAGTACGCCCAAGCGTGACAACGCTCGAATCAATAGACGGATTGGTGGTTTGGTGGTGCAGATGCCCGGAAGGCTTGGTGGAATGCTCTGAGTCTTTAAAGCCCGAAGCGGCAGGCTGCCAGTATCTTACTGGGCGGCGGCGGTTAAATCAATCACCTGGTGGCTCTTTTTCCATGCGTTCTTCGCTTATTCATCTTCAACCAGCACCCCGCTGCCGTGGAACCGGTATTCACATACCCCCAAAAGAGCTTCTGACGCAATTTGGATGTTGTGCGTTGCTGCATTCGCTATCTCACGGTGGATAGGTGTCTCCGACTGGCTGGTATAGCCAAGCTGCATATACTGTCGAGGCGACGCATCGATATGGACGGTTGGCTTGTCTCCGAGATGTTTGATGACTGACTGAACTGTCGTGCGAAGGCAGTCGATCGCTACTTCAGAACTCACATCATCAAGATGCTCAAACGCTTGAATGAACATCACGGTGCTATCGCCCTCACCCAACTGCTTGGCAGCCTTCTCAACGATGCGTACATAAGAGTCGGATATCTCATCAGAGGCGTGGATCATGGATGAGTAACCAAGGCGGCCACTTGGGCAAGAGAACAGAATTCCGCTGCAGTAAGCCGCTGTTGCGCCATCCGCTGACTCTACCTTCCCGTGCCAATCATATACGCTGACATTGGCGGCAGAAGTCAGTTCGTTTTTGGCGATGCGCGTGATTATTGGGCCATGCTTCGATGAAAATACTTTGGTGATAATAGCCGATGGCTCATACGCCATTGGCGGTGTGAATGGGTAGTCTGGATTCTGGTAAAAGCCATCCTTGTATTTGCGTGCTTTAAAGAAATCTGCCAATGGGCGGCTGTAATGCTTTTTGACCACCACTTCATCCCATAGAAGATCGGAAAGGGATTCCAATTGTGGTCCTGATGCAAATTTAGAAATGTCGTCGGAATACTCGGATTGCCCAATATCCCCCGAAACCCAGAGTTTCGACACCCTTGCCATGTAAGTTATTTCGCCAATTGCTTGTTGGCCAATATGCAGCTTGAGCATTTGCTCTGCTTTCCACATGCTGCCATCGTCCATGCGGACTGGGATTGATGCAATATCGCCGAGCGTGGCTACGTCTTCTATGCGGAAATCGTT
>Ga0100387_10002596_pt1 | contig 15290 bp, 16 predicted proteins | sample CryGeymeta201511_FD_81547 | JGI IMG/M metagenome (GOLD analysis project Ga0100387, IMG submission 81547) | Groundwater microbial communities from Crystal Geyser aquifers in Utah, USA - Crystal Geyser metaG 2015-11 | ecosystem: Environmental > Aquatic > Deep subsurface > Groundwater | place... | reverse complement strand
GGAGATGGCTTGGTAATGTCTGTAAAGTTTAAACTGGTATTGGTATTACTTAGCTTTGGTGGTTTGGTGTTTGCTGCGATGCTGTGGAGTAGTCAGTATTTGTTGAATAATACCGTTATTCAGTATATTGATAAGCGTGAAGAGTTGCGCTTGGAGCGTTTAAAAAATAATCTGCAAGTTTATATGGATGAAGAAGCGGTGCTGGATGCTGAGTGGGTCTCCGAGGATGTGTGGCAGCGCCTGTTAACAGCTTCTTATCGCATTGATTTAACCCAAACTTATATTCCTATGGATATTTTATTGGAACGTCAATATCCTCAAATGCTGAGAATTCATCCAGACGAATTTGAACGCAAAGTGAGTTTGTTTAATCGCAATGGTGATTTTTTAAGGGGCGGGGATGTCCGTTCTAATAAAATGATGTCGGCGATTTATGTGGATCGAGAAGTCGCGGGTTGGGTGGCTTATCCGCATCAACAGGTTTTAACTGAAAAGGCCGATATTGAGTTTACAGAAAGTCAGTCATTATTTTTTGTTTGGGCGGCTGTTTTATTAACGATTTGTATTATTTTATTATTGATCGTGTTTGCGAATCATTTTATGTCGCCAATGCGCCAGTTAACACAGGGCATGAGGCGGTTGTCTCAGGGGAATTTTGAGACGCGTTTAAGGATTGAACGTCAAGATGAATTTGGTCAGTTGCAGCGTGATTTTAATCATCTTGCGGCCTGTTTGGAAAAAAACCGCAACAGTCGTAATCAGTGGATTGCGGATATCTCTCATGAGCTGAGAACACCCTTAACGATTTTGCATGGGAGTTTGGAGGCGATTGAGGATGGTATTCGAGCGGCGAGCTCAGAAAATTTGCATAAAATTCATGAAGAAGTCACATTGTTGACTCGGTTGGTCGATGATTTTTATCAGATTGCTTTGAATGATATTGGTGGATTGAGTTATAAAATGCACTCTTTGGATTTTCAGACGCTGGTTTCAAGGTCTATCGAGTCTTTGGAAGGGGTGGCTTTGGAAAAAGGATTGAAGTTAGAGTATTCTGTGGCCACTGGTCGTTATATGCTTAATGGCGATGAAGCCAGATTGGGGCAGATGGTGACCAACCTGTTAATTAATAGTTTGTCCTATACAGATGCTGATTCCGGTGATGAAGCCGGACGCGTAGAGGTGTTGTTATATAATCAAGCGGGTCATATTGTTTTGGAAATGAATGATTCTGAACCGGGTGTCTCTGAAAAAGAAATGGGGCAGCTGTTTGACAGGCTATATCGAACTGAAATGTCTCGTAATAGACGACATGGAGGGGCTGGTTTAGGCTTGTCGATCGTTCGTCAAATTGTTGAGGCGCACTCTGGCAAAATTATCGCTCAGGCATCTCGTTTGGGTGGGTTGAGCTTGGTTGTTAAATTGCCCCTTTGATATGAGAGCAAAATGAAATGTCTTATCGAATATTGATTGTTGAAGATGAAGTAAAGATTGCTGAGATTGTAGAAGATTATTTGCATAATTGTGGGTTTGAAACGGTTTGGATGCAATCGGGTACAGGCGTGGTCGATTGGCTGAAAACGAATACCGTTGATTTGGTAATATTGGATATTATGTTGCCGGGTGTTGATGGGTTACAGTTATGCCAACATATTCGTGTTTTTAGCCAGGTGCCGATTATGCTGCTCACAGCTAAAGTAGAAGAGTCAGATCGAATTTTTGGCCTAGAGCAAGGTGCGGATGATTATCTTTGTAAGCCGTTTAGTCCAAAAGAAATGGTTGCAAGGGTTAAAGCGTTATTGAGGCGAAGCACCACTCCCAAAGAGGTTTTAACAGGTTGGCAGCTTGATGTTTCTCGTTTTAAAGTCGTTTATGAAGGGCGAAGCGCTCAGCTTTCAATGGTTGAGTTTGCCATTTTAAAATTATTAAGTAGTTCTCCGGGTCAGGTATTTTCTCGGAATCAGTTGATTCGTCAAATCTATCCGGACAATCGTATTGTTTCGGATAGAACGATTGATAGTCATATTAAAAAGCTCCGTCACAAATTGGCTGAAGAACTGTCCTCTAAAGAATTTATTTATTCGGTTTATGGTGCGGGTTATAAATTTGAAGTGCCTGGAGAAAATTATTAAATTATGGGTTGTGTTTAGATTTAAACTCATTATAATGATAACCATCTTGATTTGATAAAGCTAAATTCGTCGCGAGGCGAAGACAGAAAGCCACGGGTCTCTATGAGATGGCCGGGTTGCCTTATTAACGACCTTGATGTTCATTTTTATTGATTCCTTTCTGTTTTCGATTCCTTGATCTTATTTCTAGATCGTTTTAGCCTTATTAAATTTTGTCCTTGTTCAGAGTGCAACCGTTTTCTTCTTCCCATTTCTGACGTGGGATCCACACAGGAAGAAAACTTTTAGGGGCTTCTTTCACTGATCGAAGCCCTTTTTTTTTTCAAAAAAAACCTATTTGCATCGCTTTGATTGATGGTTGAATCGATGTGTATGACTCGTCAATATCTAGTATAATGCCTTCAAAATTAGCCAGGCCTGGCCATTTTTCTCATCATTTTTGACTTTAAAAGGCACGATATGTCGCTCCAGCTTGAAACCAATCGAAGACGCACCTTTGCAATTATTTCTCACCCGGATGCGGGTAAAACCACGGTTACGGAAAAGTTGCTGCTTTATGGGGGCGCCATTCAGATGGCGGGTGCAGTTAAAAGTCGGAAAACAGATCGTGCAGCGACATCTGATTGGATGAAAATGGAGCAGGAAAGAGGCATCTCTGTTGCCTCGTCGGTGATGCAGTTTCCCTATAAAGAGGTGATGATTAATTTATTGGACACGCCCGGCCATGAAGACTTTTCAGAAGATACCTATCGAACCTTAACCGCAGTTGACTCTGCTTTGATGGTTATTGATGTTGCGAAAGGGGTTGAGGATCGTACCATTAAATTAATGGAAGTTTGTCGTTTAAGGGATACGCCTATTCTAACGTTTATTAATAAATTGGATAGAGAGGGTAAAGAGCCGATTGAGTTACTGGATGAGGTTGAATCGGTTCTGAATATTGCCTGTGCGCCAATGACTTGGCCGATTGGTATGGGCAAGCGTTTTAAAGGGATTTATCATCTATTGAATGATAGGATTCGACTATTTGAATCGGCAGATGGTTTAAATGCCTCTGCGGGGGAAATAATTCAAGGGATTGATAACCCTGAATTGGATGAAAAAATCGGTTCAGGTTTGGCGAGTGAATTAAGGGATGAAATCGAGCTGGTAAAAGGGGCGAGTCATACTTTTGATTTGGATGCTTTTCTTAAGGGGGAACTGACCCCGGTCTTTTTCGGTTCAGCGGTGAATAACTTTGGGTTGCAAGAGTTATTAGATGGTTTTGCAGATTACGCGCCGGCTCCTGTTGGGCGTGAGGCGAAACAGCGGTTTGTCTCGGCAAACGAGCCTAAGTTAACCGGGTTTATTTTTAAAATTCAAGCAAATATGGATCCGAAACATCGAGATAGAGTCGCGTTTATGCGCATTGTTTCCGGGCAGTATCAAAAGGGCATGACCTTAAAACATGTTCGCATTGGTAAGGATGTCAAAATTTCTAAAGCGATTACTTTTTTGGCGAATAGACGCGACCAAGCTGAGCAAGCCTTTCCTGGAGATATTATTGGCTTGCACAATCATGGCACCATCAAAATTGGGGATACTTTTTCAGAAGACGAGGTGTTAAAGTTTGTTGGTATTCCCAACTTTGCACCTGAATTATTTCGCCGTGCGCAATTGAAAGACCCCATGAAAATGAAAGCCCTTCAGAAAGGCTTGACACAGCTGTCTGAAGAAGGGGCTACGCAATTGTTTCGCCCTATTAGTAATAATGATTTGATTTTGGGGGCGGTGGGCATTTTGCAGTTTGAAGTGGTCGCGCAACGTTTAAAGGACGAATACAATGTGAGTTGTTTTTTCGAGCCGGTGAATGTCAGTACCGCCCGTTGGGTTTTAGGCGACTCAGCAGAAATTGATCAATTTTTGTCAAAAGTTAAAGATAATGTGGCTTATGATGCGGCTGACCAGTTGGTTTATATTGCGCCAACTCGGGTGAATTTAAGTTTAATGGAGGAAAGGTGGCCTAAATTACAGTTTGTTGCGATTCGCGAACATTAATTTAGATGCCTCTTAGTCTATTAAGTCCTTGTTTATGAGGACTTTTGATTATTGATAAAATTAGTGGTAGAGTAGTACCCCAATTCATTAAAGAAATATGATGTTTTGAATCATTCATGATTAGTCTGGTTCATTGTGTCGCTATAAATTCTATAAGATAGGGTTCTCCGCCATCATGAAGTTAAAACGCAGACAAGAAGATATTTTTCGAACGTCCAAAAAATCGGGTTCGAAATTTTTATTAGGATTGATGATCGTGTTAGTAGGTGTTGTCACTTATGCTTATGTTGTTGACCCGTCTTTGATTCAAATCCTTTAAAGCCTTAGACTTTTAAAATAATCGTGGCAAGCCCTAAAAAGACAAAGAATCCCAAGGAATCCGTGACGGTTGTGAGCATTAAGCCAGAGGCTAACGCGGGATCGATTTTCATTTTGTTTAAAAACAGGGGTATCATCGCGCCAGCTAAGGCCGCTGCTATTAGATTGATTAACATCGCCGTTCCAAAAATCAATCCTAGAGAACTATCCTGAAACCATAGCCATGCAGCCAAACTGGTCATGATGGCCCATAAAATTCCATTTAAAACCCCTACGGTAGTCTCTTTATAAATCAATTTATAACTGTTTTTTGAGCCTAGTTTACCTGTTGCGATGGCGCGAATAACAATGGTTGCGGTTTGTGTGCCCGCAATACCGCCCATACTGGCGACGATCGGCATTAGAATCGCTAAGGCAACAATTTGCTCAATGGTTGCTTCAAAAAAGCCAATTACAATGGAGGCAAAAATCGCTGTAAACAAGTTAATGCCTAACCAAAATGAGCGTCTTTTTGCAGATCTTAAAGGGGGGGCGAATAAGTCTTCTTCATCATCTAAACCGGCGCTGAGCATTTGGCTACGTTCTGCATCTTCACGAATAATATCAACGACATCATCAATGGTGATTCGACCTAACACCAGGTTATTTTCATCAACGACGGCAACCGAAATCAAATCGTTTTTTTCAAAAATATGCGCCACTTCCTTGTCTGACGTGAGAGCTTTAATCGCAAATCGATTAGGGTCGACTAGATTCGCAACCAAGGTGTCTTCATCGTTAACCAGCAGGTCATTAAGTTTAATAGTCCCCTGATAGAAACCGTCACGGTCACGTACAATTAAATCAACCATATCATTGGGCAGGGAACCAATCTTGCGAAGGAGTCGCATAACGACTTCAATGGTTACATCTGAACGAACGGCAATGAAGTCTGTACTCATTAACCCCCCTGCGGTATCTTCCGGGTAGGAGAGCGCAGTTTGTACGGCTTCTCGATCTTGCTCAGGCAGTTTTTCGAGCATGCCTGCTTTATCAGATTCGGGTAAAGATTGGATAATATCGGCAATATCGTCCGTTTCTAATGTTTCAGTCAGTTCAATGATTTCGTTTTGATTGAGTAGGCTCAGTAAATGTGAGCGCACTTCATCATTGGTGTGACCGAGGATTTCACCTTGTGTTTCAGGTGGGAGTTGAGTCCAAAGAATATTTCGTTCTTTAGGCGGGGTCGCTTCAAGTATTTCAGCGATTTCTTCCGCCACTAACCCTTGAAGCAACTCTTGAATATAGGGTGCATTCTGCTCGTGTAAAGCCGTATAGAGTTGTTCTGTAATGTGTCGTTTGTCTGATGAAGTGTGAATTTGCGACATTAGCTACTCTTTAAATTGAGTTAAAAACAAAACAAAAGGGTTCTTTGTTACGGGGTTAATTATGAGAGCTTTGCACGAGATCAATGAAAGTATCAAATGGTTGAAAATCAGCCAATATTTATCTGATTTTTCCATCGCGCTTTACTCGTGAAAATCGCTCAGTTTGTTTTTCATCGTAAGTTGAAGGAATTGTATGTTAAGCCGTTATGGAATGCTAGTTTAGCAAACGACACTAGCGAAAAAAAAAGGGCTAACCAGCCCCTTTTTTATAGAGATAGGGGTTAAGCTTCTTCCTCGTTAGTCATGTTTTTTACCCCACCTGATTTTTTGTGGTGGTTACCAATTTTTTCTTTGTGTTTAATGATTTGTCGGTCAAGTTTGTCTACTAAAGCATCAATCGATGCATACATATCATCACAAGTATGTTCTGCAAAAAGGTCTTTCCCTGAAGTATGGACTGTTGCTTCGGCTTGTTGTTGTTGTTTTTCAACAGTTAAGATGACATGAGAATTTGTTACATGATCAAAATGACGGGTGAGTTTTTGCATTTTTTCTGTCACATATTCACGAAGAGGTTCAGTTACTTCAATGTGGTGTCCAGTGATGTTGATTTGCATTTTATCGCTCCTTTAATTGGTTTTCTCTGCGACGATAGGGAGGGAGTTATTTGAAAAAACCCAAATAGGGTTTTAATTAAAATTATAACATAACCGCTAATTTTAGACGGGCATTTTACTTGAAATTGTCTCCAAGATATACCCGTTTTACATCAGGATTTGCGAGGATTTCATGGGGGCGCCATGTGCTAAAATGGTTCCTGCATGCAGGATGTAGGCTTGGTCACACACGCCTAAAGTCTCTCGTACATTATGATCTGTGATCAACACACCAATACCTTTCATTTTGAGGTGAAGGATGATGCTTTGAATGTCTTTTACCGAAATGGGGTCAACGCCCGCAAAGGGTTCATCAAGCAAAATAAAGTTTGGCTCCATCGCTAAAGCACGGGCACTTTCAACACGGCGGCGTTCTCCACCAGACAGGGCTTGACCTAGTTGAGTTGTAATGTGAGAAATTTGTAGGTCATCAACAAGGGACTCATAGTGTTGCCACTTTTCAGCTTCGTTTATATCATCACGCATTTCTAATATGGCTAAGATATTTTGCTTGACGGTGAGCTTACGAAAAACTGAAGCTTCTTGTGGTAAGTAGCCAATCCCCATTTTGGCTCTTTGATCGATGGTTTTTTGGCTGATCTCTTCGTCATCTAAGTAGATTTCTCCGGCATCATTTTTTACCAGGCCTGTCATCATGTAAAAGGTGGTGGTTTTGCCTGCCCCATTGGGGCCAAGCAAGCCGACAACTTGCCCGCTTTCAACATCTAGATCCACAGAGCTAACGACAGGACGACGTTTGTAGCTTTTAGCGAGGTTTCGGGCATAAAAATGTGCCATTTATTAAGGCACCTTTTGCTTGTTAGAAGAGGGTTTTTCGGTTTCGGTTTCGGTTTTGGGTTCTGGTTGAAAAGTGACCGTAATTCTTTTTTTATCGGTTTCCGTGCCTTTAGCCGATAAGGTTTTGTCGGTCAGGTTGTATATTATTTCAGGGCCAGAAATACTGTTTTTGTCGGCTTGGTTAATTTGGGCATCGCCTTCTAGAATAACGATTTTATCTATTGTATGGTAAGTGATCTTATCCGCTTGTCCATTCACCCAAGTTTGATCGTCGTCGTTGAATTTTTTAAAGGTTGCAGGTTTTCCAAGAATAATGGCTCTATCAACCTGTCTATTTGGGTGAAAGATGGTAACGGTTTCACCGATAATTTCAGTTTTCCCTTGGGTGATAATAACATTACCTTGGTAGGTGCTTTCACCGATACTATCTTGGGCAATTAAACTGTCGGCTTTTATTTCTATGGGTAAGTTTTCTTCAGCTGTATTGGTTTCTTTGGCATAGGTTTGATTCAAGCCCGCTGATAGAAAAAAGCTGATGACGCAAAAGGTCAATGAGTGTCGAGTAAAGAGGGCGATCATTCGGCTATTGGTGTTCCTGATTGTGGTGCGTTTGCTTAGGTTGGTATCGTGTTTTGACATCGGAAATAAATTCTATTGTACCTAAACCATTATCGGCTTTAAAGCCAGTGCCACTGATTGTTAAGTTTGCTTGGGTCATTTGGGTAAATACTTGACTGGTGATTTTTTTGGTTAAAGTATTATAAGAAATCTCTTCAGACGTTAAGGTTTTATTTTCTTGGCTATCATTTTTATTTCGAACCAATACCTTAACATTACCATTGAAAATAAGGGTTTGATCATCGAGGCTTTTACCCAGTTGGCTTGACAGAGAGGTGCGATTGTCGATGCGGTCGTCAATAATAAATGGGGATTTGAAAAAACTTTGCTGAGTTTTTTTGTGGTATTGAATTTCATTGGCATAGACAGCCGTTTGCTGTTTTTGTCCGTTAGAGGGTGCAGGAATTTGCCAGCTGGTGGTTTCATAAAGTTGCCAAGTGGGTTTTATAGGCGTCGCTTGAGAGAGGATCGCTGTGTCCGTTGTTTCGTGTTGAGTTTGTTTGAAGGCAATAAGTAAGGCGGTCACCGATAAAAGAAATAATAAAATAGCGGGTAGTCTCTTTTTCATTGGGTTCCCTTAATCGATCTGCTTAGGCGTAACACCGTTAAAATGATTTATCTTAAATAAAAATCCAAATGAGCTTGCCATAAATTTTGAGATTTTAAGATCAATTCACAAATGTCTCTTACGCAACCCCGACCCCCGGAAAATCGAGAAACATAATCCACTCTTGGAATGATTTCAATGTCCGAGTCTTTTGGGCAGGCCGACAGTCCGACGCGCGACAAAATGGGCAAATCGAGAATGTCATCTCCCACATAAGCAATTTGTTGCATCTCTAAATTTAACTTTTCTGCCAGTGCGAGAAAGGTTGGTAGTTTATCTGGAACGCCTTGATAAAGGTGTTTGACCTTTAAATCTTGCATGCGCTTTTCCGTTAAAGGAGATTTGCGGCCGGTGATGATACCAATATCAATGCCACTCTTTTGAAGCATAACCATGCCGTGTCCATCCCGTGTAAAAAAAGCCTTGTATTCCTGACCATTATCGCCATAAAACAGCTGATTTTCAGTGAGAACACCATCGACATCTAGAAGGAGTAATTTTATTAAACTGGCTTTTTGGGTGATTTCAGTTTCAAAGGACATAACGCTTAACCATTAATAGAACGGAAATATAATAGTAACATGTACGAGATGAAACTGATGACTAAAAGGCTGCCTTCAAATTTGGTGATAATCGCATTTCCTTTGCGTGGCAATGCCACTAGCAGCATGGCGACTGTCAGGGCAAGCATAATTGGATAGTCAATGATCAGGGTGGTGTTTTCTATTAACGAAGGCGCAATCAAAGCCGGCATCGCCATAACAGCCAACAAGTTAAATAAGTTTGATCCAATAATGTTCCCAATCATCAGATCTGCCTCTCTTTTTCGAGCAGCACTAATCGCAGCAGCCAGCTCAGGCAAACTGGTTCCTATGGCAATAATTGTTAAACCAATAATCATTTCAGGCACTTGGAAAAAGTGAGCAATTTCGACAGCACCCCAAACCATCATTTTGGCACTAATGATTAAAATGATTAAGCCAGTAATGAGTAAAACCCAAGATTTTGATAAGCTCATTTTGGGGTGTTCTTTGAGTTCTACCAGTGTTTCTTCAGATATAGGGTCTACTGGGCTGATGGTTCGGTTCGCATGTATCATCCAAGTCATAACTACCATTAACAATAGGATAAGGATGTAGCCATCAAAAACATCTAAGTCATTGTCGAGCATGAGTAGAATACCAATGACCGAGATGATTAAAAGGATTGGAAACTCTCGTTTTAATAATGACGATTTAATAACGATGGGAGATACTATTGCAGTAACCCCTAAGATGAGCCCTATATTAGCAATATTTGAGCCCACTACATTACCGATAGCGAGTCCTGGGCTGCCTTCTAAAGAGGCTAAAATGGCAACCAGCATTTCAGGGGATGAGGTACCAAACCCTAAAACAACCACACCAATGATTAGGGGAGCAATATTTAGGTGCTGAGCAACACTAGCGGCACTGTCAATGAAAATGTCTGAACTCCAGACTAATAGGGCAAGCACCAAAAGCAGGATGGTTAGTGGTAGAATTATTGGTAAAAACATAAACTGAGCGCCACCTAAAAAAATGTGCCAATATTAAAAAATAGGGGTCGTATTGTATATTTATTTATAGAGAAAATAAATATTGTTTATAAGTGAACGGTTGGTTATAGGCGTATGAAGGTGGTTATTTATCAAACAAGGTGGCTTGGGTGGATGAGAATTTAAGCATAGGAACGCGTGGCTGGATAAGTAAAGCATGGCAAGCGTTTTATCCTGAGGGGTTACCAAGTGATTGGCAGTTGGATTATTACAGTCAATATTTTAATGGTGTCTTAGTGCCTGAAAATCAGTGGCGTGCCTGGACAGATGATCAAATGATAGATTTTGCTGAAGCCTTGGATGGAGAAGGGTTTGCGTTCTTTTTTGAAGTTGAGCACCGCTTGGATCATGAAGGTTGCCAGCGCTTGATTCAGATAAAATCTATTTTGAAAACCCTGGCCGTTGGCCTTTTGTTAAAGGGCGAATCTCAATCTTTGCCGGAGACATTAGACGATTATCATGTAACTTTGTTTTCAGAAACGAATTTTCTCCCCGGGTGGCATTGGCAGTTCGATGGGCAGATTTGTTCCGGGTATCCGTTAGGGTATCTGTTGAACTTGCCCTCAGAGGGTAAGCTTCAGGCAAGTTGTTTACAATCTTTAATGGATTCGCTTTCATCCTCTAAGCAACAAAAGGCGTATTTGTTTATTGGAGATGATCAGGTTTCAATTGAGTCGATTCAAAATCTAAAGATTATTTCTGAAGTCATGGGGTTTTAAGTTAAAATCTGTTAAAATCCTTCGGCTAATTTAACTGTGGTTTTAGTGTCCATTTGCATGATGAATTGATCCGTGCGAGCATTCCTTGAATTCAGTTGGTTTTTTAGCTGCATGATCTTGTTTTGTTGATAAGGAAAATGATTTGATCGAAAAAAACCAAACACCGCTCATTGAAATTAAAGACCTCTCTTTTGCTAGAGGGGCGCGTAAAATTTTTGATGGATTGAATCTGTCGATTCCTAAAGGGCAGGTGACGGCAATAATGGGGCCAAGCGGGACAGGGAAAACGACGTTACTAAAGCTTATTGCCGGGCAATTAAAGCCGGATCAAGGTGAAATTTGGGTGGCAGGTGAGAATATCCATAAATTGCGTCGTAACAAGCTATATCAAATGCGTCGAAAAATGGGGATGCTCTTTCAAAGTGGTGCTTTGTTAACGGATTTGAATGTATTTGATAATGTTGCCTTTCCGATTCGAGAACATACAAAATTGCCTGAAGAAATTATTCGACCATTGGTTTTAATGAAATTACAAGCTGTCGGTTTAAGAGGGGCCAAAGATTTAATGAGCTCAGAGTTGTCTGGCGGCATGTCGAGAAGAGTTGCTTTGGCGAGAGGGATTGCCCTAGACCCGGAAATGATTTTTTATGATGAACCTTTTGTGGGACAAGATCCGATCACAATGGGCGTGCTGATAGAGTTAATTCGTAAGCTAAATGATAACCTGAGTTTAACCAGTGTTGTCGTTTCTCATGATGTAAACGAGGTGTTGTCCATTGCAGATTATGCTTGTGTTTTATCAGAAGGGAAAGTGGTAGCAGAAGGTTCAGCAGAATCCTTGCTCGCCTCTACTTCAGAATATGTTCAGCAGTTCTTAAAAGGGCTTCCTGATGGCCCGGTACCTTATGATTACCCCACAGGATCTTATCGGCAGGATTTAATAAGATGAATGCGTTTACAAGTTTCCTAGCCAAACTAGGACAAGGCACACTGGATTTAACCAGTCAATTCGGACGCGGCACTTTTTTTATAGCGTCTTTGGTGCCGGCCGTGCCGTTTGCCTTTTTGCGCTTGGAGTTATTGATTAAGCAAATGTATTTTGCCGGGGTTTTATCCTTGCCAATTATCTTAACGGCCGGACTTTTTGTCGGTATGGTCTTGAGTTTACAAGGTTACAATGTCTTGGTGGATTACAATTCCGAAGAGGCTGTCGGTACTATGACGGCTTTGTCATTATTACGAGAGTTGGGGCCGGTGGTGGCGGCATTGTTATTTGCGGGGCGGGCTGGTTCTGCATTAACCGCAGAGATTGGCTTAATGAAATCAACTGAGCAGCTCTCAGCACTAGAAATGATGGCCGTTGACCCTTTAAAATTTGTTTTTGCCCCCCGCTTTTGTGCGGCCATTTTAATTTTACCGATGCTGTCATTGATGTTTATTGCCATGGGGATCTTGGGCGGATACTTAGTGGGTGTGGGTTGGTTGGAAATTGATGAAGGCGCTTTTTGGTCGCAAATGCAACAAAGTGTGGATTGGCAAGACGATGTGATGAATGGCGTTATTAAGTCAATTGCATTTGCCATTTTAATTGCCATGATTTCTTTGTATCAAGGCTATGATGCGACACCGACTTCTGAAGGGGTGAGTAGTGCGACTACCAAAACAGTGGTGCATTCTTCTTTAGGCGTCCTAGGGCTAGATTTTGTATTAACGGCATTGATGTTTAATTAGAATTAAGAGCGATAGTTAGGGAATAAAAATGACTCGTCAAAAAATAGTAGAAGTATGGGTAGGCGGTTTTGTCTTGTTTGCATTGGCTTCTTTAGTGGTCATTGCGTTAAAGGTGAGTAATTTTGAAGGCTTATCCGATAAGCCTACCTATCAAGTTAATGCACTTTTTAGCAATATTGGCGGCTTGAAAGAGCGCTCTCCTGTTAAAATCAGTGGTGTCGTGGTGGGGCGGGTTGAAAAGATTACCGTGGATCCAGTGACTTATCAGGCAAGGGTTACGATGAACATTGACACCGAGTTTAATGAGTTGCCAATTGATACTTCCGCCTCTATTTTAACCTCCGGATTGTTAGGGGATCAGTATATTGGTCTAACCCCGGGTGCGGATGACCTTTATCTAACGGAAGGCTCTCAGATAGATTTGGTACAACCCGCTTTGGTATTAGAAGAGCTTATTGGTCAATTTATTACTAAGTTTTCAAATAGTGGAGAGTAAGGATGCTTTTTAAAGGCCAACGAGTTATTCAACAGATGGTGTTGTTGTTGCTGTTATATTCAGCATCAACCCTGGCGGTTAACATTCCACAGGATGATCCGAAAAGATTGGTTCATGAGTTATCGCAATCGCTAGTTGATGCGATTGATGCCAATCGTCAAAAGTTTGAAGAAAATCCAAGTGAGATTAAGCGGTTTGCGGATGAGAATGTATTGCCTTATATTGATACCCCAAAAATGGCTCGCTATGTGATGGCGCAATTCTGGAAGCAAGCCTCGGAAGAACAGCAAAATGCTTTTGTTGAAGCTTTTACCAATACCTTATTACGCTCCTATTCAACCAGTATTTTAAAACTTAAAGTATCTAGGATGGTTGTATTGAATGCAATTGAAACGCATAAAGGGCGCGTATCGGTAGCAACCGAGGTGACTCAGAATGACGGTAATGTCACTAAAGTGGTCTATCGATTGTTTTTGAATGGCGATGACCAGAAATGGTATCTTTATGATGTGTCGATTGAGGGCGTCAGTATGCTGTTAAATTACCGTAAATCCTATGCTTCAGAATTTCAAAAGAAAGGCATTGATAACGTCATTGCTGCATTGCAAGAAAAAAATAGACAGTCTAATTTGATCGTCGGTGAGGAGTAAAGTTGTTCGTCGTCAACTTATCAACTGAGACAGCGGCTATTGTTGAAGGCTCTTTATTAAAGCTTTCGGGGAGTATCGGTATGGATTCGGTCGCTGGTCTGTATCGCCAAGGGCTGACTTCATTGGAGGATCCAATAGAGAAGGTGGATTGCCGAGCGATTACCTCTGGGGATTCTGCTTGCCTGGCTTTGCTATTGTTTCTTCAGTCAAAAATTGACACGCCTTTGATTCTCATTGGATTGCCACCGTCACTCAAGGTGTTGGTCGATTTGTATTGTTTGTCCGAATTGTTCTCATTTTCCGAAGACACAGCGTTATCAGCCTCTCATTAAGCTTTAAATCAGCATTAAAGCGCTTTTTAGTATCCGTTAAGGTTTTTATAAATTATGCATACCCCGGCCGTATCTTTTCAATCTGTTCATAAACAATATGGTGAGTTATCGGCGTTAAAGTCGATTTCTTTTGATGTCAGGCCTGGTTGTTTTTTTGGGCTTTTAGGCCCGAATGGAGCAGGAAAGTCGACTTTAATCAATACCATGGCAGGATTGGTTAAGCCGACTTCCGGCACGATTCAAGTTAATGGTCATGATGTGGTTAAAGATTATCGTCAGGCAAGGCGAACCTTGGGCGTTGTGCCTCAAGAACTTATTTCAGATCCCTTTTTTTCCATTCAAGATTTATTAACCATTCAAGGTGGTTATTTTGGATTAAAAGGGCGGGCGCAAGCCAAATGGATTGATGAGTTGCTGTCCCGCTTGGCTTTGTCAGACAAACGCAATGCATTAACGCATGAATTATCTGGCGGAATGAAGCGCCGAGTCTTGATTGCAATGGCGTTGGTGCACCAGCCACAGGTATTGGTGTTGGATGAACCAACCGCCGGGGTGGATGTTGACCTACGCAAAACGCTCTGGGAATTTACCAAAGATCTCCATAAAAAAGGCCATACCATTATTTTGACAACCCATTATTTAGAGGAAGCCGAAGCGTTATGTGAAGAGGTGGCCATTCTGAAGTCCGGTAATTTAAAAGCATTGGAAACCACCTCGGAATTAATTTCTCGCCATCAGTATCGTTATCTAAGAGTGATACCGTCTGCAACCCATCAATTTTTGGTCAATCAGCTTCCGGTTGTTTTGCAGCAGCGGTATGTCGAGCAGGATGTGAATGGCGTATTGTTTAGGTTGGAAAAGGACATGCCGTTGAATTCGATGTTAGGGTGGTTATCCGATGCGGGGTTTGATGTTCAAGATTTAACCAGTCGAAACGCCACCCTTGAAGAAGTGTTCTTAGACTTAACGGGCGAGGTGGAATAATGCAAATGAATTGGGTTGGTTGTTGGGCGCTCTTTATGAAAGAAGTTCGACGTTTTTACTCGGTCGCTGTACAAACCATTTTTGCTCCAGTGGTAGCTTCTTTATTGTATTTATTGATTTTTGGACAAGTCATAGAAGCTCGTATGGATGTTTATACGGGGTTAAGTTATAGTCAGTTCATTATCCCCGGTTTGGTGATGATGACGATTTTACAAAACGCCTTCTCAAATACATCGTCGAGTTTAATTCAATCGAAAATGCATGGTAATTTG
>Ga0100387_10002593_pt1 | contig 15308 bp, 11 predicted proteins | sample CryGeymeta201511_FD_81547 | JGI IMG/M metagenome (GOLD analysis project Ga0100387, IMG submission 81547) | Groundwater microbial communities from Crystal Geyser aquifers in Utah, USA - Crystal Geyser metaG 2015-11 | ecosystem: Environmental > Aquatic > Deep subsurface > Groundwater | place... | reverse complement strand
GTAAACATGACTACCGCTATGCTCGCTAAAAAATTAGGTGCGCACAGAACCGTAGCCCGTATCGGTAATGATGAGTATTTAGACCCTCAAAGTGGAGTTAACTTTAGCGAGCTTGGAATTGATTTTATGATTTATCCTGAAGAACTTGCAGCTAATGAAACCGTTAATTTAATTCTGCGTACAGCCGCCACAGACATACTCGAATTTGAAAACGGCAAACTAAGTGTTATGGGTTTGAAGCTCGATAAGAACGCACCGGTTATTAATAAAAAAGTTGTAGACGTTGCCCGCGAATATCATACTTCTTACTTTAGAATAGTTGCCATCTATCGCAACTTTAAAACAATCATCCCTTCCGGTAATGATAAGTTTCTGCCCAATGATCAGGTTTTTGTAATTACAACTCCAGGCGGTATCGAAAATATTTTGCGCCTTGCAGGAAAAGAAAATTTTTCATTTCATAATATAATGATATTGGGTGGGGGTAAAATCGGTCGTAAAGTTGCAAAAGTTCTTCAGGAAAGTATGACTGTAAAACTTATAGAATCAAATGAAGATAAAAGTTTTGAACTTGCCGATCATCTCAGCAAAACGCTTATAATCCGTGGCGATGGTCGCGATATTGATTTACTTGCGCAGGAAGGCATTATTGATATGGACGCTTTTATTGCGCTAACTGAAGATGCGGAAACTAACATTATTACCTGCCTGATGGCAAAACATCTTGGCGTAAAAAAAACGATTGCTTTGGTGGACAAAGCAGATTATATACCCCTCACCCAAACCATCGGACTCGATTCGCTGATCAACAAAAAACTTATTGCCGCAAACAATATCTCCCGCTTCATACGAAAAGGTGAAGTTGTTGCAATTGCCACACTCGAAGGTATTGACGCCGAAGTCTTAGAATATATAGCGCAGCCGGGCTCGGCGATTACAAAGAAAAAAATAAAGCAGCTGGGCTTTCCCCGTGAGGCTATTATTGGCGGAGTAATAAGACGCGATCAAAGTTTTATTGCTGTAGGCGATACTGAAATTAATGAGTATGATAAAGTAGTTGTATTTTTATTGCCTGCAGCAGCTAAAAGTGTAGAAAAGTTTTTTCATGCTTAATATACTTATCAGTCCTCAATGATAAACTATAAAGTAATATTCCATATTATCGGATTCCTCTTAATTTTAACGGGAATGTTCATGCTCACCGGCATACCGTTCTCAATTTATTATGGGAGCGATGATATCGCCGCACTTTTAATAAGCAGTTTTATAACGGCATTAGTAGGAGCAGCAGCATGGTACTTAACACGGGGGCGTTCTTCCAAAGAAGTGACAAAACGTGAAGGCTATATTATTGTAACATTCGGTTGGATATTTATGTCGCTCTTCGGCGCTTTGCCTTTTATTATTCATGGTGCAATCCCCTCCTTTACAGATGCATTCTTCGAAACAATGTCGGGCTTTACAACTACAGGCGCAACTATACTAACCGATATAGAAGCAATGCCCTACGGATTATTATTCTGGCGTTCATTAACTCAGTGGCTTGGCGGAATGGGAATCATCGTTCTGTCGCTTGCACTACTACCTCTGCTTGGTATTGGAGGTATGCAGTTATTTATTGCCGAAGTTCCGGGACCGACAAAAGACAAAATACACCCCCGTGTGCGCGAAACGGCAAAACGATTATGGGGAATATATTTTCTTCTAACATTGGCGGAGTCTTTGCTGCTTTTTTTAGGAGGAATGAATTTGTTTGATGCCATTACACACTCATTTACTACAATGGCAACCGGCGGATTCTCAACAAAAAATACAAGTATCGGTTATTATGCTTCTCCATTTATTCAGTATGTTATAATTCTATTTATGTTTTTTGCCGGCATTAACTTTACAATACACTATTATGCGCTGCACCGCCGTTTTGATTTTTTCAAAACGAATGATGAGTTCAGGTTTTATTCTCTTTTTATTTTAATTGCAACTTTACTCGTAATGATAACACATCTATCGCTTGATGTGCGCAGTTTTGAAGAATCGTTCAGGCAGTCTCTCTTTCATGTTGTTTCTTTAGTAACAACAACAGGATTCGTAACGAGCGATTACGAAAACTGGGCTTATTTTTCAAGGATGATTTTCTTTATACTTCTTTTTGTGGGCGGCTGTGCCGGGTCAACCGGAGGCGGAATAAAAATAATAAGGCATTTTGTTCTGCTTAAAAATAGTTTACTCGAATTAAAACGCGTTGTGCATCCGCGGGCAGTAATACCGGTTAGAGTAAATGGTAAATCTGTTAGTTTTGAAATTATATCAAACATGCAGGCGTTTTTTATTTTCTATATTTTGATTTTTGTTCTTGGCTCTTTAATAATGTCATTCATCGGTTTAGATTTTATAAGCGCTCTCGGAGCTGTGGCAACTTCTCTCGGTAATATTGGACCCGGTATAGGCACCGTCGGACCGGTTGCAAATTTTGCGCACATACCGGTAATAGGGAAGTGGTTTCTAAGTTTTTTAATGCTTCTTGGCAGGCTTGAATTATTTACTGTTCTGATACTTTTTTCTCCGGCATTTTGGAAAAGATAATTTAATCAAAATTAATTTAATGAATGTTCATAAAAGGAGAACGAAGTAAATTTCAAAATGCACAATTAGTAATTCCTGTCGCTATTTTTCTTGTTTTTTTTCTCATAAAAGGTTTGTAGATTTTAGGCGTTAATAAATCGCGGGTTAAAAATGAAAAAAACATTTTATATTTTTGCGCTGCTCGTACTCCTGTTCTTCTCGGTTGGATATAGAACAGAGGTAACTAATAATAACATATCAAAAATATATTTGACTGATTCGCTTCTTCTAAAAAGCGAAAGCCAATCGGTTATAAAACTTTATAATATTACAAATCCCGCGTCGCCAAATTATGTTTCGTCAATATCTCTCACCGGCAACAAAGATATTGCAGTAAATAACGTCTACTTGTATGCCGATAGCTATGCCGATCTAATCATCTATAATATTTATAATCCTGCTTTACCCAATATTGTTGATACAATCAAAAACGTTTTTCAAAAATCTTATATGTATGATTACGGCTTTTGGGGCAACGATGTTTACGGCGGCAACTCCGGATGTAATTGCAGCACTCAGGAATCCTCGCCCGTTTATCCAACCTTTGATGGCGGACGAAATACGGGAGGTTCGCTTGCAAGATTTACCATCGCTAAAAATTATCTTTACTGTGTGGACGCTTCCGATCTCTCCGTATTTGATCTTTCAATTCCTTCTTATCCTACCTTTAAAGCCAAAATTAATGTTGGATGGGATATTGAAACAATCTACAGTTATGGAAATCATTTATTCATCGGCGGAATGAATGGGATGTATGTTTACAGCATCTCGGATCCTAAAAATCAAATCCAGATTTCTGTGTTCACACACGCGCGAGCATGCGACCCTGTTGTAGTGGAAGATAACCGCGCATACGTAACCCTGCGCAATGGTTCAGCATGCGGACCAAGTGAAAATGCGCTTCATATTCTTGATATTACCAATTTATCAAATCCTTCTTTAATTAAATCTGTTCTGATGGATGAACCCTACGGCTTGAGCGTTGAAAACAAAATTGTATACGTGTGCGATGGTATTGGAGGGATAAAAATTTTGAATACTGCTGATTTAACACAAGTGCAATTTCTTAAAGTGCTCGGCGGTACGATGCCGTATGATAGCATTTTGAGAGATAATATTTTATATGTTACGGCGCGTGATGGAATTATTATCTATAATGTTTTTGAACCCGCCTCACCCGTTCAACTAAGTATGATAAGATAAAAAAATGAATTTTACCGGTAAAAATATTTTAATCACAGGCGCTTCGAGTGGAATTGGCTGTCAACTTGTAAAAGATTTGGCGGAAGAAAATTGCAGCTTGTTTTTAATTGCCCGGCGGAAGGAACTTCTACTTCAATTAAGCGCCGAATTAAAAACAAAACCGGCAAAAATATTTGTGTACCAAAACGATGTGTCGGATAAAGAAGATGTTTCTAAAGTTTTTGCTGAAGTAAAAAAAGAAGCGGGCAGAATAGACATCGCGTTATTGAATGCAGGCACAAATTCAAAATTAAAACCGGATGAATTTTCATCTGAAGATGCAGAAAATATTTACGGCACAAATTTATTTGGAATAATATATTGGGCAGAGCATCTTATTAAAGAGATGAAAGCCAATAACGGGGGCATAATTGCAGGCGTTACGAGTCTTGCAGATGCGCGCGGTTTTTCTAAAAATGCTTTTTATAGTTCAAGCAAAGCCGCCGCCACAATTCTTCTTGAAGGCATGCGGGTAGATTTATCAAAAGATAATATTAAAGTGATAACAATTAAACCGGGCTTTGTTTGGACTCCAATGACCAGGAAAAATAACTTTTATATGCCTTTGTTGATGGATGTTAAAAAAGCGTCTAAAATTATTTTGGAGGGGATAAAAAAAGAAAAGCGCGTGATAAGATTTCCTCTTCCAATTGTAATAGGCTCGATGTCATTAAAACTTGTGCCTAATTTTATTTACGATCGCCTTTCCGTAAAGATGAGAAACACAGGAGAAAAGTTAAGAGACAAACAGAAGAAATAACGCCACTGTTTAACAAATAATCTTTAAGGGTTGAAGCCATGAAATACTTTATTCTGGCAGCATTGTTATTAATTACTTCAATATCCTCCGCTCAAATTGATACGAGCATAAATTTTTCCGAAGTGATGTTTAATCCGATCTCCGGCAATAACGAATTTATTGAACTATATAATTCAAGTTTAATCAATTCAATTGATCTGTCCGGTTTTAAAATCCGTTATTACAACTCTACGGCTGATAATATTGCAGATGCCGGTTTCGGAACAATACTTCCGCCAAAATCCTTTGCGGTTATTTTTGAAAACGATTACAACATAGATTCAGGTCAATACGCCGGTTTGATTCCGCCTGAAGCATTAATACTTAAAATCAGCGACAATTCTTTCGGCACATCCGGAATGGCAAACACTACAAGCAGAGTAGTGAAATTAATTAACCCCGGCGGCGACACACTTTTCGCTTATACATATTCAGCAAATAACAGCGCGGGTTTTTCGGATGAAAAATTAATTCAAGGCAATAATAACTCTTCTACTAATTGGAGTAACTCCTTAGTGAGTAACGGAACGCCGGGTTTTAGAAATTCAATTTCGCCTTTTCAGTTCGATCTTTCCGTTTGGAAAATATATTTTGATCCCGCTTTGCCGCAGCAGGGTGATAATCTAATTATCTATGCTAATGTAAAAAATATAGGAAGCGAATCAGCTTCAAATTATTCTATCATTTTTTATAATGACATCAATTTCGATTCGATGGGTGCGGCTTCTGAAATAATCAGCAGCGATAATTATTTCAATCTCGCCCCGGATGATTCGTTAATTATTCAAGCTTCAATAAATAACGTCGTTCAGGGTAATTATAATTTCATCGTCAAGTTAATCTATCCCGAAGATGAAAATCAGGCAAATAATATAAAATATGGTTTGATTTCCATCTCTCCGCCGCCGGTTGAATTTAATGCGATTGTCTTAAATGAAATTATGTACGCTCCAACTGCCGGGCAGCCGGAGTGGATTGAATTATACAACAGAGGGATCAGTCAAATCAATTTAAAGAATTTCAAACTTGCCGATAACAGCACAACTGTGACGGTAACGTCAGCTGATAAATTCATTTCCCCCGGTGAGTATGTTATTTTAAGCCGCGATTCTTCAATACGAAATTTTTATAATTTATCGTGCGAACTTATTACTTTTAACCTGCCGTCATTAAACAATTCGGGAGACGCAGTAGTGTTAAAGGATGCTTTGGGCAATATTGTTGACAGTCTTACTTACTTCACAAACTGGGGCGGCAGCGGTGTTTCTTTAGAAAGAATTTCGGTTGATGAATCTTCTACATCAAGCACAAATTGGGGAAGCTGCATATCCCCCAACAAAGCAACGCCGTGCGGGAAAAATTCAATTACGCAAAAAGATTATGACCTTTTACTTGCAGAATTTATTCCGATACGAAAATATGTGACGACAGGCTCGGATGCGCAATTTAATATCAAAGTAAAAAACAGAGGCAAACAAACCGCTTTAAATTTTAATATTAATTTATACAAAGATGTTAATTTTGATTCCATCCCGCAATCAAGCGAATTAATTGATTTTCTTAATATCAATTCTCTTTTTTCAAATGACAGCATTTCAACTATTTTTAATACATCTTCCTTAACTGCCGGAGCGCACTATTTTATAGGGCACATAACTTTTAGTAATGACGAAGACACGACAAATAATATTGCGTTTGCTAAATTAATAGCAGTTAGTATAAATGAAGTACGGGAGGACATAATTATCAATGAAATTATGTACGCGCCTGCAAGCGGCGAACCGGAGTGGATTGAATTATATAATAGAAGCAGTAAAACAATAGACTTAAAAAATTATTCTATTGCAGATAACAGCGATACTGTAAAAGTTGCATTCTCAAGTATAGAACTGTTTCCTAATGAATACTTAGTAATAGCTGACGACAGCACCATTAGTAATTATTATCAGTTGCCAGGGAAAAATATAATTAAGAATTTCCCGGCGTTAAATAATTCGGGGGATAAGTTAATTGTACTCGACTCACTTTTCCGCATAATCGATTCTACACGGTATTACACATCGTGGGGCGGAACTAATGGGAAATCACTTGAGAAAATTCTAATTGGCGGTTCATCGATAGATTCGACGAACTGGAAATCAACAAAACGAAAAACCGGCGGCACCCCGGGCGCTGTTAATTCTGTATCGCCGAAAGATTACGATGTTGAGGCGGTAAAAATTCTATTTAATCCTCGTCTGCCTGTGTATGGAGATGATGTTGAAATAGGTGCGCTTGTTAGAAACATCGGCACGCAAACTTCCGATGTAAGTTTGAAATTGTATTCGGATACAAACCTTGATTCAATTCCTGATGTGCTATTAGAATCCATACCAAACAATATTTTGCAAGCAGGCGATTCGTCAATTATCTTTTTCGTTTCAAAAATTGTAGATATTCAGTCTTCTCACGGCTTTTACATTTTTGCCTCATCTCTGCAGGACGAGGACACAACGAATAATTACATAACTGCTGTTGTGGTTCCGGGCAGCGGTCATAATTCAATTGTTATAAATGAAATCATGTACAAACCCGCCGGCGAGCCGGAATGGATTGAGTTTTATAATCATACTGATAAGGAAATAAATTTGAAGAATTGGAGAATTAAAGATGCATCTTCATCTTCCGGCGCAGTGATTAAAACTGACGAAATTATTCTGCCGAAAACATTTTTTGTCATTGCCCGCGATTCATCAATATATTCGGCACATCGCTTAGTGCCATCTAAAACTATATTCCTAAATCTACCAGCGCTTAATAATGATAATGACGCTGTAATTTTTATAGATGACAGGGGCGCGGCAATAGACTCGATTTATTACTACGATGAGTGGAGTGATATAAACAATTCATCTCTCGAAAGGCAATCATTTGAAGTTTCGTCTCTGCTTTCTTCCAACTGGGGTTCTTCTCTTGATTTAGAAAACAGCACTCCGGGCAGAATAAACAGTATTACTATAAAAAATAAAGACGTTGCTTGTACGGCTATTTCCACAACTCCTCTATATCCTGCGCCCGGTGACGATGTTACGATTAATTTAAAAATTAAAAATTTAGGAATTACTAACGCCGATTTATTCAGTGTAATTTTTCTTTTAGATGAAGATAAAAACGGAACTTTTGAAAAAACAATTGAAATTAAAGACAACTTAAGTTTATTAAAAAATGATTCTCTTATAATAACGACAACTTCAAAATTAAAAATAATTAATGAGTTGACCTGTGCGGCTTTGATTGTATACGAGGGGGATGACGATACGTTAAATAATTTTGCGCAAAAAATTATTACGGCAGGATATAAGCCTGAAACAGTGTTGATTTCCGAATTAATTTATAATCCGAAGACTGGTTTTCCTGAATGGGTTGAGTTTATTAATGTCAGCAGTGACAGTATCGAATTAAACAACTGGATGATCAGTGATGTTTTACCATCTCCTAAGAAAGATTTTATAATTAAAAATCCGCTGGCAGTTAAACCGAATGAATATTTTATAGTCACCCCGGATTCATCATTTATAAACTTATACCCCGCAGTTAAGTGTAAAATATTCATTTCAAATTTTGGTGCGCTCGGCAACTCATCCGACGGAATTTGCATATACGATTTTAGAGGAGCGGTGATTGACAGCTTAAAATACTCTTCAAAATGGGGCGGAGAAAAAGGATTTTCTCTTGAGCGTATTTCCTTCACCAACCCTTCAAACGATAGCAGTAATTGGATGACGTCTTTGAATATAAATGGCTCGACTCCTGGTTTCCAAAACTCATCCTTTAATTCGGCGTCGTACAAGAAAAATGATGCGGTAATTAATGAAATTATGTTTGATCCAGATATTGACAATTGCGAATACATAGAACTGTATAACTCTGGAAGCGACACAATAAATTTGGGCGGCTGGAAAATTTATACGAATGATGATATTTATAAAATAACATCGGTTCCATTTATGCTTCCGCCTAAGAAATATTTTGTTTTTGCAGCCGACTCAATAATTATCGGCAAATATAAACTTCAATCTGCTCTAAATTCAATCGCTGGTATTTCCGATTTCGGTTTGTCCGCAGCCGGCGAAGTTATAATAGTCAAAGATATTTTTTCCAATGTAATTGATTCGATTTATTATTCAGATAAGTGGCACAACAAAAATTTTCTCGTTACAAAAAACCGTTCGCTTGAAAGAATTGCGATCGAAGTAAACTCAAACAATCCTTCTAACTGGAGTTCTTGTGTAAGCGACATCGGCGGAACACCGGGCAATGAAAACAGCATATTTGCAGCATCAGTAAGCGCATCTTCCGGCATATTAGTTTCACCAAATCCTTTCTCGCCGGACAATGACGGTTTTGAAGACCACACTATAATTAATTATTCACTCAATCAAATTGTTTCGCAAGTACGGCTGAAAGTTTTTGACAGTAAAGGAAGAATTGTAAGAACATTGCTTAATAATTATACTTCGGGCTCAAAAGGCAGTTTAATTTTCGACGGCAGAGATGACGAAGGGAACGCTCTTCGTATGGGGATTTATATAATCTTTATGGAAGCTTTAAATGAAACGAATGGAGTAGTTCAGACTTTAAAAACTACTGTTGTTATTGCTAGAAAATTAAACTAATGTTCTAAAAATATAAACTGCTTAATTGGACTTCTCATTTTAATTTTTTGCCGGGAAAATAAACAAATCAAGATTTGTGTACAGCCGGGATTTATTTTATAATAATTTATTAATTTATCATCGCACTTATAAATATTTTTAAAGAATGAACACAATAGAAATAATCAAAAAAAAACGCGACCATAAAACTTTAACAAATGAAGAAATTATTGAGCTGATAGGATGGTATACTGGTGGAATGATTCCCGATTATCAATTCACCGCGTTCCTTATGGCAGCATATATCCAAGGGATGAATAAAGAAGAAACAGCAGCCATGACGAGAGCTATGTTGTTCAGCGGGCAGGTTATTGATCTATCAATGCTAAATGGAGCTAAAGTAGATAAACATTCCACAGGCGGTGTCGGTGATAAAACATCTTTAATCATTGCTCCTATTGTTGCTGCCGCGGGTGTTTATGTTCCTATGATTTCAGGACGCGGACTCGGACACACAGGAGGAACATTAGACAAACTTGAAGCAATTCCCGGATTTAGAACCAATCTCAGTTTGAAGGAATTTATATCGGTATTAAAAAAGTGCGGAGCAGTTTTAGCCGGGCAAACAAATGAAATTGCACCTGCGGACAAACTAATTTATGCGCTTCGTGATGTTACTGCAACGGTGGAATCAATTCCTTTAATAACCAGCAGTATTATGAGTAAAAAACTCGCCGAAGGAATTGACGGGCTTGTGCTTGATGTAAAAACCGGCAGCGGCGCATTTATGCGTGAGAAAAAAGATTCTGTTAAGCTTGCGAAATCATTAATTGAAACTGCCGGGGCATTCAATAAAAAAGTAATAGTATTTATTACCGATATGAACCAGCCGCTTGGTACGCATATCGGCAACTGGTTAGAAGTAGTGGAGTCTGTAAATGTTCTTAAAGGTGAAGTGAAAAATGATCTTTACGAATTAAGCGTTGTGCTTGCCGGCGCAATGATTTATCTTGGCGGCAAAGTAAGTTCGCTTGAGGAAGGGAAAGAGCTGTCAAAACATTTAATTGAAAACGGAAATGCTTTTAATAAATTTTTACAAATTGTCAAAGCTCAAAGAGGAGATATTTCATATCTTAAAAATATAGACAGGTACCCGAAACCAAAGTACAAAGACGTCATCAAAGTAAATGAAAGCGGTTATTTAAGTAAGATTGATAATTACGAAATTGGGATGGCGGCATTAATGCTTGGCGCCGGAAGAATGACAAAAGAAGATGTTATCGATCCCAAAGCAGGAATTATTTTTGCCGCAAAACTCGGCGATAAAATAAGTGAGGGCGATATTATTGGCGAAATTTTTTCTGATGAAAAGTATAGGCTCGCGGATGCGATGAAAAGAATTTTGAGAGCTTTAATTCTGAGCAATAAGAAACCCCGTAAAACAAAATTAATTAAACAAATAATCATAGGAGACCTGTAAATGTCGAACAGAAAAGAAATAGTTAAAGAACTAACAAAAAGTTACTGGATGGAGATTGAAACAGTGATCAATTACATAAGTAACTCAATTAACCTTGATGGAGTACGCGCAGAGGAAATCAAAAAATCGTTAATCATTGATATTGCGGAAGAACTTACTCATGCTCAGACACTTGCAAAGAGAATAAAGGAGCTTGATGGGGTAATCCCCGGTTCGATGGAATTTAAACCGGGACAAAAATCACTTCAAACTCTCGAAGACACGACGGATGTTGCAACCGTAATTGAAGGAGTTATTGAGGCAGAAGAAGGCGCTATCAAGCAATACAACAAAATCGTTAAATTATGCGACGGCGTAGATTATGTTACGCAGGATCTTGTAATAGGCTTGCTGGCAATGGAAGAATCACACAAGCGCGAGTTTAGAGGCTTCCTTAAAGAATACAAAAAATAATCAAATTAAAAATTAAGCCCCGTATAAGCCGGGCTTTTTATTATTTACTGAAGTTACGCATGAGTTGAATTTCATAAAATATTCTTAGTGAAACTTGGTGACTTAGTGCCTTTGTGGCTCATTTTTTATACTATCTTTTTGCCACCAAGTCACAAAGACACTAAGAAATCACAAAGTGCGTAACTTCAGTTATTTATTAATTTCTTTAAATGCTTCCTGCACAAATTTAAACTCATCGTGTGTAAGCGGATTTTCTGCACCCGCGAGATTAGCTTTCACCTGCTGTAAATTTCTGAATCCTGGAATTACAGCGCCGGTTGGTTTATAATGAAGTAAGTATTGTAACGCTACTCTGGCAAGTTCCTCAATCGTTGAGCCAAACTTGCTTTTAAGTTTATCAATTACCGGCTCAAGCTTCGCTAAATTTTCTTTAGTAAAGCGGGGTGAATTAGCGCGATGATCGCCGGGTTCAAATTTAGGCGGATTATCTTTATTGTATTTGCCGAGCATTAAGCCCTGAGCTAGCGGACCGAATGCAATGAATGAAATTTGATTTTCGTCCAACAGTTTACGCGTTGGTGAATCCTCCTGAACAAAACGATCGTCAATTGCGCTTGCAAAACTTTGAATTACATCTGGCTTAACTTTAGGAATAAGTTTTATAAAATCTTCATGGCTGTAAGAGGACTGCCCGATTAATCTAATTTTTCCCTCTTCTTTCAACCTGTACATCACTTCTATTGCATCATCCAGATATTCATCCTTTTTACCAAAATCTCCATGGTGAAAATAATAAATATCAATGTAATCTCTTTTTAAATTAATTAATGATTGTTCGCATTGATGACGAATATGCTGCGGTAAATAAGCGTGTTCAGCCGTACCGGGGAACCAACCGATTTTTGTGGCAATGATCAAATCATTTGTTTTGTTACCAAGAGATCGGGCAAGCATTCTTTCGGCGCGTCCGTTGCCGTAAACATCCGCATTATCAAAATGATTGACACCCTTATCAATAGCATAATTTACAGCTTCTTTAATTTCATTTTCGTTTACATCTGCCCAGCCGTTAGGAACGCCGTTGACCCAGTTCAATCCGCCCATTGTCCAGCAGCCGAGACTTATTTCAGAAACTTCAACATCGGTTTTTCCAATTTTTCTGTACTTCATAAATATTCCTTTCTTATCAAAATTCAGTAGTTGTAAAATAGAAAAGTTTTCATTCTAACGAAAGATTTTGCAAAGAGTTAATGTCCTGCACAGATCAATTATTGGAACTTCCTAACCGGGACAAGCCCCCGCGGGGCGCATAGGCGTCAACTTAATTTTATAAATAATTTGTGTAAATCATTAAAATATAATTCAATATGGTTACTAAATGCTTCTATTTTTTATATGGCACTCCTAATGGAGTGCGGTTTGTTTTGGGTTATCCAGTTCTATAAATATTTAACTCCTAACGGAGTTTTTAACTTGTTTGTCTTCGCTCCAGAGGAGCGAAATATTTATAGAAATACATAAATACCCAAGATACCAGCACTCCGTAGGAGTGCCATATTGTTTTATTTTATTAGAATTACAGCATCATAATCAGAAATCAATTTAATTTTCATATCTCTTAAGTTGACGCATATGCGCGGGGCGGGACAAGCAGAACCAAATTATCACATTAGAATGATTGAATGGTTGTCCGTTAGCTAACGGATTGAATGAAAAACATTCATCCATTCATCTTCATTCATTCATGCTTTTTAGTCTTTTAGTTTGCAAATATTCTACCATATATTACACAAACTTTAGTGCTGAGGTACTAAAAATAGAATTTTCGCTTATAATTATTCCTTAGTTGACCAACGAACTAACAGAAAACAATTAAATTTTAAGAAGCATTAGATAATGGTTATTTGCGGGATCAGCTTCTGTTCCCTACCGATAGGGCATATATAAATATCGTCAATCGGGATAACTGCGCCCCGAAAGCACTTGAAAAATTTAACGAACATCTAAATTTTAAGTTGACTTTAATCGGAATAACTGGTTATACACCATTTTTAATTTGTGGTATTCTTTTTTTTACTTTTATTCATTGAAAAATAAATTAAGTAATGACCAATCATTGGACGACGGATTATATCTAATAGCTATCGTAAACTTGTTGCGAATCATAGCCCCAAAAGAATTTTGTGAATCAACATATCCATCAAATGCCCAAATATTTCCTTCTTGTTTTATCCCTATTGTAGAAATAGATTCATATTCAGCACTAATAGGCGATACTAATTTATCATCAACAAACTTTTTCATCATAACATAAGCATCATATTTATCAGGTTCTGTTTTATCTGAAGTGCAAGAATTAATGGAAAATAGAAAGCCAATGAGCAGCAAAAAAAAGAGACGTTTCATAAATACCTCAAATAAAGGGTTTATTAAAAGGGATATTATTTTTGCTTAGTATATGTCTCCAAAATAATAACCATTGTAGTAATTATAATTTATCCCACCGTGATAATACTTGTTCTATATGCTTATATTATCAATGTTTTAATATCATTTGTTTCAATATGGACATAAACTTTCATTCCAATATCTAAATCTTCTTCAATAGACGTTATCTGTTCATCTGTAAGCTTCATTATGCTTCTTCTTTCTCTTCCTCTTCAAAATTTACTCCGCAATTTGTGCAGAATTTTGCATTTGGTGCAACAGGAGTCCCACATTCTGTACAAGTGTATTGAGTCCCACTTCCGTAAGTTTCAGATATTACTCCGCCATATGGAAGACCATTAAGTTTTTTAAGAAGGCGAATTACTTCAGAACCAGCCTTGAATAAAATCCAAAATATTATTCCTTGAGCTATAACTCCAATTCCAAGACCAATCCAAAAACTTGAAAGACCAGTTTGTTTTATCGTTTCATCTTGTGACAGAATAATGCAAGCAATTAAACCAATAATTGAGATAATCAGATAGAAAGTTCCAACTCCATCCAATTGGTTTTCAATCCCTCCAGTTCTAACTTGTTGCTGGTCAGTCATTATAAAACCTCCTATGTTTGTTTATGCACATAACGGTGTTGCGTTTAGCCCGCCGCCCATGACTACAATGACGGAATTATCAACGCCATTTTATTTTTATAACCAGTTTTGTTTTGCAATCACACTTTTAAGAACAACTAACTTTGAAAAGCCAAACCCGAAATACTCACTACGGCCGCTTCGAAGACGTGGGCGGGCTGCGACGCGGATTAGGCCCTTTATTATTTTTTCATTATATATTTCTCTTCATATAATATTGTTGAAACTACTTTTTCGAGTTGATACATAAATTTAACAGCAAAATCTTTCCAAGCAACAACTTCATTTGTAGTTGCAGAAAATTTACGGTCTGCTCTTAACATTCCTCCAATTTTTCCGTGTGCTATATCGTGTCGTTTATTAACGATTTCGACAAGTTTTTTCACTATCACTTTATTTTTCGCTGAATCATGATGTATTTTACTCATAATATTAGAAAACCCAATCCCAAGAAATAATTTATTAATATTGTCAGAATTGGGGGTGTTAAATTTCCTTGATGATATCTTATAGTATTGTATCAACTCATCTTCAGTAAGATTTTTGAAAACCTTTTCTGCTGCCCATTCAAATAATTCTTCAACAAATTTTTCAATCCTTGCAACAATTAGAACAATTGAACCTCTTAAAAGAGCATTCTTAGAGGGCATTAAACCTTTTCCCAAAGAAAGCTTATTAATACTTTTATTTAATTCCAATAATCGATCAACATCTTCAAATTCAAACTCGTGCAATAAAGTCGGAATGAATTTTATATCTTTCCTATAATTCTTTCGCATATCATAATCACCTAATCATTAAGTATTTTATCTGTAAATGAGCAAAATAAGAGAAAGAAGAAAGTTGAAAAATCTATCTGCTCATTTGCAGGTAAAAGAGTGTTGTCCCGAAATAATATCTTTTTTTCCCATAACAGCGTTAATTGCTTTTTTATATTCTAAAGAATAAACCTCTTTATCCAATTAGTATAGGATTCATCTGTGCGCGGGCTGTAGTGCCCTG
>Ga0100387_10002588_pt1 | contig 15318 bp, 17 predicted proteins | sample CryGeymeta201511_FD_81547 | JGI IMG/M metagenome (GOLD analysis project Ga0100387, IMG submission 81547) | Groundwater microbial communities from Crystal Geyser aquifers in Utah, USA - Crystal Geyser metaG 2015-11 | ecosystem: Environmental > Aquatic > Deep subsurface > Groundwater | place... | reverse complement strand
TTGTCATTGCGAGCGACCAAAGGGAGCGTGGCAATCTCGATTTTTAGGTCAAGATTGCTTCGTCGTTAACACTCCTCGCAATGACAGCCCAAATGTAAAGAACTGTTAGAGACACCACACTAGCATCTGACATCCAGCATCCAGGATTTGTATTTAGCGATCTGCTGAACCTATTCCCCGCCTACAACTGTCGAAAGCTTGAATATCGGAAGATAAAGAGCTATAACCATGCCGCCAACGCCTACACCCAGGAAACCCATCATTAACGGTTCGAGTGTTGCGGTAAGCCCGGACACAGCCGTGTCAACTTCCTGGTCATAGAAGTCAGCCACCTTGGTTAACATTTTTTCAAGTTCACCCGTCTCTTCCCCGACCGAGATCATCTCGGTGACCATAGGCGGGAATACGCCTGTTTCCACAAGCGGCTTGGTGATCGTTTCTCCCTCCCTCACTCTTTTCTGCGCGGCATCAATGGCAATTTCAATGACCCTGTTCCCGGACGTCTTTCCGACTATTACCAGGGCTTCAAGAATAGGAACACCGCTCTTGACAAGCGTTCCCAGTGTCCTGGTGACTTTGGATATGGCTATCTTGCGCACAAGCTCTCCCACGATAGGGAGCCTGAGCATGATCTTGTCAAAGATCAATTTACCGCGTGGCGTCTTTATAGCCCTGAACAAGCCAAAGCCGCCGCCTATGACAACGACAATCATGATAACAAAATATTTTTTAAGCATGTCGCTCATGAAAATAAGTATTTTTGTCGGCCCGGGAAGATCACCGCCGAAATCCTTGTAGATACCGGCGAACATAGGCACGATAAAAAGTAAAAGCGCCAGCCCTATGCCGCCAGCCATGGTCCCTATGAGCAAAGGATACATGGCGGCTGATTTTATCTTCTTGGTGATATTCCCGGAAGACTCCATGTAGGTGGCAAGCTGGTTAAGCGCGTTCTCAAGCGTTCCGCTGATCTCGCCTGCCCTGACCATGTTCGTGAAAAGCGGTGAAAATATCTTGGGGTGTTTTGCAAGAGCTGTGGAAAGGGGCTGGCCGCTGGCTTCCACGTCTTCCCTGATCTTGGTCAATATATCCTTGAACGCAGGATTTTTGACCTGCCTGTTCAGAATTTCAAGGCTGTTCACGATCGTAAGCCCGGAATCTATCATCGTGGCAAGCTGCCTGCTAAATATGATAACCTCATCCTTCTTAACGCCCCCGCCGAATCTAATAGGGCCTTTTTTCGAAGCAGTTGCGCCGGACTTCCCCTCTGTAACTTTTGTCACGATAAGCTTCATCTGGCGCAATTTTTCCATCACTTCCTTCTGGTCCTTTGCCTCCATCGTATTGTTAATAGTCTTTCCCGATTCGTCCCTTGCGGTATAGTTGAAAAGCATGAGCCACCTCCCTTCGGCTGAGAACTTAAACAACTATCAGCCGAACCTTGTCTTAGATTGCAGATTTTAAGTTTAATTTTTAAGCCATATGCTATATGCCATGTGCGTTGTTAAAGGCGTCTTAGAATTGCCAGGACCCCGCGCATGTCCTCGGGCAGCGGGGCGGTATATTCTGCTGTTTTTCCGCTGCCGGGATGCTCGAAACTAATTAGTTTCGCGTGCAGCATCTGCCTGCTGACCGTAAGGTCCCCGCCCTCTGTTTTTAAAACTGTTTTTCCGCCGTATGTCTTGTCGCCGAGTACGGGATACCCCAGGTACGACACATGGACCCTTATCTGGTGCGTGCGCCCGGTACGGGGCGATACTTCCAGAATGGTAGAGTGCCCCATTCTTTCCAGCACTTTTATCACAGTCACGGCTTTTTTGGAGGCTGGGCCCCTGCGTTTTTCGTAAAGGCCTCCCCACACCGACATCTTCTGCCTCATCCTGGGGTGCCTTCCGTAAAAAGTCTCTATCTCCTCACCGCGCTTCATATCGCCTGATACAAAAGCAACGTATTGCTTGTGGACCTTCCTTGCACTGAACTGTTTTACAAGAGAAAAATATGCCCTGTCGCTTTTAGCGACCACCATTACACCCGATGTATCTTTATCCAGCCTGTGCACTATTCCCGGCCTCTGGGGGCTTCCCACCGAAAATGTTTTGCCAAACCGGAAAAGAAGGGCATTTACGACAGTACCCGTAAGGATCTTTGATGTCGGGTGCACTATCATACCGGCGCCCTTGTTGATCACCAGGATATCTTCGTCCTCATGTATCACGTCCAGAGGAAGGTTTTCGGGCTCTGCAAACGATTCGCACGCCGGAGGTAATTCTACTTTTACGACGTCATCCGTCTTAAGTTTCAGGTCTTTCTCAGCTTCCCTGCCGTCTGCCAGCGCAACCAGGCCCCTGCTTATCATCTTCTGGACGCGGCTCCTGGATAATCCCAATTTTTCAGAAAGGAAAAGGTCCAGCCTTACGGGACTGGAAATATCCGGTATCTTGAATTCCATAAGCATTCCGCTCAATTTCTGGCTGGCTTTATAGTATAAAGTATCATGAACCCGATCCCCGCGCATATGAAAACATCACTGAGGTTGAAAACCGGCCACACCTTTATATCCAGGAAATCAACGATGTACCCCAGCCTTATCCTGTCAATGAGGTTACCGGTTATGCCGCCGATAAGGAACGCGGAGCCCGTTCTTGCGTGCCTCTCGGGAAAAAACTTCGGTGTTAAAAAAAACAGGGCCGTGAGGGCTGCAAATGAAAAAATTATGGCAGCCGCCTGGTTATCCGCCGGCATTACGCCGAATAAAAGACCTTTGTTCAGGACCAGCGTTAAACAGACTGCCCCGTTGATGACGCTGACGGATTTCCCGGGTTCCAGATTTACGCAGACAAGATGTTTTGTAGCGAAATCCGCTGCCACCATCAGCGCTATAACCGCAAAAAATATTGCCCGGCCCTTCATTTTTCCTTTCTCTTTTTCTTTTTTTGGGCGGGAATCCTGCCGACCGAACGTCTTTCTTCCTCAACTGTTTTGCATTCCATGCACAGGCTCGCAAATGGTTCGGCCTTCAGCCTTTTTGACAGTATGTCTTCCCCGCATTTTTCGCACTTACCGAAATTTTTCCTTCCGATCTTTTCCAGGGCCTTTTCAACCTCTGAAAGCGTTGATTCGACGTTATCCATGAAATTCAGGTTCTTTTCCTGCTCGTAGCTGTCCGTAGCCACATCCGCTATGTGGGTCACGTAGCCGGAAAGGTTACCGCTTCCCTCCTGGGCGGTCTCGTGCAGCGAAGCCTTGTCAAGCCTCTGCAGTTCGGTAAGCAGTTCCTCTTTCTTTGCCAGCAGTTTCTTCTTGTAATTCTGGAGCTCCTTTTTCGGTATTGCCATATTATCTTTCCCCTTTCCCTTTTTCTTAAATTAAAATCAGATCGAGATTTAGATTAAGATTAAGGTTTGAACTTGACACTTGATACTTGACTCTTGATACTGTATCTAGAGTTGAGCGACGCATCTTTCACACAGCTGCGTATGGCTGCTGTTCTTCCCCACGCTTTCGCTATAATTCCAGCACCTTGAACACTTTGCGCCTTCGGCGCGGCCGGCACCTATCTTGTAAGCACCTAACCCTTCTATCGCCGCTTCGGGAATACTCATGCCTCCGTATTCCTTTTTTTCAAGTTTTGCTACATCGGCCTGGGAGACTATTAATATCGCTTTCCAGTCTTCGCATGAATTCAAAAATCCGTATGCGGAATCGTCGAAGACGAACAGTTCAATTTTAGCTTCCAGGGAATTACCTATCTCGCCTTTGTTCCTCAGATTTTCAAGGCATTTATAAACCTCTTTCCTTATAAGGGCTATTTTACCCCATTTTGATTCCAGCCCGCTGTCCGTGAGCCCGGCATCCGCTTCAAGCCAGTCCGCAAGCAAAGGGCTTTCCGGATCGTCGTGTTTCATGTACCCCCATATTTCCTGCGCGGTAAATGAAAGCATGGGCGTGATCATCCTTACCAGGATCGATAGCACCCTTTCAAGCACGGTCTGGGCAGAACGTCTTTCTTTTGAATCAGCCCTGAACGTATAAAGCCTGTCCTTGAGGATATCAAGATAAAAAGAACTAAGGTCCACAACGCAGTAATCATAAATTGTCCTGAATACTCTGTGGAATTCGAAATTCTCGTATGACGAAGTGACCTCTTTCTCCACGCTGTTCAGAAGGCTGAGCATATACCTATCGATCTCGGTAAGCCCGGATAACGGGACCCTGTCTTTCTCCGTGAAATCATAAAGGTTGCCGAGCAGGAACCTTGCGGTGTTCCTGATCTTCCGGTACGCGTCACTGAGATGCTCAAGTATGTCCGGGGATATCCTGACGTCAACAGTATAGTCCTGCGACATGACCCAAAGCCTGAGGATATCGGCGCCGTATTTCTGTATTATCTCTTCCGGGCTTATGACGTTGCCAAGTGATTTTGACATTTTCCTGCCGTCCCCGTCCACCACGAAACCGTGCGTCAGGACCGATTTAAAAGGGCTGGTTCCAAGGAGAGCCGCTGAGGGGATCATACTGTGCTGGAACCACCCCCTGTGCTGGTCGCTGCCTTCCAGATAAAGGTCCGCGGGAAACGACAGGCTGGGATCGCTCCTCACAACCGCTTCATAACTCACGCCTGAATCGAACCACACATCAAGTATGTCTGTTTCTTTGCGGAATTTGCCGCTGCCGCATCCCGCGCATTTTACGTCTTTGGGCAGTATGCTGCCCGCATCGTACCTGAACCAGGCATCCGAACCTTCTTTTTCAAACAGGTCCTGCACAACCCCTATGCTCTCTTTCGTCATAAGGGGCTTGCGGCAGCTTTCACAGTAGAAAATTGGGAGGGGCACGCCCCAGTACCTCTGCCTGGACATGCACCAGTCAGGCCTTGTTTCCATCATTGAAGAGATCCTGTTCTCGCCGGCCGGAGGTACCCATTTCACTTTCTTGATTTCATCGAGGATCCTTTTACGCAGGCCGTTCCTGTCAATATCAAGGAACCACTGCTCGGTTGCGCGGAACACAATGGGGTTTGAACACCTCCAGCAGTGCGGGTAAGAATGGGTTATGAAATCAATATAATCATCGGCGTTTGACATTATTCTATGAAGTAGTTTTTTTTCTTTCAAATACTCGACAACAATACCATTGGCTTCCTTGAGCACGGATCTGCCGACCATAAAATCAGGTGCTTCGTCCGTATATCTGCCGCTGTTATCAACCGGGGAAAAAATCGGCAGGCCGTTTTTCTTCCCCGATTTATAATCCTCCTCTCCGTGCCCGGGCGCCGTATGCACGCAGCCTGTTCCGTCTTCAAGCGTAACGTAATTCTCAAGGATTATTCTCGATACTTTTCCCGGGAAGAAAGGATGTCTGCAGGCTATTCCCGCAAGCTCTTTGCCGGCTTTTGAATCTTTGATTTCAAATTTAATATCGCCGCCCAGCTTAGAATGAAGCTCATTATTCCATCTTTCCCTGGCAACGATCAAAACCTCGCCGTTCATCCCGATAAGATCATAAATGTAATCCGGATGCAGGGTGACAGCTTCATTCGCCACAAGGGTCCAGGGCGTTGTTGTCCAGATCAAAAACGAGACGGGTTCATTTAGGCCGAATATTTTTTTCGGATCGATAACAGGGAATCGGACAAATATCGAAGGCGACTGTTTCTCTTTATATTCAACCTCGGCTTCCGCGAGAGCCGTCTCGCACGTGGCGCACCAGTATACGGGCTTTAAACCCTTGTAGATATACCCCTTGTCCACAAGATCCTTGAAAACTCCTATTATCCTGGCTTCATACGCCGGGTCCAAAGTCAGGTAAGGTTTCCCCCACTCGCCTACCAAGCCCAGCCTTTTAAATTCATCCCTCTGGATATTCATGAACCGCAGCGCGTAATCCTTTGCCTTCTTCCTGAATTCCAGCTGGTTGATCTCCGCCTTGGAAATGCCAAGTTCTTTTAAAAGCTGCAGCTCCACCGGCAGGCCGTGGCAGTCCCACCCGGGCACATACGGGGCATCAAAGCCCTTCATGGACTTATACTTCACAACGACGTCCTTAAGGATCTTGTTGAGCGCCGTCCCGATGTGCACGTGGCCGTTTGCGTAAGGCGGGCCGTCATGCAGCACATATTTAGGCTTCCCTTTGTTTTTCTGCCTCATTTTCTCATACAGGTTGATTTTTTCCCAGAACTCAAGTATCCCCGGCTCTTTTTTTGCCAGGTCAGCCTTCATGGGAAAATCAGTTTTCGGCAGGTTTAAGGTGTCCCTGTATTCCATTTCCACTCCAAATAACCTTTAACCACGAATTAACACGAATTTCCACGAATTCTTACTTTGTAAACTCTGTAAACTATATAAACTTTGTAAACCAGCATGGATTGTATTTATCCGCATACATCCGGTCTTTTCATACGTATGCATCCGCCATATTTATATTTTCTCGATGGTGCGGGCGACCAGTTGCGTCAGGATAGGCTCAGCCTTTGCCGCAGTTTTTAGTATCTCCTCGATATTCGCGGGCGCAAGAGCGTCGGGAAGGCACCTGTCAGTAACGCATGTTATGCCCAGCACCTTCAGGCCGCAATGCTTTGCGACTATGACCTCCGGGACAGTGGACATCCCTACCGCGTCCGCTCCGATCATCCTGAAAAACCTGTATTCAGCAGCAGTCTCAAGGTTCGGGCCGGTAACCCCGACATATACCCCCTTGCATACCTTGATCTTCTCATCCCTTGCCACTTCCTCGGTCAGCCTGATAAGTTCCGTATTGTAGGTATTATACATGTCGGGGAATCGCGGTCCCAGTGAATCGTCGTTAGGCCCAACGAGCGGGTTCATGCCCATAAGATTTATGTGGTCGGTTATTATCATCAGGTCCCCGAGGCTGAACTGCGGGTTCAGGCCTCCTGCAGCGTTGGATTCCACCAGGATCTTTATGCCCAGCGCCTTCATTACCCTTATGGGAAAAGTGATCTGCTCAACGGAAAAACCCTCGTAATAGTGGAACCTGCCTTCCATTGCAACCACTTTTTTACCGCCCAAATTTCCCAGCACAAGCTGTCCCTTGTGCCATTCGATCGTAGTGGACGGAAAATGCGGTATTTCATCGTATGGTATTTTTACGGGTTTTTCGATCCTGCCCGCAAGAGACCCGAGCCCTGTTCCCAGTATTATTCCTATCTGAGGGCCGAAGGTGCCGGACTTTGAAATAATGTGTTTTGCCGCTTCCTCGACTTTGTCTTTTAACTGCGACATTGATGCCTCCTGTAATAGAAATTAATATATTATAACATATTTAATACTTAAAGTCAAGCAAAAAACGTCATTTTTTGTCGTAAAACAACCAAAGATTTCCACGAAAGCACGAAAGTATAACGAAATAAACCACAGAGGCACGGAGGCACAGTCCGCCCGTCTTTCAGCGGGCGAGACCTCGCCCCGATGTTAATCGGGGCGGGAGACTACCTTGTAAATTTTCTGGCTTTTGCTGATAACTGACCGTATAAAACGAGTTCCCCTTTCTGCTTTCTTGAGAAAGCAGGGGAACAACTCATAACTGACAACTGCTTTTGCAACACCGAATTAACACGAATAATGCTTTGGGCGGGCAAGCCCGCCCCTACGCGCACGCAAGCCTAAAGGCTTGCCCTACGAAACCCAACCTGTATAAACTTTGTAGCCTGTGTAAACTTTATAAACTCTGTAAACTATTTTATGCTGACTGCTGGCCACTGGACACTGGACACTGTTTATCAGCCCGGAGGCCACTCCAGCTTCCTGCCTCCGAGCATGTGGTAATGGATATGGTAAACCGCCTGCCCTGCGTTGGGCCCGCAGTTCACAACCACCCTGAACCCGTCAACAAGGTTTTTCTGCTGCGCTATGGTGATCGCGGCTTTGTGCACGCTGTAAACCAGGTCTTTATCCTCATCTTTAAGCCCCAGCAAAGTCGGTATGTGTTTCTTAGGCACGATCAATATGTGGACAGGCGCCTTCGGGTCAACGTCATTAATGGCAAGCACATTGTCGTCCTCATACTCAATTTTGCTCTGGACCTCCTTCTTTGCTATCTTGCAGAATATGCACTCCGCCATGCTTTCCTCCTTGATTACACAGATTTTTAAATATGATTACACTGATTTTAAATTTTGAATCTGTGTAATCAATTTCAAAACTCACGGATGGACTTGAACTCGTTAAACCTTCTTTCCACGTCAACGATGGAAATTTTCTTAAGAACTTCCAGGCCGAACCCCTCCGTGTTGTGGGACGCGATCGCGCTTCCGTATATCATCGCTTTCCTGACGTTCCACTCGCTCACATCATCCGTCTTGGCAAGAAAACCTGTCAATCCCCCTCCGAAACAGTCCCCGCAGCCTGTTGGGTCAACTACGTTCTCCAGCGGGTAGCTTGGAGCGCTGAAATGCGCTGCCCTTGTGAAAAGCAGGGCGCCGTGCTCACCTTTTTTGATGATCACCGCCCTGGGCCCCATGCCCAGCGCCGATTTACCTGCCCTGGAAAGATTGGGCGTTTCGAAAAGCTCCCTTGCCTCTCCGTCGTTAAGGAGCAGCACGTCTATCTTCTTTATGACTTCCTTCACTTTTTCCCTTTTGTGCTCTATCCAGAAATTCATCGTATCCGCGATAACAAGATTAGGACTCCTTATCTGGGAAAGGACATCCAGCTGAAGCTGCGGGTCTATGTTCCCCAGAAAAATAAATCTTGCGTCCCTGTATTCCGCGGGCAGGTCCGGTTTGAATGACGCGAGCACGTTCAGTTCGGTTTTGAGGGTCTTTGCCTCGTTCATGTCGTATTCGTAAGATCCCTGCCACCTGAAAGTCTTCGCGTTCTTCTCTTTCTTCAGGCCGTCAAGTGAGATGTTCCTTTTTCCCAGTATCTGGAGCGCGTCCTGCGGGAAATCCTCGCCCACCACCGCGACTATGCCCGGCCTGCAGAAAAAACTCGCGGCGTATGAAGCGTATGTCGCGCTCCCGCCCAGCACACCTTCGGCCTTGCCGAAAGGCGTCTCTATCGAATCGAGTGCCATTGTCCCGACTATAACTGCGTCAACCATTTTCGTCCTCCCGCTCAAATACAGTATCAAAGTGTCAACGTGTCAGAGTATCAGAATTAATTCTAAATCAACTCAAAGGTCAAAGGTTAAAAGTCAAAGGTCAAAACTAATAATGTATTATACTTTTGACTTTTGCGATTTGACATTTGCGATTTGCGATTCGAATTTAATTATCGGACGTGATGGTGTTCTTGACCCTGGGCTCGAACTCATAAAGGACTATCGCAGCGGTTACAAGGCCGGCTGTTTCCGTCCTCAGAACATTGGGGCCAAGGCTTACCGGGATCGCGTCATTATAGCGCGCGTGGCCTATTTCATCCCTGGTAAACCCTCCTTCAGGCCCTATGAATATGCCGATGCGGCAGGGGTAGGCTTCGATCCTGCATTTTTTCAGGACATCTTTCAATCCTGTTCCCCTTTCGTCTTCCCAGGGCACTATCTTCAGGTCAAGCTCTGCTTTGAACGCCTCTTTGAACGGTATGATCTTACCTATCTCGGTAACCCTGGTCCTGCCTGATTGCTTGGACGCTTCTTTCGCTATCCTTTCCCACCTGGACCTGCGCTCTTCCATCTTGCCCGTTTCAATATCCGGAACTACGCGCGAAGTAACAATGGGCACTATCCTGTGAATGCCTATCTCGGTGCATTTCTCTACGATCAGGTCCATTTTGGTCGATTTCGGCAGGCCCTGAAAAAGCGTTACCTCAACGTAAGATTCCCTTTCCCTGAATTTTTCGTGTATGACCCTCACGTCCACGCCGGAATCACCCGCGTTTTCAATGATAGCGAAATATTCTTTGCCTGTGCCGTCGAAAATGCTTATGGTATCCCCGCGCTCAAGCCTCAGCACCGTTGAGATATGCCTTGCTTCCCTGCCGCGAATGCTGAATTTATCCCCTTTTATTGTTTTCGGTTCAACGAAAAACCTCGGCATTGCTTTTCTCCGTAAAATCGGTCATTGGTCATTAGTCATTTGTCATTAGTTAGAAATATTTATTTATTAAACTATCTTATATATGATTTTTAACTGGCTAAACTGACATAACTTATTATTATATATCATTTTAAGCGAAAAGTCAACAAAAAAGCGGGGTTTTAACCCCGCTCTTTTTATTTATGTAACTCAAACCTTCAGGTTTGAGCCTGATTGTCTCTGTCCGTTTAACGTTTCAGCATCCCCTCAGGTTCCTTCAGGTTCTGGAATCCCTGGAGATAATCGTCATACCGGAGCGGAGACTCTATGCCGAAACCTGCAAGCATATCTATCGCTTCGCTCATGGAATAACCGAGTTCCTCAGCCATCTTCCCGATGGATGCCTTCCCCGAACGGTACATCTTGAACCAGTAGAAAGTCCAGCCTCCATTCAACGTAATTAAGTATTGTGTCCCCGGAATTACGAATTACGGAATTATGCGGAATTAAAGTCAAGTACTAGACTTGACTTCTTGTCTTATTCCCCGGTCTATCCATTCGCGCATAAGTTTTTGGTAAGGGGCCTTTTTAATTTTAGCGATTTCTTTTGTTTTTTCTATTTCCCAATTTGCCAGGCGAATAGAGACTAATTTTTTAGTTGCTCTTTCTTTGATTTTATGAATTAAGGCAGGCGACAAAAGAAACAAGTCGTTTACTTCCTTAAGTTCCTCTAAATAGTCAGTTATACTATGTGTATCCCAAAACCTTAATTCATCTTCCAAATTTTTGAAATGCGGGATTTTTCTTTTCATAATTTTAATTTCCTCCTGTATAATCTTTTTTCTTCCTCATTCATATCCCTCGCAGTTATTACTTGAACATCCTTAACACCTTCTAAAAATTCAAAAACAACGATTAAATATCGGCCCGAAAATGTTCTGCCAAAAACCAAATATCTGCCTTGCCTTGTTTTTAAAAGAAAATATTTTGATACAAAAACTTCCTCTGTTTCATCTGGTCTGACATCGTGATTCCCGATATGTTCTATATTATTATCATTCCAAACAAACGATTTCATTTTCAAGGGATACTCCTACTACTGTATTTACATTATAGTATATACAAAAAAGAAATTTTGTCAAGAAAAAAATGATTTTTTTATGGAATTAACTGTTGAGGTTGTTGCATTTGGGTTTCCAGTGATTTATTTCCTCGAGTTCAATTTTATCTTGATCGGTGCTCTTTATGTAACTTTGACAGCTTCTCTATCTTGTCAAGTTCTCCCCTATTTAAACGCAGGCTCATTACGCTCATTTTATTTTTCTCCCTTTATCTTCTCTTCCGCGTCACCTACGGTAATCCGCTGGGAAATCCGAGTAATCAAGTATTGTGTCCCCGGAATTATTACTTGATCGCCTCAAAATAATTGATTGTGGGGCGTCTGAACGATCAAATTACACAAAATTATAGTTTTTCTTTATCTTTTTGAGTGCCTTCTTGAATTGTTCGTTGCGAATAAATAATGTCAATTGCAGCTACATTTGAATTAAACCAAGTCTTTGTCATTGTAATTTGGGTCGAACGGAGTAACCAGGTAATATCTAAAGAATTTTTTACTTCCGTGAGCTTACCATATTTGTCTTCTAAAATTTTTACCAAAGAATTCCACACCTCATTCAATTCAATGCTGTTAAAATAGCCTCCGTCCTTTGGTTTTACTGCAAGTGTAACTTCTTTTAATTTTTCATTACTATCAAAGTCAAATAGAACTATAGTAGGGTGATCAAACATTTTGTCTTCATATCTAATAGAATCAACTTTGTTAAAAAACTTTGCCCACTTCTTATTTGTTTCCAATTTTAATGTTAATTCTTCCCACTTAACATCATTTATCGCAAGTTTTACTGCTTCTTTTGTCATTCCCCATTTTGCGTTTCTGTATCCGCCCGGGTCTAAAATGGTTTGAGTATTTAGGTCACCAATTTTTTCGACTATAGTATCAGCAAAACAATTAAGAGTGCAAAACATAATAATTGAGGCAGATAAAAAAATGAGTCTTTTCATGATCAACTCCTGATATAAAAAAAGGGGGTCAGACCTTGAATATTGAATTATTTGTTACGCAGACCTCCCTCCTAACATAACTGGCGGGTCTTCGAAAAGGTCTGCCCTACGAAAGACGTCCCGATAAATCGGGACCGCTACAAAAATACGCAAACCTCCCTCCTAAATAATTGGCAGCTTGCCCGCCAGTTAGTTTGGCGGGGGTCTTCGAAAAGCCTTGCCCTACGAAATTATTCGGGCTCAATCCTCCTTAAAAATTGGCGGACAGGTAAATTGGGCCCCTACGCGCAGGCTGAAGCCTGCGGCTACCAATGTGCGATGAATCGTCCACCAAACTGACTGGCGGACAGGCACCGCTATCCGCCCCGACGAAAAGTCGGAGCGGGCAAAATCCCCTCCGAAGAGTCCGCATACTCCGTCCTTTCGGAGTCATCGGACCTGTGTCCCCCTTTAAAAAGGGGGAAATAGATCGGGCGTCATAAATACCGCCCCTACAGGTCACCTGATAATGATGCTTTTGCACAAAATAAAAGGTGCTTTACCCGCAAACCGGCGGTTCAGCGCCCTGTAATACATAAAATCAGTAAAGCCATATAAGGAATTTATCGGCGACAAAATATCACACGCGGATAGGTTTTTTTTCCACCCGTTTTAATTTTAAGTTTGCTTCTTTGAGAAACTTCTCTGATTCTTCGTGAATCCTTTTGATCCTCTGCTCAGGAGTTAGGTGTTTTTCTTCTTCATAAACCTTTTCCATTATCTCGTGGATTTCTCTCATTACTTTTGATTCTTTCATGGTTCAACCACCTCCAACGGTGAACAGATTTCTATTTCAGAATAGTCCAGTAATTTATTCACTCCGTTTACTTCTGTCCTTGTTTTTAGTTTGACGATATGCTGAAAATTCCAGCTCACTATGACATCCATTTCATTTATTACCGCCACGGCAATATGGACAGCGTCCGCACGGTACTTTTCAGGAATTATACCTTCCCTTATATACCTATCAGCCAATGCTTCTGCCTCAGAATCAATTTCCAGCATCTGAGGAGCAACCCTGCGCACTAAATCCTCCACCTGGGTCTTTCTTGGCTCAGACGCCCTGCCTATTTCTCTGGCGACTTCTTCAGAAATAAAGATTCCTTCAGCTTGCTTGGAAAGAATCTTAAAAAGCTTCTCTGTAACCTCCCTTTTTTCCGGAGCATCATCGGCAAACATAAAGTTAAATATACTGGTATCAAAGTAGTAGTTTTTCTTCTTCAATTATACTCCCGGACATTCCCCCGTTTCCCTTTTATTATAAGGGTAAAACGCGAAAAAGGGGGTCAGACCTTGAATATTGAATTATTTGTTACGCAGACCTAAAGGTTTGCCACTACATTCCGATCTAAGGGTAATGATACTCAAATATTTGTGTTACAGAGCACTAGTTGTTTTTCTTGGTTGTTGTTGTTTGTTATTGTTTTTTAAGAAGAGTAGGTTCTTTCATTCCTTCGCCTTATATAGATGATTTCAATGAGTTTATTTATTAAATCAAACCTGTATCCAATCCTAAAATTACCTTGTCTTATTCTATAATAAAATTCTTTACCTTTTTTAATTTTCTTTACTCCTATTGGTAATGGATTAAATTTAAGAGCCTTAATATTATCAGCAATCCGTTGAAGGTCATCCCTGTTGATATTTTCAATATCTTTTTTAACGCTTTTCTTTACAATAAGATTAAACATTTAGACCTTTATGTTTTAAATGTTTATTCCATTCCGCTTCACTCATTGAGGGTTCATTCTTTCGGGACTCTATAATAACCAAATCTTCTGCATCTTCTTTCATTTCCTCGATCTTCTCGGCAACCGCCTCAGTAACAAAATGAGATATTACGACCCCGTTTTGTTTGCGGATGTTTTGTAATTCTTTAATAAGAGCTTCAGGCATTCTGACAGCCATCAATTTTATCATTTTTATCACCTCCAATATCTAATTATAGCATATTATAACAATTATGTCAAGAAAAAAATGATTTTTTTGTGTAAATTAGAAAATTTTTAAGAGCGTGGAAATTTGTTTATCGTCGGAAAAAACTGAAAATGGTAGGAATGGCATAACTATGTCGGATGAATCCGACCGCTCCAAATATGCGATAAATCGCAGCGGACAAAATCCCCCTATGTCCCCCTTTATTAAAGGAGGAAACGGGAATTATTACGCAAGGCTCCCTCCTAATAAAATTGGCAGCTTGCCCGCCAGTTAGTTTGGCGGGGGTCTTCGAAAAGCCTTGCCCTATCCGCCCCGATGGACATCGGGGCGAGACCTCGCCCCAAAGGGGCGGGCGAAATATTCGGGTTCAATCCTCCTTAAAAATTGGCGGACAGGTAAATTGAGCCCCTACGCGCAGGCTGAAGCCTGCGGCTATCCACAAGGTTACCTTTGGGCGACCAAGGTCGCCCCTACGCGCATCTTCACCCACATCCCGCAAACAACACCCTCACCTCAATCCTCCCCCGTGTAAGGGGGAGGAAGAATTAGGAGTAGTGAATTTTATAGAAAGGGCGCGACAGTATGGCCGCGTATGCCGGTGAACATATCTATCACGACCCAGAGACCCTTGACAAAGAATTCACCCAGGATCAGCCCCAGGAATCCGGGCATAAGCCTGCGGTAAACCTTTATCCCGCCGAACCTCATAACCAGGGACTTGATCGCCCATCCAAGCATTATCGGGAACCATATCTGGACAGTGGGCCATGAATCCCCCATTATGTAACCCAGGGGGTGGAACGGCCACCAGAGAAACATGCGCCGCATCCACAGCAGGAATATCATCGAGCCAACGCCTATGAACATTGACAGGATGTATTTCGGGTTCGCCTTTACGGGATTGTTCAGAAGATTTGCAGAATGCATGCTCCCCCATTCAGGGCCATAAGCCCAGGTGTATCCCGTGCAGTTCACTCCCCCGATCTTATACATCAGCGCGATGTAGGTAGGGTATGAAATAAGGATCGTGACCAGGATGCCCAGTGCTATTACGATCGTGGTATGCCTGGGTTTTAATTTTGCCGCGTCGGTGATCTTCATGCTGTCAAAAAGCGAAGGCATCAGCACGCTTCGCTGGTCCCTCATGAACACGTGCTCCACAGGGCCTATAAGCGTGGCTATGTTGTTCGTGCCCAGCATCGTGCTTCCGGTAAAAGCCATTATCAGGTCAGACGGCCTGAAGGATGCCTGGAAGAAATAAATGCCGCCTTCCGCCGCAAGCCTGGACGCTGAAATGACTATGA
>Ga0100387_10002569_pt1 | contig 15380 bp, 12 predicted proteins | sample CryGeymeta201511_FD_81547 | JGI IMG/M metagenome (GOLD analysis project Ga0100387, IMG submission 81547) | Groundwater microbial communities from Crystal Geyser aquifers in Utah, USA - Crystal Geyser metaG 2015-11 | ecosystem: Environmental > Aquatic > Deep subsurface > Groundwater | place... | reverse complement strand
TCAGAATCATTTTTATAATATCCTTGCATGACATTCGGACCCTTTACCTGAATTTCGCCATCCTGTGCAAGCCGGATGGATACGCCCGGTATGGGTTTACCCACGACGCCGGCGCGCCGGGTTTCTTTCGGATCGGTGATGGTGCAGCAGGGTGAGGTTTCCGTGAGACCCCAGCCTTCCACAATGGGAATATGATGAGCACGGAAAATCTCTGAAATATTCTGTGGTAAGGGAGCCGCTGCCGTAAATATAAACCGCAACTCCGGGTGAAAAATCATTTTTTCTGTATGGTTATCGGTGGCAGCCCGGGAAGTGATCTCCTGATAAATCCGGGGTACGCTGAAAAATACGGTTGGACGAACCCGATCCCAGTTATCCAGTAACAGATCAATGTCTTTTCCGAATCCATGCTCCAGTGACAGGGTGGCGCCGTTCGTGATCGCCGCATATTTTTCGAATATCCCGCCGAAACTGTGATGCCAGGGCAGAAAGGATAAAAACCGGTCGTTGTGATCCAATTGCCACAGGACTTTCATCGCCGCCTGTTGAGACAAGATATTTTGATGTGTCAGTTGAACACATTTGGGGATCCCCATGGTACCGGATGTGTACATCATCAGCGTAACGGTTCGGGGCGAAATATTTTTCCCAATAATAACGGACGCACTTTTCCTGGATGCCAGCGCATCAAATGAAATTAAATTTCCTCCTCTATGGGGGGTAATTTCTGAAAAATGGATGATCGCCTTCACCGCTTCCGGATGGCTTATCTTTTCGTACTGACTTTGGTCTGCTACGACGATTAGTCCGGGTTCACAATATTCAACTAACCGGTTCGCCTGCGCATTGGGATACCCCGCAAAAATCGGGACATTGATCAACCCCATGGACATGATTGCCAACTCAATCTCCAGCATTTCCCGGCAATTACGGGACAGGATCGCTACCCGGTCGCCGGCCGCAAGGGACAAAGTACTCAACCCGGCCTGCAGGTTACAGATATCCTGGTAAAAACGTGCCCATGTTACGGGTAAAAACACATCGGTTTTTCGCTCCTGATACACCACCTGATCGGGTAAGCGGTTGACCATGCCATCCAGCATAACTGCGATATTATCGGGATAATCAGGTAATTTGATTGGACTTGTGAATATCATTGCGGTTAATTTTGGTCCAAAAGTTTGAAGTGCCGGAAACCGCCCCACAACGCCGCCCCAATCGCACCGGTGGCAATGTTATCAGCGGACGAATACACCTTCAGATTCATATTCCGTTCGCTGCTGATCTCACGGATCGCTTCAATCAATCCTTCGTCCAGCGCCATACCGCCGGTGAGATAGACGGGTGACTCTACTTTCAATTTGCTCAACAGCATCACAATTCTGCGTGCAATCGACAGATGTATGCCCTTGATGATATCCGGTGTGGGGATGCCCTGTGCGACCATGTTGATGACATCCGTTTCCGCCAGGACAGCACAGATGCCGCTGGTCTTTGCCGGATCATTGGATTTCAATGACAGCGGTCCCACCTCGCTGATCGTTACGCCCAGATACCGGGTAATATTTTCCAGAAACTGTCCGGATCCGGAGGCACACTGCCCGGTCATCGCATAAGTTTTTACCCGGGCGCCGGTTTCAAGAGTGATCACCCGCGAATACAGGGCACCCATATCCACCACGGTTTTGGCGTCCGAATGATGATGGAAAACCCCTCGTGCATGGGTGGTCATGCTGTAAAAATGTCCCCGTTTCCGGCCGACCAGTTCACCTTCCCCTGTAGAAGCAACGTACAGGACATCCCCGTACTCAATGGTATTTCTCTCAAGGAGGGTATTTACCGCTTTATCGATCACGGCGGTGGGATTTCGTTTTCGAATTTTCTCCACGAGAATATCTTTGATCGCGGGCTGCTCCTGATAATCTACCAATGCCAGTTTAATGAAACTGCTGCCTACATCTATCCCCAGGGTGTAATGGGTATCCATTATTTTCTCCTAGCGCTGAATAGTGCACCGCCGAGTGCACCCATAAAAATTGAGTCCGTGTGACAATTGATTTTCATCTCGCCATAGTTCTGAATGACCAACTGCTTTACATATTTTACGACTGCTGAATTCCGGGCGACGCCGCCGGTGAAGGTAAATTCGTTGTAAACGCCACCGGAGCGTGCCAGTAAGGCAAATGCCCGCTGTACAATGGCAAGGTGCAACCCCGCCAGAATGTTTTCTTTCTTCTCGCCGAGATTCAGATATTCCCGAAGTTCAGCGCCGGCAAATACAGTACAAGTACTGCAGATATTGGCTTCGTATTCCGCCCCCATCGCCAACGGACCCAGTTCGCTGACGGAGATACTCATTTCATCGGCGATGTATCCCAGATATCTGCCACATCCTGCGGCACACCGGTCGTTCATCTGAAAACTGGTGACAAATCCATGACGGTCCACCTGGATCGCTTTGGTATCCTGACCGCCGATATCCAGGACCGTCCGTGTGTTCGGGAAACAGGCATGAGCGCCCATCGCGTGGCAGAGGATTTCTGATTTTATATGCTTTTCCTCAAAAGGCAGTAATTGACGACCGTATCCGGTACCCACATAATCGGTGGGTTCCAGCGATTCTTTCGCAACAAATTCAAGATGGCGTTCTACCCGCTGGTGATTTAATCTGAAATCCTCCGGCATCATGTCCAGCGCTTCCGTCAGCAACTCTCCAAAATCAAAGGTGATATTTTCGTTTTCGATGGGATTAATGGCGCGGTCGTAAATGGCCACAAGCTGGTCGTAAATATCCTTATTCACATGTTCAATTTCCTGCATGTAAGCACTGCTGAACAGGTCCCGGAAGAAGTCAGATGTCGTGGATACCTCACCGCTGAGAAACCGGTCCCGGATAACCGACAGGATTTTTCCAGGCATGTTGTGAATGATGGGGTGCATCCGGGAACGATCGCCGGGATTCTCAACAGTGGAAAGATTTGATTTGATGGCATCCACCAATTTATAGAACCGTTCTCTGAACTGCAGAAAATGGAACCGGTCTTTCAGGTGTGAAAAGAATTCCGTCCAGTTCGTCTCACCGTTGGTTTCGCTCTTCAGTTTCCGGTGCAGAATGGTGAATCGTGAATTAAACTCCGCTTCCATCCGTGCAATATCGGCGGCAACCCGATAATCCGACCGTGTATTGGTGATACCCCGTCCGATGATCTGTTCATGCTCGTCAATGATCACCGCTTTTGACGTCGTTGAACCCAGATCGATACCAAGATACAATTTCATATATGTTGATTCCTTTGGGATGACCGGAAATTCATCCTATGCCAACACGTCATCGGACAGGATTTCATCTGATATCCGGACCGATTGCCGCTGTTCCAGCATTTGAAAGAATGAGTCCAGCCGGTTCTTAATATTTGAATAGGAATAATACCGGGGGTCCACCAGATCTGTCTCGATAAATCCCACCGGGATACCCAGTTTCTGCTCCAGTTCCCGCATCATCACCAGTTGTCCGGCGGAGAATGAATTACAACTTTTGATGGAATTCACCAGAAGTCCGTCCGCATGATATTTTGTGATAAACGATTCCAGCAGATCGATGCGCTGGGGAAGATTCCGATTGGTGTAGCAGCCAAGACAGTAGGTGGCGAGACTCCCCAGGGGATCGTCGGGAGAGTGTCTGAATCCCTCATCGTAAACTCCGCCGACACGGGTGTAGGTGGATCCCACAAAAACGGCACCCAGATCGTAGAAGATTTTCCAGAAATTCCGAAAATGCGTCCAGTTCGGAGGACCTTCCACGACGAGCCGGGCTTTTTCCTGTGTCAGTACTCCATCGGGGGTGACAGGACCCAATTTATGTCTGACCCGGTAGTCCACTTCCTTTTTTAATTCCTGATAATAGTCAACACAGTCCTGGCTCCCCCTGAAGGCGGTGAATATTGGACCGATATAATACACTCCGCCAAAATAGGCGTCTATCGGCGATGGTCGGTGACGGGCAGAATCAAAGACGTCGATGAGAAGGTCTTCCGCTTGTGCGGACAATTCAAGTTTCCGTTTAAGTTTGGCTTCATTAAATGTCTTCCCGCTTAATTTTTCCATTTTCGGGATTACTTCCCGTTCCAACTGATCCTTAATGTACTGAACCGCATAGGGTTCAATGATCCCGGCTTCCTGATAGGGGATGTGGAGCATGGCAATTTCTGAATTCGGGTAGAACTGCTTCAGGTTCTCGAACCATTTCATAAAGACAAAGCAGCCTGTATAGCTGAGCAGCAGCAGATCGGGGTCGGGTAATTTTTGACCGGTAGGACCGATATTCCCCTGGAGCATCATCCCGATATCGCATTTCACATATGAGCAAACATCCTCGGAGTATCCCATATCTTCAGCGTCACGAATGTAGTCGCCTGACTTTTTTCGCATCCCGGATTGGAGTGAGTTGATCTCCGGATAAACGGGAAGCATATCGAAAGTATAGATCAACTCGGAGAGATTTCCCGGGACAAATGTGTACACCACTTTTTTACCGCTCTCTTTTGCGGTCGCCAGTTCCATAAAATGTTCTGCCAGCATTTGCTTTTGTTTGATCATGCTGGTTTCTTTTTGAACGCCCATTGTTACTCCCATAGTTTTATCATATCGGCAAAAGTCCCTGCCTGTTCTTTGATCACATGAAACTGCCCCAGATTTTCGTGGTATTGAAACCCGGAGTGACGAATATGATGTTTGTCTATGGCATTTTCGAGGAGGGGACGGTCAAGGAGCGCAGGATCGCAAAAACTGGGGGCACAAAAAATAACACCATCTGCCTGCCGGTCTTTCACCTGTTTCGCCAACAGTTCTCCTTTGGGACGGGTCCCTTCAAACACGGCGGATGAATGGATACTGTCATTCAGATACGCATCCACCAGCGCGCCCATGGGGTCATCCGTATCATCGGGGATGTCCCGGGTCAGCCACTTCTGCCCCAGTTGAAAATCATCATCCACAATATAACAGCCTGCATTTTCGATGGTTTTGATGAGACCCAGGGGTGGTTGTTCACAAAAAGCGCCGGACACCACCACGCGGATTTTATCCTCCGGCTCCTTTTTGATGGATCGTGCAAGATCCGTCATCGATTGTAAAAACCGATTGTCATCTTCAACAGAGAGCGTACTCCCCGCCCTGCGGATCAGGTAATACTCCGCCGCCGAAACGAGATGGGGATTCTCCGACCTGAAGCCGTCCAGTTCTCTCAACAATCTCCGGTTGATATTGTACAATGTGATCGCCGCATTGAGAGATTCCACCTTCGAATCAGTACCGTTTAATTTTCCCAGATCACCGGAGAGATTTTCCAATTCTGTCCGGTAAAAATTACCTCCGATATCCGGGCTGAAGTTTTGAGGAAAGTCAAGATATTTAATGTATTTATCCTTAAAATTGATCCTGAAAATGCCAGACAGATTCCGGATAACATCGCATATTGCCGGGAATATATATCCATCAAAATGATTGTAGCTGCCGTTCAGTGCGCATTCAATGACCGTTCTGGGGATGTGACAAATGTAAGATTGAAAAAAGGCATCGCCGCGGACAACGGGAATACGATCGCCCGCCCCGAATAGTCCCACGGGCAGCATATGATGGGAATGAAAGATCTCACGAGGGATATAAATAGGCATATAGCCAATGGTTCTTCGCTCAGGGTGGTGGGACTTCCATTGTGTAGCATAGCCCAGAGTCAGGTCGTTAAACAAACCGGTAGCGAAATCGATGCCCGCATTGAAATTATTGAACAGGAGTGGGTTCATTATTATATTGCCATACTTTATTTAAAAATTGTCGAAACTCGCTTAATTCACCGGATGACAGGGCGCTCACAATTTCATGGTCGATCTCCTCAATCACATTTTCGTAATGGGTGATTAGGGTTTTCCCTTTAGGCGTGAGAAATAACCGGATGATCCGCCGGTCGATGGAGGTTCTGCGGCGTACAACCAGTCCGTCTTTTTCAAGCCGGTCTGCAAGACCGGTAATGGCCGGTTTATCCAAAAATACTTTTTTCCCAATGGCAGATAAAGGCAGTCCGTCTTCCTGGTTGAGTGTGCTGAGAACATGAGCCTGTGAGGAAGTAATACCCAGTTCGGAAAGCCTGGCATCCAGATTTTTTTTCATAGCCCGGGCTGTTCGAACTACCAGAAAACCGGTGCTGTGTTCCATCGACGTCATCGGATTATTTGTGGAGGTGTTTTCATAGCAATAATTTAGTTCACACGATAACTATTAACAAAAAAACTTTTAGACAACATTCAGAACAATTGGTCAGGCTATCTTTGGTTGCCCTCTATTCATTTACCAAAGTTAATAATTCATAAATAAAGGTATCTGAAAAAACAATGATGGGTGACATGACACCCAAAGTGACGGGCATCGAAGGGATTTTTTTATTCGATCGAAAAAACCTGTGGAAACAAGGGAAGGTACGGAAAAAAACCCGGGACTCACCATCAATAGATTATGGGTATGCTTTCGAATTCACAGATGCAAACCGGCCTGGTGAAATAAATGATATCAGATGGCGTCCATTTAAAGACGGGACAGATTATTTCAAACCTTCGGAAAAGGAGATTATGATTAATTATCGGGTGCAAAATCCCGAAGGATCGGTAAAAAAGCTCCGCGAAAACGGGGTGACCATCCTTGATAACATTTAAGATTTTAATTATAGTATATTCATCCATATTATTGGTCCGAAAGGAACCAAAATTGAATTATGGGAACCTGTTGACAGTATCTTCACACAGATGGGTGTTGAGACAACCGGATAACATCATCCATCCCACAAACCCAAAGGTCAGTCATCTGCGGGGATCCCTGTATCCGGGTACAGAAGGGTATCTGCGCTCTTTGTCTATAGTTGATGGCGTGGATTCTTTAAGAAATATGAAATTCCCGGACCGATTCCCGGATTACATCCCTGCACCCATTCAGGACGAATAATCACCTTTTCGCTTTACTCCTTTTTGCTACCATTCATTTGGCAATAAATTTTTCCCCTTTGATTTAGTAAAAATTATCAAAAAAGCGATCATGAAAAAACACCAACGAAACTTCGAATTTATCTTTTATGTGCTCGGATTGATAGGGATATTGATCACCATTCATCTGTATATCATGGAAAACCGGGGATTTGACCGGGGCTGCCTGGGGTTTACCATCTCCCCGGCAATTGAAGCCGGATTCGATTGTGAATCCGTACTCGACAGCGAAATGGGAATGATATTGGGAATCCCAAATGTGTATTGGGGGATGAGCTTTTATTTCTTCCTGGTTTTTCTGCATATCATCCTTTTTTTTGGAAGATCTTCATATCAAAAATGGTTACGGATTTTAAGAGCCTCTACCATCGGCATTGGATTTTTCTATTCTGTTTTTCTGGTATATTATCAAAAAACCGTCCTGGATGAATATTGTGCTCTGTGTTTAATGTCTGCGTCAACGATTTTATTACTTTCAATCACACAGATCGTTTATAGTATCAGGTTTTCATTTTCGACTGAATTCGCACCCTCTGTTCCCCGAAAAACTGTGATTGTATTCGCAGCAATGACAGCCATCATTATGGCATCGGATTTCATATATTTTAATAATCAGGAGTCTGGTAAAATTGTTGAAGAAACACCCATCGCTACAGTGACTCAGAAGGAGACGAATAAACCGCCGGTGTTTACCGGTTTATCTTCCACTCTCCCATCGTCATCGGTAGATTGCAGGTATGATGAAGAAAAGCCGTTGATTGGTAACTATCGCAATCTGATCAATGAATTTGATTATAAAACCGGAAATTCAGGCGCAGAAAATTTGGTGATGGAAATATTCGACCCCAATTGTCTCCACTGTAAAAGGCTGAGCACGGTGGTGAATGAGGCGGTGATTAAATACTACAAGGACGCATATTTTGTCTTCAAACCTATCCCTTTATGGAGTTATTCTATCATTCAGATTCAGGCGTTGTATATCTCAGCCGAATCCGGGATGTTTATTGAAATGCTGGATGAACAATTTGCCCGTCAAACGCCCGGGAAAGGATTGTCGTTAAATGATTTGAAGGAGATCGCCTATCAACTGGGATTAGACGGAAACCTCCTGGTCCAGAGAATTCAGAATAATGAGTACCGGGATTATATTTTCAATGAGCATAAAAAGACACGGGCGTCAGGGATAAAGAGTGCTCCGACACTGATGATCAACGGAAAAATTATTGAGGTAAAATCCAGAACGATTCAATGTCTGGGCGAGTTGATCCGGCAATAACCCCCCACACCATGGATCATATGATTATCAATACACTTTTAATCCTGGGAAAATGCCATTGCTATTCTGTAAGCGCCCTGCACAACGTTTTATGGTTTTGCCACACTGGGATGACATTTCGCACACTTCACTTCTGAAGAATTGACGCCTTCCAATTGTTTCATCATTTCAAATTGTGCCTGTACCTCTTCATCAATATGGAATAGTTCTATCTGAAATGTGTTCAATGAAAATCCACTCAAGGTAGAGTTTTCAAGATATACCGTATGGAACATGAGTTTATGGTACACATCCTGACTGGTATCCCAAACGACGATGGTATCGGAAAAATAGGTATTCTGGGGTTTTTCAACTTGCCGGATACAACCGGGAATGAAGAAAAGTGTCAGGGTGAGCATAATAGCAGTAATATATGAAGTTCGCATGATTAATTTCCTTTTTCCTCAATAAATTTACAATGACTGATAAAGTAATCAGGTGGATTTTTTCGGGAATTCCAAATGATCCGAAATCAGGTTACTCATTAGCGGTATATCCGTTAATCCTATAAATCTTGTTCGTCTAACTCAACGCCGGATTTCCGAAAGACTTCTTTGTGTTCGGTCTGGAAGGATTGTTTTCAGTGATGGGCATCCCGGTTCTCAATGTATTTCCCGACGATGTTAATATCAGCCGGATTGGCTGATAATAGTCCATACCCATTTTGCCAATAGAACTGCGGAGCCCTGCTGTCAAAAGTTTTCACAATCATGGATGACTCTTTTTTAATTTTTTACGATGTCATCTACAGGTAAATGGTCTTTACTTAAATTGAACAGATTATGCACTTGACCAGACACATTTCCAACTTTTACGTACTTATATCCCATATCTCTCATTAATGTCGCCAGGCAGGCATGAACCCCGGCGATGATGGATTCATCCAGCCATTTTTACCGTGTTTCGTACTGAATACCAAATGTCCATAGAATTGGAAGATAGATAGCGGCATGTGGATCACCTGTGTTGATAAACCCTTACAGGGTTTCGTGTTATACTTCTGATGACCGGTGGCGGCACCATCGATTGAAATGAAGAACACGTTCCGTGTCCCGGGATTCTCCTGTTCTATATCCAAAAACGCCAGGGGTATTTTTCATCCTGCCAGGGGATACCATCCTTTAATTAATCGGCGCCATCCTGCCAGATGACACGTCAAACCTCAAAGGCGTGTTCAGACCAGGGCTTTGAAGTAAGCGATTGTCCTTTTCAGTCCTGTATCCAAATCAATGTCGGGGAGCCACTTCAGTTTTGTTTCAGCAAGGCGGATATCCGGCTTTCGGCTCATGGGATCGTCTACCGGTTTTGGATGGAATTCAATGGTCGATGCAGACCCGGTGATTTGAATGATCCGATCAGCAAGAGTTTTAATTGTGATCTCATGCGGATTCCCTAGATTTACGGGTCCGGTAAACAGATCATCGGTATTCATCGTCCGGATTATCGCTTCGATTATATCATCGACGAAACAAAATGACCGGGTCTGTTCGCCATCACCAAAAATCGTGATTGGTAAATTATTCAATGCCTGAATAATAAAATTTGATACTACCCGCCCATCATTGGGGAGCATTCTCGGGCCATACACATTGAAAATCCGGGCAATCTTTATTTTCAGTTTATGCTTGCGATAATAATCAAAAAACAGGGTCTCTGCGCATCGTTTCCCCTCATCATAGCATGACCTCGGACCGATTGGATTCACATTCCCCCAATATGATTCAGGTTGTGGACTTATTTCAGGATCTCCATAAACTTCGCTGGTAGAAGCCTGAAAAATTTTCGCACCCAGTCGTTTTGCGAGACCCAGCATATTAATAGCGCCGTGCACGCTCGTTTTGGTGGTTTGGACCGGATCATACTGGTAATGGATGGGGGAAGCAGGACATGCGAGATTATAAATTTCGTCTACCTCAACGTATAAAGGAAAAGTAATGTCATGGCGCAATAGTTCAAAGCCGGGGTGCGATAGCAGATGTTCAATGTTTTTCCGGGTTCCGGTAAAAAAATTATCTACGCACAATACTTCATGCCCGTCGTTCAGCAATCCTTCACACAGGTGTGATCCTAAAAATCCTGCACCTCCGGTAACGAGTATTCTTTTAATTGTTTTTTGAGTTTCAGATTTCATGTTGGACATAATATTTAAATTTAAATCCATTGAAATTACCGAAATAGAAGCCTGGTAAAAAACAGATTCCTGATTGAGTTATTGAACGGTTATCGCGGCAATTTACTCGCCTTCGCCCGATATCAATCGTGAATTACTGCTTTGTTTGTATCCAACAGATGGCCTAAGTTTGCCTCGCTTTCAAAATACCATTTTCGTCGTGATTTGCATCATATTGCCGCGACATTAAATAAAGTGCTAAAAAGGGAGGATTGCCGGCTTTAGTGCCGGCTTTTTTTTTATGAAAAACAAATTATCTGACTTATTAAAGAATCGTATTCTCCTCGTGGATGGCGCCATGGGAACGATGATCCAATCTTACCGGCTGTCTGAATCGGATTTCCGGGGTAACCGCCTGAGGGATCATCCGAAAGCCCAAAAAGGGAATAACGACCTTTTATCCCTTACTCAGCCTCAGGTGATCACGGATATTCATTGTTCCTATCTTGAAGCGGGCGCTGATATCATCACCACAAATACGTTTAATGCTTCCGGAATCTCACAGCGGGACTATGGAATCGGTGATCTTGTATATGACATGAATTTTCAGGGGGCTGTTCTTGCACGGAATGCCGCGGACAAATATTCGGCTGAAACGCCGGACAAACCCAGGTTCGTCGCCGGTGACCTGGGTCCTACCAATCAAACCTGTTCTATCTCACCCAGGGTAAACGAGCCTGCATTCAGAAAGGTGACATTTGATGAGCTGGCGGATGCATATACCGTCCAGATACGGGCATTCATCGATGCGAAAGTCGATGTTTTACTGGTGGAAACGGTTTTCGATACCCTGAACTGCAAAGCAGCACTTTATGCCATCCAATCAGTTCGTGAAGAAACGGGAACAGATATCCCGGTCATGGTTTCAGGAACGATCACCGATCTGAGCGGCAGGTTACTTTCAGGGCAGACCATGGAGGCGTTCTGGTACTCTGTCCGCCATTTACCTTTGTTATCCATCGGACTCAATTGTGCATTTGGCGCCCGTGCGTTACGGCCCTTTATCGAATCGCTTTCGATGATCGCAGATACAAATGTCAGCATACATCCCAATGCCGGGTTACCGAATGAGATCGGTGAATATGACGAATCACCGGAGGATATGGCAGAGACATTAGCAGATTTTGCCCGGAGCGGATTTGTCAATATTGTCGGGGGGTGTTGCGGGACTACCCCGGCTCATATTCAGGCGATTTTGGATAAAGTTCAAAATATATCACCCCGAAAAATACCATCAGTCGGGCGGTTCACGCGGTTAGCAGGTCTGGAGCCATTGGATATTCGAATGGATTCCCTGTTTGTGAATGTTGGGGAACGCACCAATGTCGCCGGTTCATCCCGGTTTAGAAAACTGATCGTGAACGGGGATTTTGAAAATGCGCTGGACGTCGCCCGTCAGCAAGTTGAAAATGGCGCGCAGATGATTGATATCAACATGGACGAAGGACTGCTGGAGTCCCAAACCGCAATGGTAACCTTCCTGAATTATGTTGCCGGTGAGCCGGATATTTCGAGAGTGCCCTTCATGATTGACTCTTCCCGATGGGATGTGCTGGCTGCAGGTCTGCGATGTATTCAGGGGAAACCGGTGGTAAATTCACTCAGTTTAAAAGACGGGGTATCCGCATTCACAGACCGCGCACGGGAAGTGAAAAAACTGGGGGCGTCGGTCATCGTTATGGCATTTGATGAAGAGGGACAGGCGGATACGTTACGCCGTCGATTGGACTGTTGCACCAGGGCATTTCATATTTTAACCGAAATTGTGGGATTTCATCCGGAGGATATCATTTTTGATCCCAACATTTATGCCATCGGTACGGGAATTGACGCTCATAATGCCTATGCTGCCGATTACCTGACTGCGGTTAAATCCTTGAAAAAACTGTACCCGAATTCTTTGATCAGCGGCGGAGTCAGCAATCTTTCGTTTTCATTCAGAGGGAATGACGCGGTCAGAGAGGCGATCCACACGGTGTTCCTTTTTCATGCAATTCACGCCGGTATGGATATGGGAATCGTAAACGCCGGACAATTGGCCGTGTACGAAGAGATTCCGGTTCATGTGCGGGAAGCGGTTGAAGATATCATTTTCAATCGCCGGAACGACGCCACGGACCGTTTGATCGCCATCGCAAATTCTATCCGGAAGCAATCCTCATCGCTGGATAATTTTCCAGGGGATGACTGGCGAAACGACCCGGTTAAAGACCGGATCATCCATTCATTGATCCATGGTGTTGATCGATATATCGATACGGACATTGAAGAAATTCGGGGGCAATATCCGGCAGCATTGGACGTGATCGAAGGTCCCCTCATGGATGGGATGCGAAAAGTCGGCGATCTGTTTGGGTCCGGTAAAATGTTCCTGCCGCAGGTGGTCAAATCCGCAAGGGTCATGAAAAAAGCCGTCGCATGGCTTGATCCGTATTTGAAGGCGGAAAAAATCGGGAGATCCGAGTATAATGGCACGGTCATACTGGCAACCGTAAAAGGGGATGTGCATGACATCGGTAAAAGTATCGTTTCGGTGGTGCTGCAGTGCAATAATTATCGGATCATTGATCTTGGAGTCATGGTGCCTGTTGACCGGATTTTAGAATCTGCATCTTCAAATCAGGCAGATGTCATTGGATTATCCGGATTAATCACCCCTTCGCTGGATGAAATGGTGCATGTGGCAAGGGAAATGGAACGCACCGGTCTGCGGATTCCCCTGCTGATCGGAGGCGCCACCACTTCCCGGATGCATACAGCAATAAAAATTGATCCGGTTTATACAGGAGCAACTATCTACGTCCCGGATGCCAGTCACGCCATTCCCGTTTTAAGTAAATTAATGGATTCGATCGCCTCAGCGCCCTTTATACTGTCAACCAAATCCGATTATGCAGACCTGAGAAAACAGAGAATCGGGAATCAGCACAAAACCGAACTTCTGTCCCTGGAAAACGCCAGAAACAACAGATATCAGATAGAAAACTCCAACGTATTGCCGGTTAATCCCCGTCAGGTCGGGCGGTTTGCCATCCCCGAATATCCCCTTGATGAATTGGTTGACTACATTGACTGGACTCCCTTCTTTCATACATGGAATTTCAAGGGGAAATATCCTCAGATAATTACCGGCAGAGGGTCCGGGGCAGCGAAATCACTATTAAATGACGCCCGCCGGCTACTGGATAATATTATCAAGAACCGTCAATTGACTGCGGGTGTGTATTACGGTATTTTCCCGGCAGCAGGAGTGGGTGACGACATTCAAATCACCCCTTCAGAGCGATCCGGGGGAAAGGCGATCATGATCCACAATCTCCGGCAGCAGTTGAAGAAAGGGGCAGGTAAACCCAATCTTTGTTTATCCGATTATATCTACCAGAAAACTTGCGGATTATCAGATTGGATAGGCGCATTTGTGGTAACAGCCGGGTTAGGCGCAGATAAACTGTCCAGACAGTTTACTCAACAAAACGATGATTATCATGCCATCATGGTGAAATCAATTGCCGACCGGCTGGCTGAAGCGCTGGCCGAGCGAATCCATGAACGGATAAGAACGGAATTCTGGGGATATAACCCTGATGAGCACTGTTCTAAAACAGAATTATTGCAGGAAAATTATCCGGGGATCCGCCCTGCGCCGGGGTATCCTGCAAATCCGGATCATTCCGAAAAGCAATTGATCTTTGATCTGTTAAATGTCCGGCCGGAGAGTGGTATTCTGTTGACGGAACATTATGCGATGCATCCGGCGGCCTCGGTGTGCGGGTGGATCTATGCACACCCGGAATCGCAGTATTTCAATCTGGGTAAAATTGCAGATGACCAGGTGAAGGATTACGCCAAACGGAAGAAAATTTCAACCAGAAATGTGAGACAATTATTACAGTCCTACATTGAATCAGAAGTTTAATAAAGTGCAGGGCTGAAGCCCGGGATCTGATTGTCGCGCTAATCCACGGATTGAAAGCCGGGATTAAGTGAATCATACCGGACCCCAGGACATGATATATATCCCATTGTTTGGCAGGAGTGGCTGTGTGGTGAACCGGGAGATGATCAGTTCCGTCATGTGTGCGGAGTTATGTGACTGGGGGCATCCAGGCAGAATCATATGATGCGGGGAATGATGAACTCCGTCATTTATGACGGAGTGAAGAAAAGATCAATATCATGGGCTTTAGCCCAACAATCATGAGGTAATACCTATGGCGTATGTAAGAATATGGGTTCATTGTGTATGGGCAACAAAAAATCGTACAGCTTTCATCACCGGACAGAATAAAATGCCTGTTTTAACACACATCAGAGAAAACGCTGAAAAAAAAGGAATTTTCATCGATTTTATGAATGCCCATAAAGAACATGTCCATTGCATCGTTTCTCTAAATAGTGATCAGTGTATTTCTAAAGTAATGCAATTAATAAAAGGGGAATCCTCTTTTTGGATAAATAAAAATAAATTAACAAAAACAAAATTTGAATGGGGAGATGAGTATTATGCAGGTTCAATTTCTGAATCAGATATAAATAAAGTCAGAAATTACATAAAATATCAGGATGAACATCATCGCAAAAAGTCTTGGGACGAAGAATACAAAGAATTTTTGGATGAATATGGACTCCAAGTGCAGGGCTGAAGCCCGGGATCTGATTGTCGCACTAATCCCCGGCTTGAAAGCCGGGATTATACGAACCATATCCCTTCCCGAGACCGGATATTGTGTCCCATGAACCTGGCAGTGGTGACTGTGTGGTGAGCCGGGAGACGATCAACTCCGTTATGTGTGGCGGAGTTATGTGACTGGTGGGCATCGGGGGTGCAGGGCTGAAGCCCGGGATCTGGTCGACACGCTCATCCACG
>Ga0100387_10002561_pt1 | contig 15397 bp, 9 predicted proteins | sample CryGeymeta201511_FD_81547 | JGI IMG/M metagenome (GOLD analysis project Ga0100387, IMG submission 81547) | Groundwater microbial communities from Crystal Geyser aquifers in Utah, USA - Crystal Geyser metaG 2015-11 | ecosystem: Environmental > Aquatic > Deep subsurface > Groundwater | place: USA... | reverse complement strand
TTGGTAAAATCATCCCGTTCCAGCATTTGAGCGACCGTATAAAAAGAAGTGAGTTTGATTACATCCTGAAATGACAGGCTGTTTAACCACTGTGAATTATAGACAATTTGGAGCTTTTCCAAATCCAAAATGATAGACGCTTGCTTAATGTATGATTCACCATTTTCACGGGTTTCATCCCAGGTTAGTTGCGGACGGGTTTTGTTTCTGCCGGTAGGATCGCCGATCATCGCTGTCACATCACCGATAAGAAGAATAGCCTGATGTCCCAGATCCTGAAAATGACGAAGTTTCCGCAATACGACCGCATGCCCGATATGTAAATCGGGACGGCTGGGGTCACATCCCAGCTTTACCCGCAATGGAGTATTCGTGTTCTCTGAGCGGATGAGTTTCGCGACCAATTCTTCTTCAGGGATGATCTCTTCCGTACCCCTTCTGATCAGGTCCATCTGTTCATTCAATGGGGGGAAATGGCTCATACAAATGTCTTCATTTTTTTCATCTCGCGATCTGTGTCCCGTTTTATATCCTTCCTGGTGATATCCTGTCTTTTATCCCATCGCTTCTTGCCTTTGGCAATAGCAACCTCTAATTTTACATGATTTTTATTAAAATACAATCTCAATGGGATCAGGGTCATCCCTTTTTCATCCATGGCTCTGGCGAGTTTCAATATTTCCTTACGGTGAACCAGTAATTTTCGATCATGGACTGGTGTATGTGTTGTGTACCCCGCATGAGAATATTCACCGATATGCATTCCGATAATGAACAATTCATTTCTGACAATTCGAACATAGGCTTCTTTGATGCTTGCTTTTCCTTCACGAAGAGATTTTACTTCACTGCCATGCAATACCATCCCCGCTTCGATGGTATCGATGATATGATAGTCGTGCCGTGCTTTTCTGTTTGTCGCTATAATTTTCATGTTTTTTCAAACCGTTAAACCCTTTGGGATGATTGACCATATTGAACAACCATATTTTCAAATTCCCTGTAGTGTCCGTCTATAATATCCATATTTTCAAGTCAAAATATAGGCAGGCAATTTACCCGGTATCATCCACGTAGTTCAAGTTTATTTCCTTGATATTCCAAAGGGGAACCCTGTAATATTTGCCCGCTGTTTTTTGAGAAAAGTCAATCGAGAAAACAGAAAATGCCCGGATGGTGAAATTGGTAGACACGCCAGGTTCAGGGTCTGGTGACCAATACGGTCGTGCTGGTTCGATTCCAGTTCCGGGTACGGAAAATCCCAGCGAAGGTTGGGATTTTACTTATGAGAAAAAGCCATGCAGGTTACCCGCCTGCAGCCGGCAGGGATTTCGGTCTGATCCACGAATTGCCGCGGATAATCTGATCACACGGCTTGGTCAATCCTGAAAATTTTTTCCTTTTGTGAAATCCGATAACCCGTTAAATCTGTGATCCGGACATTGAGTGACCACGGGTTTTTCATGATGGCGGTTTTTTCGGGGATTTTGTCCGGTAAAGCATTCCTTTTTTTCTTCCACACCTGTACCCGTCATTGATAAAGGCATTCTGTAAAGCCTCCTTCTTTGTCAGATGATTTTCCAGGATTCAATTCGTGAATATCATGAAAAATCCCATGATAAATACTTCACTCCGACACCACGCCATTTCCCTTTCATCGACAGTATTCCCGATGCGGGATCGCCGTAATGACCAATGATGTCGCGGACCCACATATCCCGCAGGGAAACATCATCATCATCATCAGAGAAGGGCGGGGGCAGGAAGAATCCATGAACACATCTATGCATCAACGTTCAAATCCATTCCTTCACTTGCGTTTTTTCCGCCGGAAAAATTCTATTTTTTAAATCAAAATTTTTCATTGAATTTCCGTATAATTCTCTTTAATTTTCTTACGGGTAACTTACGAGTATTGTTATAACTGTCCATTGTGAGCCGCCGGCCGTTTGCGGCAAATAACAGGGCAGGCGTAAATATGAGAGATTTTATGAAACTGCAGATTTTGAGACGAGGGGCTGAACTCGTTGTCAGGACATACAAATTATCCGGAGATTTGCCGGATAATAAAAAATATGGAACCATCAGCCAAAAGTCAATAACCCATCAAAACCGGAGGTCCTTATGCTTCTTTCGCCGAAAAAACAACAATTTGTAGACTTCATCCGGGATTTTACCCGGCAGCAGGGACGCGCCCCGACCTTTATCGAGATCACCGAAGGACTGGGGGTCCGTTCTCTGGGCACCGTCAACTGGTATGTGAACGAGTTGGAAAAAGACGGTATCCTGAAACGAATGAAAGGATATAACGGTAAACGGGCGCTGTCCGTTCTTGAGCAGCATATGCACAACACGCTCCCGCTTCTGGGGCTTATCACTGCGGGATACCCTCTGGAAGTCTTCGAAACCCGGGAGACCATTGATGTCCCATCCCCCTTATTTCACCGTGACAATTACGCACTGAAGGTAGCGGGGAATTCCATGATCGAAGACAATATCCAGGACGGCGATTTTGTGATTATCCGTAAGGTAGAAGACGCGGACCCGGGTCAGACCGTGGTGGCATATGTGAATGGTGAAGCCACGCTGAAACGATACTACCCCAAATCCGGGGGCATCGAACTCCATCCCCGGAATCCGGAATACAATATCATCTATGTCTCTCCTGAAGATGATTTTAAGATCGGCGGCATCGTAAAGGGGCTGATACGGGAGTATCATTGATGGGGGTGCCGGATGCTGGATGTTGGACGTATGAAATATAATAAAGGAAATGCAATATGAAGAAAGACCTGTCTGTAAAAACATTCAAATTCTCTGTTCAGGCCGCTCAATGGTGCCGGGCGCTGGAAAAATCGCCCGGGATTCCCCGATTATTCAGCCGGCAATTATTCCGTGCCGGGGCCTCAATTGGCGCAAATACCGAAGAAGGACAAGGGGCGCAGCGCCAAGCGGCTCGTGAACCTTTTTATTGGATACTCCTTCGACAGGCCGGCAACGGAGCGAACCGAACGGCGGGAATCACTGCGGGTATTTCGACACACCCGATACGGAGAATATGTTCGGTCCGGCGTTTCCCCCTTCCCCGTTCGCCCCTCCCGCTTTTCACTTCACCCTTCTGATGTTTGTTTTTCACATCAGGTTAAATGATTTTGAGCTTCAGGCGGAGCGGATGCTGGATGCCACATTGCGCACCCGGGCTGTGGCTATTATCTCATCCCATCATCAGAATGGCACGATTGTCTGTCTGTCGAAAGAGGCAGAGGAAGAGGGATTGGTCTATGGCATGAAAGTGTCATTGGCGCGGCGGATGTCCCACAGTGCCCAGTTGATTCCGTATAATACCAGTTTGTACACGCGGATGAACCGATATGTGTATCACACGCTTACCGGATTTTCTCCGGTGGTGGAGCCGGCAGCCATCGGGCGGTTTTACGTGGATATGACCGGCATGCATTCATTTTACAAGAATCAGGTTCAGGCGGGATACCGGATGTTCAAGGAGATTCAGTTTAAAGCCAGCTTGAGCAGCCGGATCGGTATCAGCGCCAATAAGTTGGTGAGCCATATATCCACCGACGTGATTCCTGAGCAGATCAACGAAGTGTCGCCGGGATACGAGCCGCAATTCCTCTCGCCCCTGTCGTCCGGAATATTGCCGGTGGTACGGGAGAAACCGGTGACCCGTATCATTAATTTTCTGTTTCTTCGGCAGGTGCATCATATTCAGGAGGTTACCTCGGACTCTCAAACCGGCGCCATTCTGTTTGGCGATCATTATCCGCGGGTATCCAGAGAGGCCCGGGGCGAGGATACCTCCATTGTGCAGCCGCCGAGACTTCGGGATCATGTGATGGTGCAGAAAGTACTGTCATCGGATACGAATGACGAGACGATCCTCCGCCCGGTGGTGCAGGAACTGGCGGAACAGACTGCCTTTCAGTTGAGGCAGCGCCGGAAAATTGCCGGGTCCGTTTCACTGGAAATTCACTACACTGACGGTTTTCGAAGTCTCCGGAAAGGGACGCTCATATCCAATGACAATCAGCCGGTGACAGACGCCTGTATCACCCTGTTTACCCATGCCCGTTCCCGGCGAAACCGTATCCGCTCGGTGCTGATTGATGCTACCCGGCTGAAATTGACGGCGAACCAGTTGAATCTGTTCGATGACCGGCACACCGAAGACCGGGCGCTGTCTCTCGCCATGGACCGGATCCGTACCAAATTCGGATTTAATGCCATTAAACCGCTGGCAGCGCTGGCGTGCTGATAAAAACCAGTCATGTTCGCCCACTTAAACACACACTCGGTATATTCGCCCATGCGGGGAACGGCCTCTCCCCGGGAACTGGCACGGCATGCAAAGCGGTTGAACATGAGCCATCTGGCGCTCACCGAAACCAACGGGTTGTGGGGATTTATCCGGTTTGTACAGCAGGCGAGGGAATCCGGCATCAAACCCATTGCCGGTGTCAATATCATCACCGAAGCAGATGATGTTATCCTGTTGGCAGAAAACCAAACGGGATATGAAAACATCTGCCGCATCGTCTCCCGGGTTCATGACGATCCTGCCATCGGCATCATCCCCCTGCTGAAACCCCGGCGGGCGGGACTGTTCGTACTGGCTCACCATGAGTCCACCCTTCAGGCGCTGACCACCATCATATCCAACTCTCAATTGTTTGTAGAACTCCGCCCCGGCACCACCGAACATCAGGCAAAACATCTTGCAAACGCCTACAAGTTGGAGACAGTTGCCACCGGCGATGTGTACTTTATTCATCCCGGAGACCAGAAAACGCATAAGGTACTTCGTGCGATTGAGAAAAATTCCACCCTGTCACACCTGTCACCGGAGGACTACAAAGACGAGCGCCACTACTTTCGGTCTGAAAAGCAGATAATCACTCTTTTTCCAAACAGCATGGATGCCATCAATAATGCCCAGTATCTGGCAGACCGGTGCAAAACCGACTGGACATACCTGAACACGATCTTCCCTCATATGAATCTGAAGGAGACCCACAGCGCCAATACCCGCCTGAAAGATATCGTCTATGAGGGGGCAAAGAAACGGTATGGTGATATTTCGGATGCCGTCCGGGAGCGTATCGAATATGAACTCTCCCTCATCGTTCATAAGGGATTTTCCCCCTACTTTCTCGTGGTGTATGACATCGTGCAACAGACAAAATCCACCATTGGCAGAGGGTCCGGCGCTGCATCCATTGTGAGCTATTGTCTGTACATTACGCAGGTTGATCCCCTGAAATACCATTTGCAGTTCGAGCGGTTCATTCATCCGGAGCGGGTGGATATGCCTGACATCGACATTGATTTTCCCTGGGATGAACGGGACGATATTCTGGCGTACATTTTTAAGAAATATACCACTCATAATACGGCGATGGTGTGCAGTCAGGTGTTTCTTCAGCCCCGGTCCGCCATCCGGGAGGTGGGTAAAGTGTACGGTCTATCCAACGAGGAGATCAAGGCGGTGACCAAGCGGATCGGATACCACAGCCGGCATTCGGATATGGTTCAGTGGGTAAAAACCGACAACCGGTTTAAGAATATCCATCTGGACGATACGCTGATGGAAATTTTGGAGCAAAGTCAGAAGATCGTGGGGACATTCCGATATCCGTCAGTGCATCCCGGCGGCGTGATTATTGTTCCGGATGAGATCCGGAAATATGTGCCGGTACTCACAGCGCCCAAAGGGGTACAGATTGTGGAATGGGAAAAGGACCAGGTTGAGGACTCCGGACTGCTGAAGATCGACATTTTGGGGAACCGGTCTCTGGCGGTTGTACGGGATACCCTGATACAGATCGGCCTCCACCGGAACAAGTATATGGACTATCATTCCATCCAGCCGGAAGGTGATTCTGCAACGGAGGCTCTGATGATAGCGGGCAGGACCATGGGTATCTTTTATATTGAGAGCCCCGCTACCCGGCAGTTACTGGCAAAAGCGGGGAGAGTAGATTTTGAACATGTCGTGATCTACTCGTCTATCATCCGGCCGGCGGCGAACCGGTACACCAATCTCATGCTGGAGCGCATCCACGGGCAGCCCTGGGAATTACTGCATCCCGACTTATCCTTCCTGAAGGAAAGCTATGGGATTATGGTGTACGAAGAGCAGGTGTCCACGACGGCACGGGTTATGGCGGGGTTTGGATATGCGGAATCGGATTACCTGCGGAAAGTGATCTCCCGCCCGGCGCTGGCGTATCTTGTCCCCCATTGGCATAAAAAATTCGTCCACGGAATGGAGCGCCGGGGATATTCGCAGGAACTGGCGCAGACGCTCTGGGGCATGATCGAATCATTTTCAGGATATTCATTCTGCAAGCCTCACTCCGCATCGTATGCCATGCTGTCCTTCACCTGCGCTTATCTGAAGGCGCACTTTCCGGCGGAATTTCTGGCATCGGTGGTGACAAACCAGGGCGGGTTTTATGGCAGTTTCGCCTATTTCAGCGAAGCCCGGCGGTTCGGGATCGACATTCTCCCTCCCCACATCAACCGGAGCGACTACGGACACCGGGGGCGGAAAAACCACATCCGCATGGGATTTATGGCTATCCGCAGCCTTCAGAAAAAAACCGTCGATGCCATACTGGATGAACGAAAATCCGGTGATTTCACGTCACTGCCTGATTTTCTTATGCGGGTAGATATGGATCTGGCAGATGCTATCGCTCTGACTAATGCCGGATGTTTTACCGAATTGGAGCCCAACCTGTCTCACAAGGAGATCGCCTTTAAAGTGGCGTGCGCCTATCTGCAGAATGAACGGAGTGATCACTCATTTCAATTATCGGCGTCGGCAGGGCTGACCAATGAAGAAAAACTGAAATTGGAGATCGGTTCGTTCGGGTATCCTATTTCCAAACATCCGCTGGAACGGTATCTGCCCTACTTCGCCGGGCGGATCAGAAAAGCCCAAGACATTCCCCGTCTGGTGGGCAGAACCATCAACCTGGCAGGCGTTTATATCACCCGAAAGACCACCTCCACTCAAAAACACGAAGCGATGGAATTCGTCACTTTTGAAGATGAAACCGATATCTTCGAATGCGTCATGTTTCCCCGGACGTTTCAGCAATATGGCGATCTGCTGAACTGGGAGAGATTATTCATTCTGCGGGGAAAAGTAGAAGAAGCGTTCGGCGTTTTTTCGGTGACCATCGAAAAATTATCCAGCCTGACGGGGATGATCCGCAAATTACAGCCGGCTCGCCAGTCACAATTTCAAGCGCCGGAACTGATCACAGATTGACCGTTATATGGAAGGATCAATCTGAAATAAAAAGGAATTGTCTGAGGTGATGATCAAGTGAAATATCTCCCGGTTCTTTGCCATCATTAACACAAATGGATAATATACACTGTAATTATTTGTGAAGATGTAGTTCGAATCAAACTGGGATTTGATGGTTTTGGCGATGGCGACCGGATCAGACAATTCTTCGGAACATTCATCCACAATGTGGGCGCTGGCGCAAACATGCTCTGTGATATTCCGCCAGAGCTGAAATCGTTCCGGATCCCGTAGATAAAAAAAGACCGGATCCATCCCCACCGTATAGTTGTTGTGTCGGTTATGGTAGAACAATCGTGAAAAAGAATCCCAGGAGGTAATGAACACATTGCTTCCTTCCGGTGTATTTTCAGCCAGCCAGTTCGCTTCAGCATGAAAGGCAGTTACCGGATGTGAGTATTTAATGCTCTTCAGAACATATAAAGGTCCGTGATAACTCAGTGCGCATAGGGAGAGGATGAAAATGACTTTCCAAAATTTCCCGGTTCTGATACGATTTTCGATATTTTGAAGTACAATCACGGGTCGGCGGGCTGAACCCAATTCCGGTGAACCATAATACGTGATGGAAAAAGCAGTGAATAATAGCGAAAAGGGAATCCAGTATTCAATAAACCGGACAGATTCCATGGACCAGAAAAAATAGAAACATGTGATAAAGGACAGGGTGAGCAGTACGATTTTCTTTTTAGGTTCATGGAGAAATTGAAAGTTAAAGAAATTCAGACCAACAGCAAGTGCCATGAGGAGAATGGAAATAATATTATCCTGAAAGAAAAAAATGTCGGCCGGCCGCTGGCCAATCCCCACATTCAAATCAATCCCTCTTAAATTCAGGAATAATAAGTCTACGATCTGTTGGTAGGTGAGGATTAAAATATTCGGGAAATCCGGACGGAGAACCAGGCTGGCGGCAATAGCGGCAACCGCAATGAAGACCAGTTGAACATCCCGGAATTTTCGGGTGACAATCCAACAGGCAAGTATCCAAAAGAATGATAATATGAAAATCTGAAACCATCCGGAGTAAAAATAGGGATATAGGAAGCACGAGAGAGCAAAGAGCCATTTTCGATCCGTGATCAGACTGTAGAAAATGAGTAATGACAAAGAGATAGAGATAAGAAATGGTCTGACGATAGCTAACCGGTATAGAAAAAAAGTTGAGATAAAGAGAACCAGGAATATCCACAACAGTCTGAACCGGATGTTCTGTGAAACCAGAATTTTGTTAAAAATATTCACCATCAGCAGGATTAAAGAAATTCCCGTTAATTTGATCGCGGTTATGGGCGTAAACAGGGAAATAAACGGAACCAGTAAGATGTGGAAGCCGAGAGATAGATCCGCAGGATCTTGACTCCAGGTTGTCAACTGAAACCATCTCATATCCTGGATAGGGGAAAACCCGTAGGCGCGAATTAAGGAAGCCATCCTTATATGATAGAACCAATCTTCACCCAGCCCGTTTGACCACCAAAAAAATAAAATTGATAATAATCCGATCAGGATGATATTTACAAAAACCAATTTTCTAAAATTTAAACCATTGCTATTTTTGAAAAATTTTAGAAGTTTCTGCACTCGGTAAAATACAAATTCAAATGTGACCATTTCGTCATTTTTTTCGGGCGAATGACTCTTAAATTCAAGACGTCATTTCGGGTGAATTTTCTCACATCCGATTGGGAATTATCTGCTTAGATTTAGACGAACTCCGTATGGAGGAAATTTAAAAATATCTTCATTATGATGATCAATGCACTAAAGGGAAATAATTGTTTTGAATAAATTAGCCTGCGAACCTTCAGCAGATTCGATTTGTAAATTTTTTTCGGGTTTGGTTAGGGGGAAAAAAGCCTGGTTCTGGTTCTTTTTTATCATATTCATCCTATACTTTCAGACGATCTTTTTTTCATTCTCACCCATGGATGATCCGGGTCTGATTGAGAAAAGAATGAGTTTACTCCAAAACTGGGGACATGCAAAGGACATTTTTACTTACCGGCTGGACATGGCCAAAACCGCATTATTATACCGGCCAATCCTGGAACTTACCTTTATGATCGATGCCACACTGGGGAAAGGCTCACCCTGGATGTTTCACCTCAGCAATGTCGTTATTTTTTTCATTTCGATGATTTTAATATTCAATCTTTATATTGCGCTTAAAATTCCCCGGGTTACCGCATTTGCTTGCACAATTATTTTAATGGTTCATCCTCTGAATGTGTCTGTCGCATCATGGATCCCCGCACGGAATGATTCCTTGCTGGCGATCATGCTCATCGGTACTTTGTTAAGTTATTTTGCCTATTTGAGAAATTATTCATCGTGGTGGCTCGGCATTCATTATTTGATGTTTGGACTGTCTTTATTTACAAAAGAAAATGCGGTGGTGATTCCCTTTATTATACTCGCCTATCACGGGCTGGCATTCAGGAGAAAGGTGCCGGGGATAAAACTGAAAGCCGGTATCTGGGGAATGATCATGTTATTTTGGGTGTGGATGAGGCACTCTCCACAGGGTGATTTTATACAATTGCCTATCCGTGACAACATCATTTATAATACTATTTCTACTCTTAACTTTTACATTGGTAAATTCTTTTATCCGGTACATCCATCGGTCATGCCCAATCTTCAGGATACAAATATGATCCCGATCATCGTAACGGTGACCATATTTCTGGGAGTTTTGATATTTATGAAAAAACGGGATTCCGGACTCGCACTGTGGGGACTGGTATTTTTCATCTCGGTATTGATCATACCACTATTGTGGGGAACGGTATTGGGGCTGAGTGTTCCCTATGAACACCGGATGTTTATCCCGGCTGTCGGGTTGATAATCAGTATGACACAATTAGAGATCCCAAGATACTTTCTGCGTTTTCGATACCATCTGATGATTCTCGTGATATTGTTGATCGTTCTGCTGGGGACTAAAACCTATTTTCGCGCCAAAGTATTTGAAAACAAGAATACCTATTCATTCACAGCGGTGAGTGAATCTCCTTCACTGTGGCAGGTGTATGCCATACGTGCAGATGCGTTGACAACCCAAAATTATTTATTTTCTGCTGCAGAGTATTATTCGAAAGCCATTGATCTTATCCCCTTAATTGACAAGCATGAATTGTATTATGCCAGGGGCAATTGTTATCAAAAGATGGGATATGCCGAAGCAGCCCTTGAGGATTATGGCAAATACATCAGCCAGCATCCGGACTTTAAGGACGTGTATATCAACCGGGCAATCATCTATCGTGATCATCAGGATTACCAGTCAGCGATAGCGGATTTGACGATTGCAATATCTCTGGATTCTAACGATGCCGTGCTATTTAACGAGAGAGGGTTTTGTTTTCAAAAATTGACAGAATATCTACAATCAATCGAAGATTTTAATGTGGGATTAGCGCTTAATCCGGAGAATAAAAATATAATCAATAACAGAAGTGTTTCATATTTTATGATGGGTGAATGTGAAAGTGCCAAAGCCGGCATCACTCTGATTGAATCCTTAGAGGGGAGTGTTCACCCTGATTTTAAACGCACAGTATATGAAAAATGTCAATAAGTAAAATAATCAGACCTCTTCATCTCCCTGGTTTACACGATTTGTTTCTGTACCGGAACAGACCTTACTATTGGATCACGTTAATATGCCTGCTAACTTATGTCATGACCATTGATTATGGGTTCTCACCCTTAGACGATTCATCCCTGATCGTCTCCCGTATGGAGTGGTTAAAAGATTTTCGAAACGTCATTCACATTTTCACAAAACCGCTTTATTTTGGGATAGGTGAATATTATTACAGACCCATATTAATCTTATCCTTTATGGTTGATGCGTTAACCGGAGGGGGGTCTCCGGTGGCATATCATTTCACGAATATTGTATTGCATCTTCTCGCATCCTGGCTGATCTTCTGTCTATTTCTTCAGCATGGAATATCGCGGCGATCTTCCTTTTTGTTGAGTCTCGTGTACGTCGTCCACCCGATTAATGTTTCGGTAATTGCATGGATACCCGGCAGAAATGATTCCCTTTTAGCGATATTTGCATTTTCCAGTTTTATTTTTTGGATGAAATTTGCCGCTTCAAAAAGGTCAAAATTTATAATATATCATTTATTGTTTTTTTCTCTTGCGCTCATGACAAAGGAAAATGGAATCGTGATCCCGGCGCTGGCGGGAATTTATATAGCCCTTTTCCCCGGTGATCATCGGAAATTTCCACACTGGAAAATCGTCACGGGGTGGTCTTCAATAATATTATCCTGGATTGTTTGGCGAGTTGTAATTTTGGAAAATCCGCAATCTCTGGTTCTTCAAAGTTTCGGATCTATCCTGAAAAGCGTTGTTGTCATTTTTACGATTACGATCGAACGAATAATATTTCCCATTCATCAATATGTATCTCCAAATTTATTGGATGCTTCCCCGGTGACCGGTGCCTTATTTTTACCCATCTTAGTTTATTTTATTATAATATTTAAGTTTAAAAATTTTAGAAAAGTGATATTCGGGGGATTATGGTTTATTTTGTTTCTCGTCATCCCCGAAATGTGGGTATCTATTTTTGGGATAGGATACACTTATGAACATCGATTATATCTGCCTTTATTCGGATTTTTACTGATCATTTCCCAGATAACGCTGCCTGCTGAATTTAACCTGCATAAGTATAAATTTTATGCACTGTTCCTGCTGGTGTTTATCATGTATTCAACAAAGACCGTGTTTAGGCAAAATGTGTATAAAAATACCGAAACTTATTCCGGTGCGCTGGCATCAGAATCGCCCACCATGCCATTTGCCAGTGAGTTTAGGGGTTCAATATTATTGGAAAACGGCAAAGATGAAGAGGCGATTTATTATTTTACAGTCGCACTAAATTTTGATTCAACACGATTTGATATTTATATAAAGCGGGCGATCGCCTATGAACATGTTAAAAAATATAAATTCTCCCTTCGAGACTTAAATCGGGCAATCGCACTGGACTCTACCCTGGCGGAGACGTTTTTCAGAAGAGGAAGCATATACCGGCATCTGGGTAAGATCGATGATTCACTGGCGGATTTAAACCGGGCTATACAAATCAATCAGACAGACAAAAATTTTTATAACGACCGGGGATTACTCTATCTCAATCTGAATTATGCCGATAAAGCTATAGCCGATTTTGAGCATTCAATTAAATTAGATTCAACGTATGTTATTGGATATCAGAATAGGAGCGCTGCCTATTTCTTGACCGGGAACTATGATCGAGCCCTTTATGACCAGCAGATCATTGAAAATCTTGGCGGCGAGATTAATGTTGAATTTCTAAATCAAATTATCTTCCGCCTGCACGAAACAAAATAAATGATGAAAAACAGGAATATCCATTTACCTTCTCTGCTGACGATAATATTAATAATCACTGCATTGTATATTTTTACGATAAGCTTCACATTTCTACCTCTTGATGACACGGATATCATACAATCCCGGCTGTCCTATTTGATGAATTTTCGGAATATCCTTGATATTTTTACCACACCGCTCTATAAAGATTTTGTCACAAGCCTATACCGTCCTTTCCTGTATCTCACCTTTATGGTTGATGCTATTCTCGGCGGAGGAAGCCCTTCTGTCTTTCATCTTTCAAACATGTTATTTCATATTATTTCATCACTGCTGCTTTACGAATTTTTAAGTCATTTTATTCCGGCACCAAAAATTTTATTCGGACTTACCTTTATCTATGCGATCCATCCTATTCATGTTCATGCTGTCGCATGGATATCAGGAAGGAATGACATCCTGTTGGCAATCGACCTGCTTCTGATATTTATCACCTTTCGGTATTCATTGCAATACCGGAAGCACCGGTATTACATCTATCACTTTTTTCTTCTCTTTATTTCGTTTTTCATTAAAGAAACTGCCGTCGTAATTCCCGTTTTATTAGTGATTTACGCTGTGTGGATCAGTCCAAAAAGTGACAATCTAACTGTTTTTATACCAGGTTGGATTTTGATTTCGGGATTCGCACTGCTTATAAGGAGTTTCGTCGTGACAGGAAACCTGCCTTTAACGTTCACCGGTTTGATGGATACCAGTCTTCAATTTTCTATTATCTTTACGAATTATTTAGGGAAGCTGTTTATCCCGATCCACTATTCCGTACTGCCAACCACCCGGGATATGGGCATTCTGCCCGGACTTATTGTACTCATTACATTGAGTACCATCGGGTTTGCAGTAGATAAGAAAAACAAGAAATTATTTTGGTTTGGGATTGTCTGGTTTATTTTATTTTTATCTCCAACTATATTATGGGGAATTTGGAGCAGGATTGATGAATTTTACGAACACCGATTATATATTCCGGCCATCGGGTTGTTGTTATCCGTATCACAATTGAAATGGCGGTTATTATCATCAATTTCGACAATCGTTAAAACCTTTGTTATTGTGGGCATGTCCATAATACTGATCATAATGTCTTTTGAAAGAATGATTAAATATCGAGATCCGATCTCGTTCACCGATGCTGCCGTATTAGAGTCTCCTTCCCTCGCCAGATCTCATAGTATAAGAGGGTATGAGTATCAAAATATTGGCGATTATCAAAAGGCTTTGTCCGAATTCGAAATGGCGATCAAAATCAAGCCTAATATTGCATGGGTTTATAGTAATTGTGGCCAGATCCAATTGAATATGAAAAATTACAACCATGCCATTGAGTTGTTTACTATTGCAGTTCAGATGAACCCAAAGGACGGAAATGCCTATTTTAACCGTGCGATTGCGTATGTCATCGTTGAACAACTTCCCGCCTCCATCGAAGACTTCTCAGAAGCGATTCAACTCGTGCCGGACAATGCCGACTATTTTTATAACCGCGGATTAGCATATGAAACTATGGGAGACAATTTGAAAGCAATAGAGGATTTTCAATCCGCCCAAAGTTTATTGCCGGGTGATGAACTATTGATTGAAAAAATTGAATCAATCAAATCGGAAAATTCCCTTTATCAATAAGGTTATGTATGACGAATTGGAACCGTAAAATTGATTTAATAAAAATCCGGCTCACGGCCGGGAATCTTCCATATTACTGGTTGGTATTTATCATTACTATTTTTTATGCCGGAATTATTGGGTTTGGTTTTTCACCGCTTGATGATCCATCGCTAATCATCGATAAAATTGAGTGGCTGCGGAATCCGTTTCATTTGATCACATTATTCACGCAAGAGTACCAGGTAAACCTGTACCGGCCGGTGTTGATTATCTCATTTATGATCGATGCGCTCATCGGGAAGGGTAATCCCGCAGTCTTTCATACAACCAACCTCCTGCTACATATGACATCGACGCTGTTTTTATACCACCTTCTGAGGTTATTACTAAAATCAAATAAACGACCCTTTATTCTGTCGGTTATCTTTGCAGTTCATCCAGCTCTCATTCATTCAGTCGCCTGGATCCCCGGGAGAAATGATATTCTTTTAGCTATAATGATGCTCGTGATTACCATCAATTTTATACAATTTATCCGGACCAACATGCGGAAATATTTAATCTTGCATGTTGTATTCTTTTCTTTGGCTTTATTTACAAAAGAATCCGCGTTATTGATCCCGGTGGTAATTCTGGTTATTAGTATTGTTATCTACCGGGATCAACTTTTGAAAATTGCCAAAATTTTATCTCCATTTTACATTATCATTATTACCATATGGGTAATCTGTAAATTGAATATCGGCAGGATTGATCTACCTTCGTACCCGGAATTTGATATTATTTCTATACAGCAGCTGATCATATTATTTCTAAGTTCACTGGGGAAATCCTTTCTCCCCATTCAGTTATCGATCATTCCCTATTACAGTGCGCTACCTGTGATTTATTTGGTGATATCTGCCATGATATTCTTCCTATTAATGGTCAATAAAAAGGTCGTTTCAGAATGGGCTATCGTCGGAATTGTGTGGTTTATTGCGTTTCTGCTCCCCGGAGGGTTGTGGAGTATCCTTATTATTAAAGACA
>Ga0100387_10002558_pt1 | contig 15406 bp, 12 predicted proteins | sample CryGeymeta201511_FD_81547 | JGI IMG/M metagenome (GOLD analysis project Ga0100387, IMG submission 81547) | Groundwater microbial communities from Crystal Geyser aquifers in Utah, USA - Crystal Geyser metaG 2015-11 | ecosystem: Environmental > Aquatic > Deep subsurface > Groundwater | place... | reverse complement strand
GCCAAATTTTTTACCTTGTACAATGGTTAATGCCGCTGTAAGAGTTGTTTTACCATGGTCTACGTGACCAATCGTACCAACGTTTACGTGCGGCTTACTACGTTCAAACTTTTCTTTTGCCATTTCTTAAATTCCTATTTTTACTAAATTAATGTAAATTATTCGCCTTTTTTGGCCTTAGCTATAATTTCTTCCTGAATGTTTGCTGGTGCATCATTGTATTTGAGGAAATACATACTATAGTTTGCACGCCCCTGAGTCAAAGAACGCATCTGATTTGAATAACCAAACATTTCTGATAATGGAACTTCTGCTTTAATTGCCTTTCCGGAAGGAATATCATCCATACTCGAAACCATTCCACGACGACGATTAAGGTCACCGATAATATCCCCCATATACTCTTCTGGCGTTGTAACCTCAACAGACATTATAGGTTCTAAAATGACTGGATTGGCTTTAGCCACCCCGTTTTTAACGCCCATCCCAGCAGCAACACTAAATGCCATCTCATTCGAGTCAACATCATGATAAGAACCATCTATTAACTCAATAGAGACATCAACCAAAGGATAACCAGCAATAACACCACTTTCTAACTGCTGTTTTGCGCCTTTTTCGACAGCACCGATATACTCACGGGGTACCGCACCACCAACAATACTGTTGATAAACTCAAACCCAGAACCAGCTTCACGAGGTGATATCTTAAATACGACGTGACCATACTGGCCACGACCACCCGACTGACGCACAAACTTTCCGTCAGCTTCAACTGGTGTTTTAATAGTTTCACGGTAGGAAACCTGAGGCGCACCAACATTTGCTTCTACATTGAATTCACGCTTCATACGGTCAACAATGATATCCAAGTGCAACTCACCCATACCAGAAATAATGGTTTGATTCGTTTCTTCATCCGTTTTAACTCGAAATGAAGGATCTTCTGCAGCAAGCTTTTGCAGAGCAATACCCATCTTTTCTTGGTCAGCTTTCGTTTTTGGTTCAATCGCAATCGAAATAACTGGGTCAGGGAATTCCATCCTCTCAAGGATGATTTTATCATTCATATCACATAAAGTGTCACCCGTCGTTGTATCTTTCAAACCAACGGCACAAGCAATCTCACCTGCTCTAACTTCCTTAATTTCTTCTCGTGAATTTGCATGCATTTGCAGAATTCGGCCAACACGCTCTCGCTTCTGTTTAACAGAGTTATAAACAGGACTCCCTGCTTCAAGCACACCTGAGTAGACACGAAAAAAGGTCAAGGTTCCCACATAAGGGTCGGTCATAACCTTAAAAGCGAGTGATGAAAACGGCTCATCGTCTGTCGAGTGACGTTCAGCTTTAGTCCCATCTTCCAACTCACCTTGAATAGCAGGCACATCTACTGGAGAAGGCATGTATTCAATAACAGCATCTAACAAAGATTGAACGCCCTTATTCTTAAAGGCAGAACCACAAAACATAGGAACAATTTCAACATCGATACAACGCTTACGAATACCTTGCTTAATCTCGTCCTCAGACAAGTCACCATCTTCAAGATACTTATCCATTAATTCATCAGTCGCTTCAGCGGCCGCTTCAACCATTTTTTCATGCCACTCTTGACTCAATTCAACCATATCATCAGGAATTTCTTCATAGGTATATTTCATACCCATATTCTCTTCTTCCCAATAAACAGCTTTCATTTTGACAAGATCAACGACACCTCGAAATGTCTCTTCAGCACAATCGGCAACTGCATAGGGACAGGCACTGCACCCAAACGATCAATCACCATTTGGTTTACGTTTAGAAAGTTAGCACCGGCACGATCCATCTTATTAACGAACCCCATACGTGGCACACCGTACTTATCCGCTTGCCGCCATACAGTCTCAGATTGCGGCTCTACACCACTTACCGAACAAAAGCAGGTAACAGCACCATCTAATACACGCAATGAACGCTCAACTTCGATTGTGAAATCAACGTGACCTGGAGTATCAATTATATTAATTCTATGCTCAGGAAACTGCTTGGCCATACCACTCCAATGTGCAGTTGTTGCTGCAGAAGTAATGGTAATACCACGCTCTTGCTCTTGAGCCATCCAGTCCATTGTCGCGCCACCATCATGCACTTCACCAATCTTATGTGAAACACCTGTATAGTAGAGAATACGTTCTGTTGTCGTTGTTTTGCCCGCATCTATGTGCGCCATAATACCGATATTACGATATCTTTCAATTGGGGTCTTACGTGCCACGTTAATCAACCTTTTAATTTAATTCTAAAATAGCAAAAGGCCCTTAACAGGGCCCATTTCAGACTACCAGCGAAAATGCGAGAAAGCTTTGTTTGCTTCTGCCATTCGATGTGTATCTTCTTTTTTCTTTATTGCAGAGCCACGATTTTCGATGGCATCAGAAAGCTCTCCCGCCAAGCGCAACATCATGCCTTTTTCACTACGTTTACGTGCAGCTTCCACAACCCAACGCATTGCAAGAGCCATTTTTCTTTCAGAGCGAACTTCAACAGGCACTTGATAAGTTGCACCACCGACACGGCGAGACTTTACCTCAACCATTGGCCCAACATTTTCAAGCGCTTCTTTTAAAAGCTCAGCGTGCGCACCACCTTTTTTACGATCTACAACAACATCCAAAGCGTCATAAACAATCTTTTCAGCAACTGCTTTTTTACCGCTAACCATAATCATGTTAACGAATTTGGTTAAGGTTGTATCACCAAACTTTGGATCTGGTAATACGTGTCTTTTAGGTATTTCTCTTCTTCTTGCCATTCTTACTCTTCCGGTATAAATTTACACTAATTAATTGCAAAACGTATGTTAAAGGATACTTTACCCTTTAGGACGCTTCGCACCGTACTTAGAACGACCTTGTTTACGTCCATCAACACCGGAACAATCTAATGAACCACGAACGGTATGATAACGTACACCAGGTAAATCTTTTACACGACCACCGCGAATTAAAATCACGGAGTGTTCTTGCAAGTTGTGACCTTCACCACCAATATAACTAGAAACTTCATATCCATTGGTTAAACGTACACATGCAACTTTACGTAGGGCAGAGTTTGGCTTTTTAGGGGTTGTTGTATAAACTCGCGTACAGACACCACGTCTTTGAGGACAAGCCTCTAACGCTGGAACGTTTGATTTTTTAACTTTATCTTTACGCGGCTTACGCACCAACTGGTTAATAGTAGCCATTCATTCTCACTCCATCTTAAGATCTAAATCTTAATTACTAAAAAAACATGGACACAAATTGTCCATGTGTAAGGTTGAGGGATTTTAGTGACCCTCATTCACATTGTCAAGCACAAGTTCATGAATTTATTCAATGAAATCTATGCTTACTCTATTTCACTTGCAGGCAAAGAAATCGTTTCTTCAACCAATTCGTCTGAATCGGCATCTATTGTTTTTCTGGACATAAAACTCGCAAGCTCCATTTGCGTTTTTTCCGCAGCCGCTTTACGCGCTTTATGATAGGCAAAACCTGTACCTGCTGGAATCAATCGGCCAACAATTACATTTTCTTTTAACCCAACCAACTTATCCTGCTTACCACTGACTGCCGCCTCAGTAAGAACACGCGTAGTTTCTTGGAAGGATGCTGCCGAAATAAAGGATTCTGTCGCTAATGAAGACTTGGTAATCCCCAAAAGAACACGCTGATAAGTAGCTTCAACACCCCCTTCTTGGGACACCTTTTCGTTCATCTCAAGAACACGAGCATATTCAGCCTGTTCCCCCTTAATCAAGGTAGTATCCCCCGTTGATTTAATTTCAACTTTTCGAAGCATTTGACGAACAACTGTCTCAATATGCTTATCATTGATTTTTACACCTTGTAAACGATAAACGTCTTGAACTTCATCCACAATATACTTTGTGAGTCTTTCCACGCCTAATAGCCTTAAAATATCATGCGGATTCGGGTTACCATCAACAACAACATCCCCCTTCTCTACACGCTCACCCTCAAAGACATCTACTGAGCGCCACTTAGGACTAAGGGTTTCATGCTGCTCACCATTATCCTGGGTAATAACCAATCGCTGCTTACCTTTGGTTTCTTTCCCAAAACCAACAACCCCAGATACTTCAGCCATAATAGCTGGTTCTTTTGGAATCCTTGCTTCGAATAAATCTGCTACGCGTGGTAACCCCCCAGTGATATCTTTTGTTTTTGAAGACTCTTGAGGAATTCTCGCAAGAATATCCCCCGCGCCGACTTTCTCATTTTCATTAACGATAACAACAGAGTTCTCCGGCAGGTAATACATAGCGGGTGTTTGCGTTCCAGGGAACGGAACGGTTTCGCCTTCTTCATCAACAATCTGAATGGTTGGTCGAACTTCTTTCGTTGCAGAAGAACGATCTTTGGCACTTTTAACCACATGCGTTGTTAACCCTGTTAACTCATCCGTATGCTCTTCTACTGCACCTTCAAAATTTCCGAACTGAATTATCCCTTCAGCTTCTGTAATAATCGGATGAGTATGTGCATCCCAGTTTGCAAGAATGTTACCTGCATTAACATCAACACCATCTTTGACATTTAGCATTGAACCATAAGGAATTTTATAACGTTCTTTTTCACGCCCTAACGCATCTAATATGGAAATCTCGCCAGAGCGAGAAGTAACAACAACTTGCTCTTCAGAGTTTTGAATTGTTTTTAGATTATCGAACTTAACTTTACCATCATGCCTAACCTCTACCTGACTCTGAGCAGTCGAGGCTGAAGCTGTTCCACCAATATGGAAAGTACGCATGGTTAACTGAGTTCCTGGTTCACCAATCGATTGCGCAGCCATAACACCAACCGCCTCTCCTTCGTTAACCATATGACCTCTGGCCAAATCACGCCCATAACATTTCTTACAGATCCCAAACTTAGTTTCACAAGTAATAGGTGAACGCACTTTAACAGAATCAACACCGGAATCATCAATCAAATTCACCAATCTTTCATCAAGTAGCGTCCCTTTTGCAACGATCAAATCGTTATCCAAAGTAAAAACATCTTCAGCAACCACACGCCCCAGAATACGCTCTTTCAATTCTTCAACAACATCTCCGCCCTCAACATGTGAAGACATTGTAATACTTCCTTCTGTCTCACAGTCATCTTCGGTCACGACCACATCCTGAGAAACATCAACCAATCGACGAGTTAAATAACCTGAGTTAGCTGTTTTCAAAGCAGTATCAGCAAGTCCCTTACGAGCACCATGAGTTGAGATAAAGTACTGTAGAACATTCAAACCTTCGCGAAAGTTTGCTGTAATCGGCGTCTCGATAATTGACCCATCTGGCTTAGCCATTAGCCCACGCATCCCGCCTAATTGGCGCATCTGTGCAACAGAACCACGCGCACCGGAATCTGCCATCATATAGACCGAGTTAAACGAGGTTTGCTGAACATCATTACCATCAGCGTCTTTCACCGTTTCGAACTGTAGTTCTTCCATCATTGACTTCGTAACCAATTCATTGGTATGAGACCAAATATCAACAACTTTATTGTAGCGCTCACCCTCGGTGACCAAACCTTGCGCAAATTGGCGTTGAATTTCAGTAACCTGCTCATCCGCTTTAGCGATGATAGTCACCTTATCATCAGGAATTAACATATCATCCGAGCAGAATGAAAGACCTGCTAAGGTTGACCATTTAAAACCAGCATACATAAGCTGATCCGCAAAAATTACTGTTTCTTTTGGACCTAAAATTCGGTAACAAGCATTTAAGGCTTTAGAAATATTTTTCTTAGTAAGATTAAGATTAATGAGATCAAAACCCAAACCTTTTGGGAGAATTCTTAACAACAATGCTCGACCAACTGTTGTTTCAACGATACCTCGATTAACAGACTCAATGCCCGCATCATCAATCACGGTTTCTTCAACTTTTAACTTAATACGTGTGTGGATATGAACGGCTTTTGCATCAAGCGCTCTTTGTACTTCCATCCAATTTGAAAAGGCTTTACCTTCACCGATGTCATTAATCTTTTCCCGAGTAATGTAATACAAACCCAGTACAACATCTTGAGATGGCACAATAATTGGATCACCATTAGCTGGCGACAATAGGTTATTCGTTGACATCATCAGTGTACGTGCTTCTAACTGAGCTTCAAGGGATAAAGGCACACGAACGGCCATTTGATCACCATCGAAATCGGCATTAAATGCAGAACATACCAAAGGATGTAAGTTTATCGCTTTACCCTCAATCAACACCGGTTCAAAAGCCTGAATCCCAAGTCTATGTAAGGTTGGCGCACGGTTTAACAATACTGGATGCTCACGAATGACTTCATCTAAAACATCCCACACTTCCGGCAAGCCTTGCTCAACCATTTTTTTAGCCGCTTTAATCGTAGTGGCTAAACCACGCTTTTGTAGTTTGCTAAAAATAAAGGGTTTAAATAACTCAAGCGCCATCTTCTTCGGTAAACCACACTGATGTAATCGCAATGTTGGCCCAACAACGATAACAGAACGCCCTGAATAGTCGACGCGCTTACCAAGCAAGTTTTGACGAAAACGCCCTTGCTTACCTTTAATCATGTCAGCCAACGATTTTAATTGGCGCTTGTTCGTACCGGTAACCGCTCTACCACGACGACCATTATCCAACATCGAATCAACCGGTTCCTGAAGCATACGCTTTTCATTACGCACAATAATATCAGGTGCCATTAGATCTAATAAACGCTTTAAACGATTATTACGATTAATAACACGACGATATAAATCATTCAAATCTGACGTTGCAAATCGACCACCATCCAAAGGAACCAAAGGTCTCAACTCAGGCGGAAGTACAGGTAAAACATCTAAAATCATCCACTCAGGCTTATTACCTGATTGCAAAAATGAGTCGACCAACTTTAATCTTTTAGATATTTTCTTTTGTTTCGTTTCCGAGCTAGTCGATTCCATTTCTTCACGTAATCGAGTTGACTCAGCTTCTAAATCAATTGCTTGCAACATTTTCTTAATGGCTTCAGCGCCCATTTGCGCCTCAAACTCATCGCCATACTCATCCATTGCATCTAAATATTCTTCTTCACTGAGAAGTTGCCATGGCTCTAAAGGCGTTAAACCTGGATCAACGACCATAAAGGCTTCAAAATATAAAACGGCTTCGATTTCCTTAAATGTCATGTCTAACATTAAGCCGATGCGAGAAGGCAAAGACTTTAAAAACCAAATATGGGCAACTGAAGTCGCCAGATCGATATGCCCCATTCTTTCGCGACGTACTTTGGATTGTGTCACTTCAACGCCACATTTCTCACAGATTACACCACGATGCTTTAAACGCTTATATTTACCACAAAGACATTCATAATCACGAACTGGTCCAAAAATCTTGGCACAAAACAAACCATCCCTTTCTGGTTTAAATGTACGATAATTGATCGTTTCTGGCTTTTTGACTTCGCCAAATGACCAAGAGCGAATCTTTTCCGGTGAAGCAAGGGTGACTTTAATCGTGTCAAACTCACTTGAAACGTTTTGTTTTTTTAGAAAACCTAATAAATCTTTCATTATTCTTGCTCCAACTCAATATCAATCCCTAAGGCACGAATTTCTTTACGTAAAACGCTAAATGACTCTGGAATACCTGGCTCCATATATTCATTACCATCGACGATATTTTTATACATACGGGTACGACCATTTAAATCATCTGATTTAACCGTTAGCATTTCCTGCAAAGTAAAGGCAGCGCCATAAGCCTCAAGCGCCCAAACCTCCATTTCACCAAAGCGCTGACCACCAAACTGTGCTTTACCACCTAATGGCTGCTGTGTGACTAAGCTATAAGGCCCTGTTGACCGAGCGTGCATTTTGTCGTCAACCAAGTGATTCAATTTCAGATAATACATATAGCCCACGGTTACGGGACGATCAAACTGCTCACCCGACACACCATCAAACAAGACCATTTGACCTGACTCTGGTAACTCCGCCAATCTTAACAACGCTTTAATTTCAGATTCTGAGGCTCCATCAAAAACAGGAGAAGCCATTGGAACACCTTTTCTTAGATTACCGGCAAGCTCTATGATTTCAGCATCAGTCAAAGCATCAAAATCAACACCTTGCCCCTGAGTTTCATTATAAATCTTATGCAAAAATCCTTTAATGGTCTTAATATCTGCTTGCTCTTCAAGCATTGCATTAATTTTAGAACCAAGCCCTTCTGCAGCCAAACCTAAATGGGTTTCTAAAATTTGACCGACATTCATCCGTGAAGGAACACCTAATGGATTCAAACAGATATCGACAGGTCGACCTGTTTCATCATATGGCATATCTTCGACAGGGCAAATACGTGAAATAACCCCTTTATTACCATGCCGTCCGGCTATCTTATCTCCAGGTTGAATACGACGTTTAACCGCTACATAAACCTTAACCATTTTAGACACGCCAGGCTGGAGATCATCGCCCTGAGTTAACTTCTTGCGTTTTTCTTCAAAGGCAGCATTAAGCTCTTCTTTCTTAACTTCTAATTGCTTTTCCAACAATTCTAAGGTCTCAGCAATCGTCGTATCGGCAACATTTAAACCAAACCACTTTACTGAATCAATCGAGTTCAAATAGTCAGATGAAATTTGAGTCCCATCCACTAACGACTGACCTTCAAGCATTTGACGAATACGATCCAATGTATCTGCTAATAAGATTTTGTACTGCTCATCAATATCTTTACGAACTTTTTGCAATTCATCCTCTTGAATTGCTAAAGCACGAGCATCCTTTTTAACACCTTCACGTGTAAAGACTTGCACATCAATAACCGTACCTTCTACACCTTTACTAACACGCAAAGAGGTATCTTTAACATCAGATGCTTTTTCACCGAATATGGCACGCAGTAACTTTTCTTCCGGCGTCAGTTGCGTTTCACCTTTTGGCGTAACCTTACCTACCAAGATATCACCCTGCTTAACTTCAGCACCAACATAAACAATACCGGACTCATCTAAACGAGACAGAGCAGATTCACCGACATTTGGAATATCCGCAGTCACTTCTTCTGGCCCAAGTTTTGTATCTCGTGCCAAACATGTTAGCTCTTCAATGTGGATGGATGTATAACGATCTTCTTGAACAACGCGCTCAGATACCAATATAGAGTCTTCGAAGTTATAACCATTCCAAGGCATAAAGGCAATTCGCATATTTTGACCAATCGCCAACTCACCTAAGTCTGTAGAAGGTCCATCAGCTAAAACGTCTCCACGACTTACCGCATCACCTGCTTTAACAATCGGTTTCTGATTGATACAAGTATTTTGATTCGAACGCTGATACTTGATTAAATTATAAATATCAACACCCGTTTCACCTGGCGCTATTTCTGCTTGATTTGCCCTAACGACAATACGAGAGGCATCTGATGAAACCACTTCACCGCCACGAGAGGCAATCACAGTAACGCCCGAATCAATGGCAACGGTTTTTTCAATCCCCGTTCCAACGAGCGGTTTTTCTGCACGAAGGGTCGGCACAGCCTGGCGTTGCATGTTCGAACCCATTAATGCACGGTTTGCATCGTCATGCTCCAGAAACGGGATCAACGACGCTGCTACAGACACGATTTGCTTTGGTGAGACATCCATATAATCTACATCTTTAGACGACGCCAAGATCGTTTCATTTTTATGACGCGCTGTGACCAATTCATCTAGTAAATTATTGCCTGCATCCATAGCTGCACTTGCCTGAGCAATAACAAATTGAACTTCATCAATAGCAGAGACATACTCCACTTCCTCTGTCACCTGTCCATTGATCACCTTACGATAAGGGGTTTCCAAAAAACCATATTTATTGGTTTTTGCATAAATGGCCAAGGTATTAATCAAACCGATATTGGGTCCTTCCGGCGTCTCGATTGGGCAAACACGACCATAATGCGTAGGATGGACATCGCGCACTTCAAAACCAGCACGCTCACGAGTCAAACCACCTGGCCCAAGCGCAGAAACACGACGCTTGTGTGTAATCTCGGACAAAGGATTGACTTGATCCATAAATTGTGACAATTGACTTGAACTAAAGAATTCTTTGATCGCTGCAGAAACCGGTTTAGCATTAATCAGATCTTGAGGTAACAGTCCATCTGTTTCGGCTTGATTAAGACGTTCTTTAACCGCTCTTTCAACCCGAACCAAACCTACACGAAATGCATTTTCAGCCATCTCACCTACTGCACGAATACGACGATTCCCCAAGGTATCAATATCATCAATCGTACTATGACCATTACGGATGTTTAAAAGCTCTCTCACAACATCAATAATATCTTCGTTCTCAAGAACCAAACTGCCTTCGTTATCCTCACGGCCTAATCGTCTGTTCAGCTTCATTCTGCCAACCGCAGACAAATCATAACGTGATTCATCAAAGAACAAACTATTAAACAATGCTTCAGAAGAGTCTTTAGTCGGTGGTTCACCTGGGCGCATCATTCGATAAATTTCAATTTGCGCTTCTAACTGTGAGGTAGCATGATCTAGATTTAAGGTATCAGAAATATAAGAACCATTCTCAAGATCATCGATATAAAGCACTCTAAAAGACAGGCCTTTAATCACCTTAATATTTTCAACCAGCTCAGCTGTCATAACCTCATTAGAACGAGCCACCAGTTCACCTGTCGCTTCATTGGTAATACCACAAGAAAGAACCTTGCCGACTAAGAATTCATCTGGAACAACAAAACTTTTAACTTTTAATTCTTTAAGGTGCTTTAAATGGCGAGCCGAAATCTTCTTACCGGCATCAACAACAACCTCATTGCCAATGCGAATATCAAACGCAGCGGTTTGCCCCTTAATTTGTTCAGGCACCAACTTCATAACATATTGCTTGGTCTTCGCTTGATAACTAATTTCGGAATGATCAAAAAAAGCATCCAAAATTTCTTCTGTACTATATCCCATTGCCCTTAGAATAATTGAAACGGGCAGCTTACGACGGCGATCAATACGAACAAAAACACAGTCATTATGATCAAATTCGAAATCCAACCATGAGCCACGATAAGGAATAATTCTTGCATTAAACAAAACCTTGCCAGAAGAATGCGACTTGCCTTTATCGCTATCAAATATCACCCCGGGTGAACGATGCAACTGAGTCACGATAACGCGCTCAGTCCCATTGATAACAAAAGTCCCGTTTTCTGTCATTAAAGGTAATTCGCCGAGATAAACTTCCTGTTCTTTTACATCTTTAACGGGACGTTTTCCCGCTGGCGCATCTTTATCATAAAGCACCAAACGCATCTTAACGCGCAAAGGGGAAGAGTATGTCACACCCCGTTGCTTACATTCTTTAACGTCAAATTCTGGCTGACCCAATGAATAACTCACATACTCAAGGTCTGCTGTACCTGCAACACCATGAATAGGAAAAACCGAAGTAAAAGCCGCATGCAAACCCGCTGCAGCTCTATCCAAAGGCTTTTTATCCTTCTGTAAAAACTCTTTAAAAGACTCTTTCTGCAAAGAAAGAAGGTAAGGTACTTCAAGAATAGAAGAACGCGTCGCAAAGTCTTTACGAATACGTTTCTTTTCAGTTAAAGAATAGGCCATCAATTACCCCAACATTAAATTTAATTTAACCGGAAGTTCTCACTTCCTAAAAATGCATAAAACTGTAATAACAGTTAGCAGACTATTGATCACACTTTTACACACTACTATAAACAACAAAAGGCCGACGTAAAAAACGCCAGCCATTGTCAAGCCTCAAGAGCTGAATAAGTAATAATTACTTAACTTCAACCTCAATTCCAGCTTCCTTAAGATCATTAGCAAGCGCTTCAGCTTCGTCTTTAGAAACACCTTCTTTAAGTGTAAAAGGAGCACTTTCAACAGCGCCTTTTGCTTCTTTCAAACCTAATCCAGTTGCTGCACGTACCGCTTTGATTGCAGCTACTTTGTTTGCGCCAGCACCGGTTAGAATAACATCAAACTCAGTTTGCTCTTCAGCAGCCGCGCCAGCATCACCAGCAGGCCCTGCAACCGCTACAGCTGCAGCTGAAACACCATACTTTTCTTCCATTGCACTAACCAACTCAACCACTTCCATGACTGACATATTTGCAACGGCTTCTAAAATATCTTCTTTTGTAATTGCCATTTTGTAATTCCTTAAAATTAAATTGTATTAATAATACTTAAGCTGCTTCAGCTTCTTTTTGATCCTTAACAGCGACCAAACCACGTGCCAATTTAGCAACTGGCTCTTTCATAACATAAAGCAACTTACTAAGAGCTTCATCGTAAGTAGGTAAGGCAGCAATCGCATTCAATTGACTTGAATCCATTACCCCTTCACCAATAGACAAGGACTTAACAACCAAAGCTTCATTTGTTTTTGCAAAGTCTTTAAAAACTCGCGCAGCCGTTCCTAGCTCTTCGCCAGAAAAAGCAAAGATAAGCGGGCCCGTAAAAGTCTCAGCCATATCTTCAAATTTAGACCCTGCTACTGCACGACGAACCAACGTGTTCTTAACAACACGAATTATCACATTTGCATCACGGGCTTTCGAACGAAGCTCGGTTAGTTGTGCCACTGTCAAACCTCGATACTCAGCCGCAACCATTGAACCCGCCCCTGAAACCAACTTAGCAACTTCTTCAACAACAGCCTTCTTATCTTTGATATTGAGTGCCATATAACCTCCAAAACAGTTTGGCAATTGCCAAACTCTTCCATCTACGTAGGCTTAAATCAATTAAGAATGTACATCAACATTCGCCTACGGTCTGCGATGGGCGCGCTCACATAAGTACAACTTAATTCAAGGCAACCCTATTCGCATTTCACTGATTAACAGTAAAATTCTTTATTACAATGACGACTGATCTAAAAGTAAACCTGGCCCCATTGTGCTAGAAATAGAAACTTTCTTCATATAAGTTCCCTTTGCAGCAGAAGGCTTCGCTTTATTTAAATCCTCAATCAACGCATTTAGATTTTCTTTTAACTTTTCAGGATCAAAGGAAACCTTACCGATTGAAGCGTGAACAATCCCTGCTTTATCAGCACGAAACCGAACTTGACCCGATTTTGCTTTTTGAATCGCACCAACCACATCAGGCGTTACCGTACCCGTCTTAGGATTCGGCATCAAACCACGTGGACCTAAAACCTGGCCCAACATACCGACAACTCGCATCGCATCGGGTGATGCGATAACCACATCAAAATCCATCATGCCACCTTTAACTTCGGCCGCAAGATCATCCATACCGACAAAATCTGCACCGGCTGCTTTTGCTGCTTCAGCATTTGCATCACCCGTAAAAACAGCGATACGAACATCTTTACCCGTACCATTTGGCATAACCGTTGCGCCACGCACAACTTGATCTGATTTACGAGGATCTATCCCTAATTTAATTGCAACATCTACGGACTCTGAAAATTTTGCAGTCGCCAATTCCGACAACAACTTAAACCCTTCAATTGCATCATATGCCTTTAAGGGTTCAACTTTATCGGCATACATCTTTTGCTTCTTTGTTAACTTTGCCACTTTGATTACCCCTCTACCGTTAGGCCCATGCTACGCGCTGAACCAGCAATAATTTTCACAGCCGACTCTAGGTCATTAGCATTCAAATCAGCCATTTTTGCATTAGCAATTTCTTCTAACTGAGCTTGAGTTACCATCCCTACTTTATTCAAATTCGGGACGCCTGACCCTTTTTGGATACCGGCTGCTTTCTTCAAGAGAATTGAGGCTGGTGGGGTTTTAGTAATGAAAGTGAAGCTGCGATCATTATAAACTGTAATAACAACAGGAAGAGGCAGACCCTTTTCAACCGACTGAGTTTGTGCATTAAATGCTTTACAAAACTCCATGATATTAACACCATGCTGACCCAATGCAGGACCAACTGTTGGACTAGGATTTGCATTTCCAGCAGGAACCTGCAACTTAATATAGGCTTGTATCTTCTTTGCCATTGTATTCTCCTTATGGGTAAAACGTCTTTCAACTCCCCAGGGTGACTAAAATGCTTACTTAAGTAAGCAACCTTAATTTCTAACTTTCTTAATTTCTAACTTTTTTCGACTTGCGTAAACTCTAATTCAACCGGCGTTGAGCGACCAAAAATTAACACAGACACCTGCAACTTATTCTTATCGTAATCAACTTCTTCAACGACCGCTTCAAAATCATTAAAAGGCCCATCAATGACACGAACCATTTCACCTGGTTCATAAATCACTTTTGGCTTAGGCTTATCAACACCTTCTTCAACTTTTTGTAGAATTCGATCGACCTCTTTCTGAGAAATGGGTGCAGGGCGATCAGATGACCCCCCAATAAAACCCATTACTTGAGGGACACTTTTAACTAAATGCCAGGTATCATCATTCAACTCCATCTGAACCAAAACATATCCAGGAAAGAATTTACGCTCAGAGGTTCTTTTTTTGCCATCCCGAATTTCAACTACCTCTTCAGAAGGCACTAAAATTTTACCGAAATCGCCCGCCAAGCCAGCACGCTCAACATGCTCCTCAATCCCTTTCTTAACTTTATTCTCATACCCGGAATACGCATGAACGACATACCATCTTTGAGCCATACTACCCACCTTGCCCTGTTAACAACTTAACCGCCCACAAAAAGAACATGTCGACCAACCACAAAAAGATACTCATGACGATAACCACCACAAACACCATTAACGTCATTTGCACCGTTTCAGGCCGTGTTGGCCAAATGACCTGCCTGACTTCTTTCTTTGCATGAGAAACATACTGAAACCAAGAGCGACCTTTCTCAGTTTGATAAAAGACCAATGCGGACACAGCAGCACCCACAAGCACACCCAACACCCTAATAACAGCATGGGCTTCAGCGTAATAATAATATCCAGTAAAGCTCGCAATCAATATTGCAACTGCCATAAACAGCTTGAGCGTTTCTAGTGAACTCGTATTTGTAGAATTATCTGTTTTATGACTCATAACTATCTAATATCTAAAATAAAAACGACCCACTAAACAAACGGGTCGCAAGAAATTTGGCAGGGGTAGAGGGATTCGAACCCCCAACACCCGGATTTGGAATCCGGTGCTCTACCAATTGGAGCTATACCCCTAAAAAATGAAACAGCTTACGTTTCAGTACTCGAAAAAAAAGGGGATTATACAATCCCCCTTTTCTTTTAGCAAGTGCTATTTCTACTATCAATTAGTCAAGAATTTTAGCAACAACCCCTGCACCAACTGTACGACCACCTTCACGAATCGCAAAACGCAAACCTTCGTTCATCGCAATCGGGTTGATTAGCGTAACCGTCATCTGAACATT
>Ga0100387_10002557_pt1 | contig 15408 bp, 11 predicted proteins | sample CryGeymeta201511_FD_81547 | JGI IMG/M metagenome (GOLD analysis project Ga0100387, IMG submission 81547) | Groundwater microbial communities from Crystal Geyser aquifers in Utah, USA - Crystal Geyser metaG 2015-11 | ecosystem: Environmental > Aquatic > Deep subsurface > Groundwater | place... | reverse complement strand
TTTGAAAGCCCCCATGAATACTTAAGAATATGCTTGTGTATAAAACCATTTGCTTTATAGAACCCTAAAAAAAGGTTGTGTATAACTCAATAAATTATATTATTAGAAACTATTAGTATAAATTAAACTAATATTAGCAATAATTCTATTGACTATTAATCTTTTTTTGTACTCTATTTATCCTATCCAAAATTACCTGCTTATTTTCAGTTGTTTGTTCATAAACCAACTTCCACTTTGATAAAGCTGCCTCCAACTGTCCATTAGACTCGAGATATTCGGCATATAATCTCAAGATACTATTATCATTTGTATAGGCAATTGCTAAATTATACAGCCCTGTCATTTCGTCAGCACCAATTTTTATCTGATATTGGTATAGTTCTAAGAGTTGTGACCAAACTGGAATGAATTGATTATTCAATTCTAATGATCTAAATAAATTATCACTAGCTGATCTCCAAGATCCTGCTTTGATCTGATAAGTTGCTAAATTATACCAAGCCAAGGGTCTTTCCTGAAAATTATCCAATATATCTAGGTATATTGAGCCAACTTTATCCCAGTCAGCCAAACTCTGATATTTCATTGCTAATACATTCATATCTGCAAATCGGTCATCGCTGGAATAATCGTCGCTATCAACCTGACTCAATCTCTCCTCAATCTCCTTTATATCTGCATTTAATATTTCTACAATCTCTGGTGTTAACTGGCTCTCTGAAAAGCTTGTTTCATGATCATTGGTAATATTGGATAATTCTGAACTCAAAACTACCATTAAATCATCAACAACTTGTTCGTGCTCTATGTTAATAGGCAAATCATTATTCTGATATTTCGCGTAATAAACGCTGATCAGCAACACAATAATTACCGCAATAATAATATAAATTTTTTTCATAATAATAAAACTTAATAATATTAATATTTATATTATAACATATTGATAAATAGTCAAGAGCCGCGAATAAACTAAAACCCCCGCAAATGCGGGGGTTTTAAGTATTACTTTAACTATCTAGTTAACTAATAATCTTAGTAACTAAAGCTAAATGTAATAGGATCAGTAGCACCACTTACCCAAGTGATTGGGGAAGTTTCGGTGATTGCAGTGTCATACCATCGGAAATCACCATCAGTTGATACGCCACCTAAGTCAATATTTACATTAAGACTTTGATCGCTTGTATCATCTGTTGCCATTAGAGTTGTTGTGTTTGTAGTAATTGTATATTCCTGTTCTGTAGTGCCAATAGAAATGGCAGATGTTCCAGGAACAAACATAACAGTTGCTGAGCTTGTGCTATTTGCATTATCTAAGTAGCCAGTCATGATAGTTGTACCAGATGCATCCTTCAAATAGAATGCTAAACCGTCACTTGTAGTGGCTGTGTTCAAGTTACCAGAAATATCAATGTTCAATGAATCATTGTAGAACTTGAAACTATCAAGGTATACTTGTTGGCCATTGGCCAAACCAGTAACAAAGTTAATACCGTAACCATCAACATCAGTTCTGGTTACGCCACTAATATCAACCTCAATATAATCCCAGATATCAGCTGTCAAGGCAGGAAGCTTACCTGATGTAGAACCACCAGCAACTGTACCAGCTGCGGCAGCAGAACATTCAGCAGAATCAACAGGGCTAGTAGCACCAGTGATCAAACAGAACTCTACATCACTAGCAGCTTCAGCAGTATCAGACATAATCCAGAAACCAGCATACTTATAGCTACTATAGTCAACACTGAGCTGAGCAGCGTCAGCACCGGCATAGAATGCTGAATCATCTGCAGTAGCACCAGAATTTTCATTAAGTTCGATTGCAGCACCATCAATGGTGTAAGTTGCTTCGTCAATGACAGCACCGGCACCAATATCGGTTACCCAGTTTGTGTTGTCAGCAACAGCATTTACAACTGCAGCTTGGAACTTAGCGTTATAGTTTGCATCAGCTACCAAACCAATCTTAGCTACTTCTTGTGTTGCGCCATAAGCACCACCCAAGTTTGATGTAGTCTTTGGTGTAGCCGTCAAGATGGTTCGATAAACCTTCATTGAATTACCGCTGATATTTGATGTACCAACTGTAATTGTGACTGTACCTGAACCAGAACCATTACCTTCAAAAGCATTGCTGTTGCCAGATGCTAGATAAGCATAGTTAGCTGTGTTTTCAGTAGCAGCTACATAAGAAGATACACCCACTTTGACCTTGAAGGTCTTGACGCTACCTGCTGGAATTGTCCAGTCAAGTGCGTTAAATGTTACAACACCTGAAGCAGATACTGGAGAAGTAGAGCCAATTTGAGCTCCTGTTTCACCGTCATAAAGTGCCCAGTTGATTAATGTTGTGTCAGCACCTGTGCTGTTCTTAACAATAATCTTTGTCAAAGTGATATCTTCAGCGCCTGTTGTTTCCTCAACGCTAAAGGTTGCAATGTGATTATTGGTACTACCAGTAACCAACTGCTTTGATGCTGGAGTTGCACCATCGATTGTTGTTGTCAATGATCCAGCACTAGCGATTGATAATGTTTGTAGAGTTAAATCACCTGTATAGTTTGCAGATGTACCTGTGACTGCGCCTGTTCCATTAACAGAGTCAACTACTAAATTATCAGTATCATCATTTGTTGTTGATGATTTGATATCAGCATATATATTGAACACCATACTCTGACTTGCAGCTAGTGCAATCGGTGAGCTTGGAGTAAATGTATATGATGTACCAGCTGTCAAAGAAGCTTGCGTAGTACCAATTTGTGTACCATCAGTTTTTCTTAACCGTAAATTCTGATAATTTCCAAAAGCAGTCTCATCAGTAATAGCAAAAGAGCTAACATTAACTCCTTCTGAAGAACCAGCAGTCAAAACAAATGAACCAACCATTACATCAGCAGAACCAGAAACACCAACCGGATTGCTTGATGTCCATTCAGCAACAGCAGCATTCTTAGCTGCAGTCAATGTGTTTGCAGTAACAGTCAATAAATTTCCTGCTTGAGCTGTACAAGTAACAGATGTTAAAGATACAACACCAGTAGCTGTACAAGCATTGGCAGTAATTGTAAAGCTATCATTAGCTGTCATCACTGTACCATCACCTTCCTTAATGTCAGCCTTAATAATTACTGTCTTTGTTTCACCAGCAGGAACAATAAAGTTATTGCCTAATGAGAAGTTCTGAGCAATAGCATCAGCTGTAAGGTGGGTTGTAGAACCAATCTGTGAGCCATCAACATATGCTTTCACAGCATATAGACCAACAGAAGATCCTGCAGTTCTTGCAACTTTAATCGGTAAAGTTGTGACTTTAACATTTTCACCAACAGCAGCATAGTTAATTCTAGCAACTTCAACGCTAGTGCCACTCAAAGGAACATTGCCTGAAGGTGAATCAGTAGCTCTAGAAACAGTCATTGTCCCTGTATTTACTGTTGTTGCACCACCGGCTTGAACAATAGCCCAACTATCAGCTAAATTAGCCTTAGTATAAACACCATATTCTTTATCCTTAGCAACTACGTGATACATTTGTTGAATGCTCAAACGGAAAGTTCTGTTTGTACCACCAATAATATCACCTCTAACAGAATAATAATCTGTATTACCCTTCACAACAGTGATTGGACTAGCAGATAAATCAAATGTTAGTGTGCCGTCAGTTGCAAAATTATCTAAAGTAGAACCATATTGAGTACCATTACTATCTTTCAACATAATGTTTCGGATATCAGTACTTGCAATTGAACCAATATTGGTAAACTTCAAGTAACTAATCTCCATATCCTGACCTTCGCCGACTAAAGAAAATCTCCACATTTCATGGTTCAATTCTCCAGCATTGACAGTGGCTGTTGTTGTTGGGAAGCTATTATCAATGGTAATATTACCTAAATCAGAAACCTGAGCTGATGACATTGAATTGCCATCAATAGGAAATACTCCAGAAATAGCTGTTGCACCAGCACTAACATAAGAAGCATCAAGTATAGACCACTTTGAAACTCTTGATGCAGCTAAATCTTCAGCTACGTCCATTTTCAAAGTTATAGTCTTGGTAGTACCAGCATTCACTGTGAATAAACCAGCACTACTTGTAAAGGTTAATACGCCAGAAGAAATATAAGTATACTGAGCGATCATTGTGTTGCCATCATAAAGATAGAAACCAGAAAAATCAGCATCAGCTGATGGAATACCACTTCTCTTAAACTTTACAGTATTGACTGTGACATTACCGTCAGCATCAGCTGTAAAGTTAACAGCTAGCATAGGAACCATAGCTTGAGCACCTGCAGTAATACCACTTGTACTATCAGCAATAATTGATGTAGCAGCAGGATTGCTTGCTGCCAAAGCAACTGTCAAACCAGAACCAACTGGAACAACTGGAGTGTTGATAGCGCCACCTTGTGATACATCCATGAGAGAGCTCTCAGCTGCGCCAATTGAAGTACCGTCTGAGAAGGCACTAAGATCAGATACTGTCAAAACATAGTCAGCATCATAACCATTGGCTATTAAAACATCCATGGATGCGAAAGGTCGCTTTGTACTACCATCAATTAAGTAGATAGTATTTTCACCATCTAACATTACCAATGAACCATTAGGAACATCAGTAGCTGAAGTCAAATCTGCCCCTGCTGTATAGAAAGGGAAGAAAACTTCTGAAATATCATTAACCCTACTTGCCCAGCTTGCGCCATAAAGACCAGCTGCTACTTCTTCGCTAGTAATCCAACGAATAGCACCACTTGGCTCAACAACATAAACTTTATTGGTGTTTGGGTGAGTGATAAGTTTTGTACCCGCACGATACAAGACAGAACCGCCGTCTGCATAAGTATCAAGTTCAGCAACTGTCAAAAGTTCGACACCACTGAAATCTGAATACCATGAGAAATAGGTTTTTGCATCAGGGAATATATATTTTGTTGAATTATCACCAATGTAGTAAACAGCGTCACTGTTTGGACCCTTTACTAAAGATCCTACACCAGCTGCTTGTGCAACTTGTGGAGCAACGAAGCCTAGTCCAAAAGTAGCAACTGTTGCTACAGTAATGGCGATAACAAACATGTTTTTAGCAAAATTTGCCATATTAATTAATTCTCCTTAAATACTTAAAAGCCACTATCTTTCCTGTCTCTTAAAGTAAACCCATAAAATGGATACATGCTTTCAATGATGATAATGACGAGTTTATACGTCTCGACCTTTCTTATCAACATCCAAAGTGCCTTAACAGTCAGTAGTTGAAAAATAAAATGACTAATAAGCTTATACAATCCCCCCTTAAAGGGGTTATTGCTTGGTTAATGGCTTATTAAATAAGCCAGTAGCAAAATACATCAATACTCTGCTACTGAATCACTTATAAAACCTGTTCAATGTTAATAGTACTAATCAACTCTTCAATTGAGCTGATAATTTGTTTGATCTTTGTCAGATCACTAAATGACTGCACATAATCATTATTGTCAAAGCTTTGTTTAGCCTGACTTGATAAAACTGAGGCTTGTCGGATATCAGTATAAACTTTGGTCCAATCAAGGTTTTGTAAGTCAGCTCCTTCCATAATTGTCGTCTGTGACTCTAAAGTCTGAACTTTTTCACTAACCTTTAATAACTGGCTATCAATAATGGCAATGAACTTATTCAAAGTTTCTTCAGCTGTAATCTCGTCTCTTTCATACATACTGACCAAAAGGCTTAATGTCTTATCTTCAATATTAGCTGTCGCTGCCAAAACTTGATTTAAAATATCATGATCGTCTTGAGAAATGATATCTTCCTTGGTCTGATCAAGATAATCAATGGTAGCCACTACACTATCAGTGATATCCATGGCAATATTATCTAAATTCTGACCTTCTTCAACCGTGGCAATGTCCAAAGAACTAGCTGCTGCTGCTAAGTCTTGTTCCAATCTCTTGATTGCTCCTTGTAAATCTTTCGCTTCTACCTCTGTCGCAGATAATTTCTGAATATCAGCTAATCGCTTCTCTGCGTGTTTGTTGTGTACTTCTGCCTTCTTGGCTGGTGAAGTAGCTAGCATCACTTCAATTTCCTCAATCACAATCCGACCCGGATATAAAAAATCGCCAGGCAAACTTGCCTTGGCCATAAATGATGTACTAAACCCAAATACTACCAATAAAATAATCACTAGCGCTCTCACTGGAGCATACACCAATCTACTCATCCCCATATTTAGATTCAAACCAATTCTTTTACTAAAAGACAACTGATCTGTATCAATCTGAGACAATAGACGTTCGCGACAAGACATCACCCAAGCTTGATCTGGGCTAGTGCCTTTTAGTTTATTCAATTGTGTTTCAATATTAGAGGTCATTATCGATAATCTTTTAATCTCTCTTTAAGTTCAGTAATAGCTCGATGACAAACGATTCGAACATTACCCGGAGACTTATCTAGGATTTTAGCAATCTCACGAATGCTTAAATCTTCAATATAACGTAAAATAATAATTTCTTTATGATCAGAATTTTCAATACTAGATACTGCCTGCTTGATCAGGTCTTGATCAATATTGGCGTGTAATTCTTGTCGTGGTTCATCCTTTTCCCCTAAATCATATTCTAGTGAAACTTCTGTACTTTGTTTTGAACGGTAATAATCAATGATCAGATTTCTTGTAATTTTATAGAGCAATGCTTGTAAAGATCTGATCTGTCCACCAACTACTATTCTCTCCCAAGCTTTAAGAAAAGTCTGGCTAACAATATCTTCAGCAAGTTCTTTACTGCTTGTTTTGTAATAAGCAAAACGGTAGAGCTTACTAACATATTTATTATAAATACTAGCAAAGGCCTGTTTATCACCGAGCCTGGCTTTGATCACTAGTATTTTATCTGTCAATTCTTCTCTGCTCATAATTTAAGACGTCTGTAAGTTAGTATTGTTACAAGATATAATAATGTTGCTAATTATAATAAAAATAGCCATAAAAAGCTAGGATAAGGGCTATTTGGTGATATATAATAGACTGCTTTTAAAGTAAAATAATACAGGCTATAAATTAGCACAGATACGAATATTTGTCAAGAATTAGCCAATAATGTATAATAAAGTATAGAATATTCTAGAATATATGTATGATTAGACTATCAATCTCAGAATCTGCCCGATTATTCGGTGTCTCGACTAAGACCATAAGACAGGCGATAAAGCAAGGGCAGATAGGCTATGTAGTGGTGCGTAACCGCTATAAGCTTAGTTTTGAATCTGTCCTGAAATGGTCTCAAACTGGGACCAGAAGAAGTAATAAATTGGCCAATGAAGGAATTGGTCAGTTTGTGGATAACTGGAAAATTAGTAATCGTAAATACTCGCCCAATCCGAAACTTATTAATCCTCAATCAAAATAATTCTGAAAAAAATATATTTTCATTTTGACCGTTAGGAACCGGGACTCTATATAGAGTCCCGGTTCCTTCCCTAATCTTTTCTCTTTTAGCTGCTAAATGGAGACTTTCAACTACTTGGACTTCATTAAAAACCTTCATAATTATTAAAAAGCATTTACCATCTGACAAGAATAAATATACAAAAAAGGTCACTAATTAGAGCGACCTGATAGCTGTACTATAAACGATAGATAAGATGCTGTCAAACTGAGACAATTTAAAAACCAGGACTCATGCAAGAGCCCTGGTCTCTTATTATAAACTATTTTATCGTAAATATCTCTGTCTTTTCAAGCGCTACTTTGGCTAAAGCCATTCTCTGTTCATTCTGAGCATAAAGAGTAAACATACGCTCCCCTTTCTTAACTTTATCCCCATATTCAATATTAAGATAGATACCAGCCAATTTTTCCTTTGGTGCACCTAAAATGCGACACAAGGTGTTAATGTTCTTATTATTAGTTTTGATTACTTTACCAGATCGCGGTGCATCAACATAGTGCTTGACTGCTCCAATAGTAATATCCTCTGAATCAACTTTAAATTTACCACCTTGAGCTTTGATGATTTCTTGCATTTTTTTCCAAGCTTGACCTGACTCTAATACTTCCTGAGCCATTTTCTTGCCTTTGCCCTTACTAGCTTTGCCAGCCAATTCTAACAGTTCGCCTGCCAAACGCACAGATTTTTCTTCTAAATCAAGAGGTCTATTATCCTTACGTTGCAACACCCTAAGAACATCTCGCGCTTCTAAACTTGGTCCAATACCATGACCAATAGGATCTATACCCTTGGTCTTTAATACTTTAATCTTAATACCAAATTGTTTGGCTACATAAACAAAGCGTTTTTCTAGATCAATGGCAGTAGCCATATCTGGAATCTTGGCTGTTTCTCCTACAGGCATATCAATAATCAAACAATTAACTGAAGTCGAGACTTTCTTAGCCATCACGGAAACAATCATTTTATCATAAGGTTCAAGAGATAATGGATATGTTACTTTCAAAATGCGATCGTCAGATGGTGCTAAATTGAAACCACCGCCCCAAATCAAACAGCCACCTGTTTTCTTAACAATCTCCATTGTTTCAGCAATGGAAAAAGTAACTGGTGCTAAAACCTCCATTGTATCAGAAGTACCAGCTGGCGATGTGATCGCTCTGGACGATGTCTTAGGTATTTTCAGTCCCAAACTGGCAATAATCGGGATAATGACCATTGTCGTACGATTACCAGCAATACCACCAACAGAATGCTTATCAACAACCTGACCTTTAAAATGAATCGTATCACCAGTCTCTGCCACTGCTTTAGTCATATAATATAATTCATCCCTATTATAAGGATACATATAAGTTGCCGCGACAAAATAAGTAATTTCTGTATTGGAAATACGATTGCTGACAATATCATTGATAATAGCCTGACAATCAGCCTCATTTAGATGATGGCCAAGCAATTTCTTTTTAATTGCTTGAATTGAATCAGGACGACCCAAAACATTAACCTCAACTATCTCACCTGTTTCTACTGGATATTTTTGCCACACTTCTTCATATAAACCTATTTCACCTGGTTTAATCCTTTTATCTGATAAATTTGCTTCTACGTTGACAGTTTTCTTTCCGCGCCAGGTCAAACCAATTTTATCGCCAGCATGAATACCAAAGTGATAAGCTTCTTCTTCATTAAGTAAAGCAATCAAAGCTTCACCCGTTGTAAAATCCAGTTTCTTAACTTTTAAGTAATATTGTGAGATCATTGATCTTATTTTTAAATTAATTATTAACCCAGAATTTAAGTGCCGTTGCTAATTCATCATGAGTTTGACTAAACTCTTCAAGCGTCTGCTGATTCATCACTGCTTGAGCTGCTTGACTAGCTGCCTTTGCCCCAGCCGCAACACCATCAGGGTGCCCAAAAATACCTCCGCCAAAATTGATGATTACATCTTGTCCAATATATTTAACCACATCTGGTAATAAACCAGGGTGTAAACCGCCAGAAGCAATTGGCATCACTGGCTTAATCTCACTCCAATCACTCTGTAAATTATCAAAATGAAGCCAATCTTCTTTCAAAAAATCATCAATCTTTTGTACTTCTGTCTTTGTACCATCCATTTTACCAACAACCGTTCCAGTGTGCAACTGATCGATGCCAGCTAGTCTTGCTAGTTTAGCTACTACATACATAGTCATACCATGTTCTTCGTTGCGGGTAAACATTGAATGTCCTGCTCGATGACCATGAATGATCAGACCCAAATTCTCTTGTCTTAAAGACTGGATCGCACTCCAACCCATAGCTACAATATCAACCATCATACAACGACCACCCATTTTTTTGATATATTTCGCTCTTTCTAAAGCAAGATTATATGGAGCAGTAATATTAATAACTGCTAATTTCAGTTGTCCAGTTTCTTTTTCTACCTGTTTTCTCATTTTGATCACTTCCTTGACCCTGACTTTAAAACGATTGAAACTTAAATCGGTCAAATTTTCATCATCCTTGACAATGTCAACACCATTCTTCCATAAAGTATAAGCGGCTTGGGCATGTTCTTTGGCTGTCAGACCAACCTTTGGTTTGACAATTGAACCAATCAAAGGTCGTTTCTTGATCTTTAGAATTTTTCTAATACCAACAATGCCATGTTGTGGTCCTAAAAAAGAATCAATATATACTTTTGGAAACTCAATATCTAGAAGCCTTAATTGGGTAACTACCTTCATTGAAAAAACATTACCACCAATACTTGATAATAACTGTGGAATATTTTTTAATTCAAACAATGCTAAGGGATAAGCAATACTAACCATATGCTTTGCTTCATTTTTCCAGATCAATTTTGGTGCCAATTTCTTATACTGAGCTGCTGATAAACCGCTAATCTTGGTCCAAGTACCAATCGAGCTTTCACCAGCAATGGCATGCACTGCCTGGGTAAAAGTCAGTTTTGGTGCTTTAAACGAAAAAGTAGCAACAATATATTTCTCACGATCAATTTTTTTGTCGTAATAATTGAAATCGAATTGATTATACATAATAAATTAAAATTAAAAATTCAAAAGTTAAAAGTTAACTGCCCGCAATACTTCGCAAGCGAACTTGCTCGCACCACGCCCGCTACGATATGCGTAGCGTTTCGGGCAAGTAGCGATGCAGGCGGGAAAGTGAAAATTACGATCTAATCTTTTAATAACCAGGAATAATTTTTGGCGACTTTTGCTTTTAATAGACTGGGTTTAACAATGCCAAATTCTGTAATAATCCCGGTAATAAACTTCGCTGGGATCAGGTCAAAAGCAAAATTCAAAATTTTGAGGTTACCTGGCTTAAGAGACCAAATTTCAGATGATGCCCGCAACTCTATCTGAATCTTGTTGTCAGCGTCCATTTTTAAGGCTGTAGCTGCTATATAAAGTGGGATCTTAGCTTCCCAGGCAGCCAAAGCAATGCCATAACTACCAATCTTATTATAGACATTCCCTTCCCAAGAAATACTATCTGCTCCGAGGATAATAATATTCATCATCAACTCCTTGCCAGAATGCTTACTAATCAGAAAATCTGCTGCTGAATCAGCAACCATGGTTGTCGGAACGCCCTGAGCTAATAAGTTCTGAGCTGTAATTCGGCCCTGAAAAAGTGGTCTAGTTTCTGTATTATAAACAGCGATATTCTTATCTTGCCAAGCAGCAATGATGATCTTTTCCACCAAAGATGAATGACAGTGAGTAAAGATATTGTCGTTCTTTTTAAGCAGGCTCTTACCCTTGGCAACAATCTTCTGAGTTGAATCTGTAATTAACTCCAAATATTCAAGTCCAGTTTTTTCTAAAATTGCCTGCATTTCTGACGCTGGTTTAGCACTAGTTTGTCGCAACTTAACTAAAATAAAAGCCAAACCATTCTGCATCAATGGCTCTGTTGACCGAGTCGCTAATAAATCTGCGATCATTTTTTCAATTCGCACAATAAATTGATGGCCCTCCTGTCGCACTGACTTACTTTCAGAAATCAAAGCACGAATTGCCTCCTGAGCAATCGCGGTAGCGCCTTGTATCTTAAGATTATTAATATCTTTGATTACACTTTTTAGAGACATAAAAAAATAGCTTAATAGCTATATTATAACATATCATACGAAAACAAAGCGAATAGTGAATTATTCTTCTTTTCTTCGTCTACTAAAACCAGTCACACCCTGATTGATTGCCTCAGTCAAGCTAACACCACTATCTTCTACCTGAACATCCTTAGTTGCAGGAATTGCTTTAGGTTCTACTACGCTCTCTGCTGAATTATTATCTGGTTTTGGCACGACTGCACTATCTGCTGGAACTACAGGCGCTACTGCCGCTGTAAATTTATCAAGAGCTTCCCTGGATATTTTACCAGCCTTAAATAATTTCAAACAATCAGGACAAAATGAAGGACGTAGACCATCTGGTTTAAAAGGCACACTTGTCTCAACACCACACCGAGAACAATTCACTTTAAAGCCTTTGTCCAAACTATTCTTATCACCCCCTGTAGCACCACCTAAAGATTCTGCTGTACTCCAACGAGAAATCTTATCTTCGATAATTTCTCTTTTTTTGCAATATTTTTCTCTAGTTAAATTAATGACTTTTTCTAAATTACCTGTATTCTCACCGCTAAGTTGTATTGGAGGCAAACCAATGGCTGAAAAAGCTGGCGAAGTGATACCATCGATCATTAATTTATTGTAAATATTGAATTTATTAAGATTAACTAAATCCATCTTGGTAAACTGAGGCTCAAATTCTTTTTCCAAATATTCCGCATCATCAGCACCAACACGAAAGCTAACTAAAGTACCGACATTACCAAAAATAGCATCTTGTACTTTCTCATCTAATTGCGCTCGATATTGATGAGCCAAGATCATTGATAAATGATATTTACGAGCCTCTGATAGAATATCTGCAAATGACTCGGTAGCGAAATTTTGAAATTCATCAATATAAAGATAAAAATCACGTCGCTCATTTTCAGGTATATCAACTCTACTCATCGCTGCCAATTGAATCTTAGTAATCATCATCGCCCCTAAGAGGGCTGAATTATCCTCACCAATCCGGCCTTTTGATAAATTTAATAATAAAATTTTGCCACTATCCATCACCTCACGCAAATCAATACTTGACTGTATTTGACCGACAACATTTCTGATCAGAAATGATGACAAGAAAGCACCAACTTTGTTTTGGATTGGAGCAATTGCTTGTACCTGAAAATCACCCTTATATTTTTCATACTCATCTACCCAAAAAGAACGAACAACTGGATCTTTCACTTGAGAAATCACTTTCTTACGATAATCAGCGTCGACCAGTAATCTCATAATCCCTAATAATGTTGAATCTGGATATTCTAATAAAGCTAAGATAGCATTGCGTAACACATATTCCAGTCTAGGTCCCCACGTATCTGCCCAAATCTTTCGAAAAACACCAATCAAGCCAGAAGCAACCAAATGTTGATGCTCTTCATCAACCTTTTCCAAAACATTAAAGGCAAAAGGGTAATTAATATCTGCTGGGTTAAAATAAATAGTATCATTAATACGATATGACGGAATAAAATTGATAATCTTCTCGACCATATCACCATGTGGATCAACTACGGCCACACCACGACCAGCTTGAATATCTTGAATAATCATATTCTCCTGCATCGTTGATTTACCAGTACCAGATTTGCCAATCAAATACATATGGGTCCGACGATCCTTGGTTTTGATACCATATTTCTTTGTTAGATTTCGATAGTTGGTTTGTGCATAAGCAACTACCTGATCATCATCATTATTAATCATCTTAATCAACTATTGGTAAATTTGGCGGTGGCAGTTTATTATCACTCCCCTTCTGATCTACAAAATTGTTTGGTTGTGGCTCTGTCTTAATAGCACGTGGCTCAGCAGCAAATTTTTGCTCATAATAATCATTGTCAAAATCATAGTTCTTGAGACTATCTGGTAAATACTCTTGCGTTGGTGCTTTTTTATTACGGTCAGCTTGTTTGATCAAATCACGCTGCTTTACCGCTTGATAATCAATCTCAGTTTCTAGGGGCAAAGTACCTGGTGGTTCACCCTTCTTAGCTTCTGTTTTCTTCAACAATGGAACTCGCACTGTAAAAGCAGGAAAGTGGTAAAGCGTTGCTAATTCCTCAATATTCAAAATATAGGTATTCATCCCCTGCCAAGTACTACGAGACTTATAAGCTCTAATGAATTTATTCTTAATGTTAATTATCCTCTTCTTTGCTCTAAAATAGGAAGCCTTGGTAGTCATTGGCTTTGATGGTTTCAAAGCATTGGCATTAAGCGCATTGTACTGTTTGATCGCTGAAAAAAAAGTACCAACTCTTTTAGCTTTTTGAAATAATTCTTTACGACCAACATAAGCAATTCTAATTTTACAATAAAAACCTAGTTTTGATAATTTTTTCTCAATCAGCTTCACTGTTGATACTGTACCCGGAGTCAAATAAAGCATTCTACTAAACTCTCCCTGCTTTGCAGCATCACCATAGCTTAAATCGAGCTCTGTTCCTAAGAGTTGATTAAAAAATTCAGCAATCCAAGCTAAAAATTCTCGCCAAATACCACCAAAGAGACCAACTTTTGCTGGTGGTTCAGCTATGCCAGCCAATTTATTAACTACTTTTTGAGCAGCATTCTTCCAACTATCGTCTGTTGGCTTGACTAGTATTTGAAACCACATTTGCTCACCCTGACCAATACGCGAGAACATCTCCAGTAATGAAGCAATAGGATCTTTCAACTCCTGAGAAAGAGAATGTTCAAAATCAACATAGGTTTTTAGAGGATAAGCTTCTGGCATCACTAGTACTAACTCTGACCCCCACAAATCCCACTCATCGTCGGGAAAATGATCAGGTATTTGAGTAACATAATCCTCAACTTCAATAATCTCAGCTTCTGGATATTGCGCATAAACTGCTGCTTCGACCATATCACGTGCATAATCTGGCGTTCTAATCAAAAATTGAATATAACCATCAATAGAAACAATTTCCAAAGAAAAAGACTGCTGATGAGCGCCCTCATACCATTCTTCCCACTTAGTGAAAGGTGAATGAGCGCCAGCCAAGTTAGTCATCATATGTTCAACTGCTTTGGGAGACTGTTCATTATCTTTTGGTACATCGATCGCTAATAAAATAAAATTAACCTTAGACGCATATTTACCTTGCCGATATAACAACCACTGCGCCCACATCAAAATCATAAAGACATAAACAAAAAAAATCCAGCCACCACCGATAAATAGTGTCCAAAAAATGCTGAGAAAAGAAGCGTCAGCTGCATTACTAAAAAATGAGAGATCTAGATAAAATTGCATGGGGTCTTAACCTAGAAAATATATTATTGAGCTAATTGATATTTATTACGTCCTACTTTAGCAAATTTGTCTTTGTTCATCAAAGCCAACTGAATGGTGCTTTTTTTAACAATTCGCTTTTCGAGGACTCTTTTGATTATTTCTTCTTTAGTAAGTGGTTCACTAGCTTCTTCAAGAACTTCTGTAATGACATCAATCACCACACCTGGCTGATAACCCCATTCCTTTAAAGCATAGATACCACGTCCTACTAAAACATATTTATCATCGAGAATTAATTCATTGTGAATAGTTGCTGGATAAGCTTGTTTCTTGTCAAAACCAGCCTCATTAATCTTTTTAGCAATTTCAGTAAAGTGCATTGGCTTCGCTTCTTTCTTCATCACCAAATATATCTTATCATTCATTCTCTTTGGTGTGATCGATCGCCAGTCAACCAAACCCCACTCATCAAATGGGTTGCTGTCAATTTTTGTGGTCAAATCTAAAACATTTTCCAATAAATCATCGTGGATTTTACCTTCATGTTTTTGAGCAAATGGTTTAGCCTT
>Ga0100387_10002551_pt1 | contig 15430 bp, 10 predicted proteins | sample CryGeymeta201511_FD_81547 | JGI IMG/M metagenome (GOLD analysis project Ga0100387, IMG submission 81547) | Groundwater microbial communities from Crystal Geyser aquifers in Utah, USA - Crystal Geyser metaG 2015-11 | ecosystem: Environmental > Aquatic > Deep subsurface > Groundwater | place... | reverse complement strand
GAATTCTTATGCCAAGAAATTGAGGGAGTGCAACTTTCTGTGCTGGATCTCGGAAAAGAACAGAAAAAGTTACTTGCCGCATTTTCAATGAAAGAAACTGATAAACGTGCCGCTTGTGCCCTGCTCCCCTATCGTGCCTTGGAACAGTTAAAGAAAGAGTTGCTGGATATCTAGTATAATTGGGTAGCTACCCCACAGATTAACAAACGAATGAATACAAACTCTGATGCACAAGAAATTAAAACACGCGCCGATATTGTTGCGATTATTTCTCGTTATGTGAAATTGAAGAAGGCTGGGCGAAACTACACCGGCCTGTGTCCCTTTCATTCTGAGAAAACGCCCTCTTTTAGTGTGAACCCAACGCTAGGATACTATAAATGTTTTGGGTGTGGAGAAGGCGGCGATGTAATCAAATTTATAGAAAAGATTGAGCATATTGAATTCCCGCAGGCATTAGAAAAACTTGCTGGAGAGTTGGGAATAAAATTGCAAAAGAGTGACGATCCGGCGGTGAAAATGATTTCGAGACTACGCGAAGCATACGCTATTGTTGCGGACTTGTACCATTATATTTTAATGAAATTACCGCAAGGCGCAAACGCCTTAGACTATGCTAAAAATCGAAGACGGTTATCTGAGGCAACGCTGACAAAATTCAAAGTCGGCTACGCACCTTTCGATCAAAAATTAGTACAAAATTATCTTGCAAAAAAAGGATTTACGGCAGCAGAGATTAAAGCTACTGGGTTTATAAATGAACGGGGAAACGACAAGTTTACCGATCGTTTAATGTTTCCCGTTTTTGATACCGCCGGCCACGTTGTTGCCTTTAGCGGCAGAGTTATGGCTAAAGATGATCCTCGTCCAAAATATTTGAATTCGGCTGAAAGTGTACTGTACAAAAAACGCTTTCTTCTGTTTGGGCTACATGGTGCAAAGGAGGCTATCGATAAAAACGACATGGCGATATTGTGTGAAGGCCAGATTGACGCCATCACCTCTCAACAAGCCGGGGTCGAGAATATTGTGGCACCTCTAGGAACCGGCTTGACTGATACCCAATTAGGGCTAATTTCTAGGTTCACTAAAAATGTCGCTTTTTGCTTTGATAACGATTCAGCTGGGCAGAAATCTATTTTACGGGGCGTCCAACTGGCGCTTGCGCAAGAGCTGATGCCCTATGTGATTTCGCTACCTGAAGACGTTAAAGATATTGATGAACTCATTCAAAAACGCCCTGATGATTGGAAGGATCGCGCAGCACATCCGCAAGAGTTTTTTGCGGTGCAGCTGGCCATTTTGAAGGGACTAATGAAAAAGGACCTAACGATATTTGAACAAAAGCTCCATGAATTAGTTGGAATTCTGGGTTCTGCTCCAGAACTCAAACAAGGTATCCTTGCAAAGCAGTTTGCTGATACTCTTGGCCTGTCTGAACAAGGTATTTTGGCTGCAATTCAAAAAACAGTTCCGCCGACCTATATCAGAGATGAGCTAAAACAACGACAGAGTGCGTTATCAACCTCAGAGTATGTGCTTGCGCTGGTTCTGCTCTTCCCGCTTGTAACATTGGTTATGGAAAAGACAACGGTTGCACTTAGCTATTTCCCTCTAAAAGAGCAGCAAGAATTGTTCCAACTGATGTCTGAATTTGCCAAGAAACACGAGCATATTGTTCTCAGTGTTCTAGATAAAAAGACAAAAAAGATCAAAGTTACGTGGGAAACGGTCTATACACGGTTTACTAACGAGGTAGCACTAGAATTCTCACGTTGGATAGCGGAAATATCGGGAAAGAACACAGAAATCACCGCTCTTATTGAAAGAATCGGGTTATCCGAAATGGCAGCAAGTATTGTGATTACCGACGAGGTAATACTAGATTTCTTTAAAGCGTGGACTCGACTGAAAAGGCAATGCGTGGCGCTACGTATGGAGGTTCTCAGAAAAAGGTTGGCTGCTGCAGAAATGGAACTAAGTGAGCCGGATATGTTGAGTATTCAAGGTGAAATTCAGGAAAATATGGAAATTCTCAAGAAAATTGAGAAACAGTCCTAATCAAAGTACAATACCGTATGGTTCTGAACAAGTTTCCACTAAGTGATAGCTCACGGTTGCAGGCTGGCCGGAATTTCGTTTTGGTAGTTAATCCTGTCTTCCTAGACGAATTGTTTAAAATAGCCGTTGTAACTAAGCATGCCCAGAGGCTCTTGCATACCGCACTGGTTTCGCCTTTTTCGTTGTCTTTGCAAGCAAAAATTTTGGTATATTCGCACCAAATATTGATTCGTGACGGTCGAGTGCTCGTGCGTTTGCCACAAACAGTTGATGAATTGAATTATATGAAAGAGATGGATTCACCTGAGATTTGGGAGGTTGATGACACAGAAATCGAGAAAATTGCAGAGGCATACGCAGATAAAATTGTGCTTTCTGGTGGTAATCCCCAAGAAAGGGCTTCGTTTGAAGAAAGATGGAAATTGGCCGATAATGACCTATCGTTACCAGCAAGATTGTTGGGAATTGTCAAAGAGACGCTTGCGGGCGTGTTGGCAAACAGGAACAATGCCAGGGGAGTAAATTACCCGTTTCCTCTGTTTCGGGCACCTTTCTTAAGCGTTTTTACAGGAACCAAAAAAGAAGCGTTAGACATCATCCTAGAGCGATTGCGCCAGCGATATGTTACCGAGCGTAATGTAGAGAAAGTACCGACAGGGCTGGTTGTAACAACTAACTTGGACCATCTACGACTTCTCATTGAAGTTGAAAATAAGGAGATTCGAGAAATGTACACAAAAGCGTTTTTACAAACCCCAGATGGCTATCCTCCTTTGATGTTGTATGGGAAAGCGTCTCTAGGTTTTCAGCCCAAGGAGCTTATTGAGGGTACTTTTCTCTTTATCCAACTTATCAATATGATTGGAAACGAGAATCTTCCATATACGATATATCTGGCGGGCGGATTTGGGAATGTTCCGTACAAAGTTCGAGAATACTTTATTGCCGCCTATCCGAATCTGAAGAATAATTTTGTTGGGATAAGTACACCTCCCTTTGGATTCTTTGAAAACAAGGGAATGCTCGATGCTATCGCTGTGGATGTTAATGCAAAAAGACCTGATCTTCTCTTTGTTGGTATGACGGCGCCCAATGGAGAGCACTTTATTGACGAAATGCTGAAAAGAAAAGTAAATTTTGGTATTGGATTTAATGTTGGACGCTCAATCGAAATTGTAGCGGGCTATCAAAAGAAGGAGCCAGCAATGATAGAAAAGCTGCACTTGGCATGGATTTACCGCATGATCTTCGGGGGTAAAGGGGACATAAAGAAGCGCCAGATAGCCAGAGTAGTCAAAGACTTCCAATTTGTGTTTAAAACGCTGTTTTCCAAGTAAATCGACCTACTATCGAGAACACGGAACCATTCTTCCTCTCGCCTTATCAACAACTTTGGCCTCGCGTGGAATTAACATGGAACACCCCACGCAGGGAAACGTGAGGCCATGGCTTATCCACTCCCATGAAACAGTCGTGGGACGTTACGCAATATATGCAAAGAAGTACGAAAAGATTCTTTTCTGTTCGTATTTTTTGACGGAATTAGTTGGTTGTTGCCATTGCCTCTACTGCAATGGCTGCTTCTGCTGCTGCTGTCAGCAGTTGTGCAAACTTGTTTGAGGCGTTAGTACTATCCCCTGCTGCATAAAGCCCATCTATTGAAGTTTTTTGAGTTTTATCAACAATGATAAAACCCTGTTCATCTGTGGCAACTCCGATGGACTCGGTAAATATTTTGTTTGGTTCGTGCCCAACCTCGATAAAAGCCCCTTGTATATCGAGTGTTTTGAAATCTGGATTTGTTGTAGAAACACTTTCTAAGTGATCGGTGCCGTTAAATCGTTCTATTCCGGTGTTTAAATGAAGGGTGATTTTCGGGTTACTGTTCAGTTTATCAATCCAATACTTTTCGGCCCTTAGTTGATCTCCGCGAACCAATATATGCACTTTTGAACAGATACCTGAGAGGAAGAGTGCCGAAGTAACGGCAGAATCTCCGCCACCTATAACGGCAACCTCTTGCCCTTTAAAGAAATAGCCGTCGCAAGTAGCGCAATACGTCACACCTTTGCCGTAAAGTTCTTTTTCTCCTGGAACGTTTAATTTTCGTCTGGTCTTGCCAATGGTAAGGAGTACCTTTTTGGTTTGTATGGTTTGCCTGCTTTTTAGTGTCAAGGTAAAACCTGAGATTGTCTTTTCTAGGTGCTCTACTCTTTCATAAAGCTCGGTTACGCCCAGCTTGAGTGTTTGTTGTTGCACCCGCTGCATTAGTTCAATACCCGTAATTTCTTCGAATCCGGGATAATTACCAATCAGATGAGCTTCGACGGTTTGTCCCCCGAAAACTTCGCCAATAATGAGTGTCTTTAAGCCGTAGCGAGCTGCGTAAATAGCTCCGGAATATCCGGCAAACCCCATACCAACAATCACTAAGTCGTAAATTTCGTTCATACAATGGTATTGTATCATTTGCATGAGAGAATTGTGGTGAAAGTGTTCACCGAAAACACCGTTTTTGACTAGAAATCGTGTATAATGACGAGGTATGGCAAAACGTGGACGCCCCTCAAAATCCAAAGGCTTGACGATAAAAAGCAGAGAAACCCAAGTCTTTTTGGGTCTTGTTTTTGTTGCTATTGGTGGTTCACTCTTTTTTAACAATTCGTTACCGGGCACTATTCCTTTACTGATCCAGTCAAATTTTGGGCAGACAACCTACGTTTTAGGCGCAATTTCTATCGTGCTTGGGCTTCGTATGGTAGGCGTAAAAACCTTTGTGACTAGTGACCGCTTTTTAACGGGACTATTGCTTCTGCTTATCGCGGCACTGCCGTTATTTTCCGCCATTGCCGATCAAGGCGATCAGACACTTTCGTACTCCGAAGCAGTGCAAGCCCGCGGTGGTGGCTCAATAGGTGCAGCAATGCACCAGTGGCTACAAAGCTTTCTAGGTCGCCCCGCCGAAGTTGGCGTGTTGTGGGCAACCGTTATCCTGTCCCTTTCCGTTATTAGCGGATTATCGTTAGAACAAGCAGGAGAAGTGTTAACAGCGATATTTTCCTTTATTGGCAAGTTCTTCGGTTCACTCTTTCAAGCAATGACGGGCAAGGTTCCGGAATCAGAGAGAAGACCTGAAATAATGAACGCACAAACGCAGGAATTGAGGAGAAATGCTAAACAAGAAGACGGTTTGCACGAGCTGGATATTGAAAATACGCTCAATCCGCAAATAAAAGAATTGGATATTGCTGATGTGGATCTTCCAGAGTTAGACGCGGATAAAGCACCCGGAAAGCATGGAGGAGATCCAAAAATAACCATGAGTTTTGGGCAAGATTTACGAGGCAACAAATGGGAAGATGGTGAGAACGTTCAAATATCAGATCTTGAGCAAGAATTTCGAAACAGGTATGTAGAAAAATTCAAAAAATGGACCATGGTTCCGCTTGAGTTGCTAGATCCACCTGAAACAGAAACTACCGAAAAAGGCGAAGATTTAATAGAGAAAAGTAAATTAATCGAAAAGACGCTTTCCAGTTTCAAAATTCAAGCGCGTGTCGCCAAAGTGTATGTCGGACCCTCCGTCGTTCAATATGCACTTAATCTTGCAGTAGGAACCAAAGTCTCAATAGTAAAGGCGCTCTCACACGATATCGGTCTAGCTCTTGCTGCCTCGTCTGACTCTTTGCGTATTGAAACGATTGGCGGCACATCTCTTGTTGGTATCGAAGTTCCTAGAAAAATTGGCCGTACAGTTCGTATTAGCGAGGTTATCGGCTCTTCCGAAATGTCTAGAAAAACCAAAAAACTACCATTGGCGCTTGGTGCAGACATTCGTAACGAAATTTCGGTTATTGACTTGTACAGTATGCCTCACGTGTTGGTTGGTGGTGCTACTGGTACTGGAAAGTCTGTTGCGATTAACACTATTCTTACTGGTTTGCTCATGAAGTTTACTCCAGACGAACTGCGACTTATTTTAGTCGATCCAAAACGTGTAGAAATGACCCCGTATAACGATATCCCCTACCTCCTAACTCCTGCGATTGATGATATGGACAAGGTAATCCATGCGTTAGATTGGTCAATTCACGAAATGGCACAACGTCTTCAATTGTTTAAGGAAGCAAAAGTGAGAAATTTGGAGGACTTTAACGAAGAGTCCACATACAAAATTCCAAACATCATTATTGTTATCGACGAAATGGCGGACCTTATGTTGACCAAAAAAGGAGACGTAGAGCAGAAGATAGTTCGTTTGGCACAGTTGGCTCGAGCGACTGGAATTCACTTGATTTTGGCCACGCAGCGACCGAGTGTTAATGTTATTACGGGATTGATTAAAGCCAATATTCCTGCCCGCATCTCTTTGGCAGTAACTTCCGGTATCGATTCGCGTGTTATCATCGATCAGCAAGGTGCGGAGACATTGATTGGTAAGGGTGATATGTTGGTTAAAACCCCGGATAATGCGAAGATTCGCCGTTTACAAGGCGCCTTTATAACCACAAAGGAAGTTAACAAGGTGACGGACTATATCAGAACACAGGCAATGCAACTTGATCCAGAAGGTGATTGGTGTATGCCTGGAATAGATGAATTCCAAGGTACAGCCGGGACGACTTCAGGTAATGGTGAGGTTGGTGAGGAAATTCACGACCCGCTCTTCCGACAAGCGGTCGAATTAGTGATTCAGCAGCAAAAAGGATCCGCCTCTACCATTCAGCGGTATCTAAAAGTTGGGTTTAATCGTGCAGCAAGGTACATAGATTTGATGGAAAAAATTGGCATTGTGGCAGGTTCAAATGGTGCAAAACCTCGCGAAGTGTTAGTGACGAGCATTTCGGAAGTGGAAGAACTGGACAATTAGTGAATTGGCTAGTATGGGACGGATAGTTTATTGTAACAAGAATATGGGGAAATACGTTACCCTAAAGGGGATTCTCTTGTGGTCGGAAGATTACAAAGGACTGGCGCAATGGTATCAGGAAAAATTTGGCTTTGAAGTCGATCCAAAGTTCTCGTACGAGGACCCAAAGGATACGGGAATTACGTTGATAGTTGGCGACTCTTGGATCTGGTGCGGAAAGCACTCAGAAGTTCACGGAGCAAACAAGGATCCATACCGCATTATGTTTGAAATTTCTGTCGAATCTGTGGGTACTTTGTATCAAGAACTGTCCGAAAAGGGTGTCGATTTTATTGCTCAGCCTTTTAAGTCACCAACTATGGATATATACTACGCAACATTCAAAGATCTCGACGGAAACATCGGGCAATTGGTGGGTCGATTATAGAGATTTGCCTACTACGGCATAACTTCGGGGGCTTTTGTTTTTTTGTTTGCAACTTCAGCGACAAGGCTTTCCATTGTATTCTCGAAGTCACTCCATTTCTTCACGCCCGACAGTTTTTTGCTGGCGAAGGTTGCATTCATCCCCTCTTTTGCAAGTGATTTTCTAATACGGTTGGCCAATAATTGAAACCGCTCGGTAAACTACGGGCTCTGCCCGTAGTACTCATTAATATCAGCGAAAATAACTGCGGTGATAAAATTTTTTACCTGTGGAAATACTATCTTTTGAAATGCCGGGCGGGTAAATACTCCGAAAACACTATCAATACAAAGTGCTTCAATAATTTTCTCGAGCTCTTCGCGCGCGCGTGCGTGACGTATGTATCTATTTAAGGTGTTTATGTGCCAATAGTATCACTAAAAGGAGAAATAGCGAAATCCACAAATATGAGAAAATAACTTCATTGAAAATGTTTTTGCTACGAAGTAGCTAGGCCGTGAGGCACGGGATATCTATGTCTTCACTTCGGGGTTCGACTTTCTGCCTAAGCGAGCGGAGAACTTGTCTGACATTCACGTAGTTTTTGATGACTGTTCTCGTTAAATATGCATAAGAAGCGACGCAAACCAACACGGTCAGCCCTGAAATTCCAACAATACTAACGGTTTTGGTTGTATCAAATAGTAGATCTGCAGCTTTGAAGGTAAGATATGACAATACAAAGGTCAACACACCGCTCCAGACCAATTTTCTAAGCGTGACAAAGCAATGAGTTGTTTTTTTTGCATAATCCAATGAACCTATTTTCTTCGATAATAGCCAGAAGCTTAACGCTACTTCGACAAGTAAACTGAGGGAAATCCCAAAAGCAAGTCCTGCGACAGCACCGAAAGACGTTCCTCGAACAAAGAACCAATTAAGAATCGAAGGAATTGATGAAACAAATAAGGACGCTGAAGCAAATGATGCAAGGAGTTCGTGGTAATGTGAGAAAAAGTTTGTAAAACCAATGCTGAATAGAATATTAAGAGTAACACCGAGGATGCTAATGAAAAGCGGTGTCTTAGTGTTGTTAATGGCATAAAAAGTCCGGATATTCCACGCAGCTAGTGATTGCAGCAATATTATTGGTGTAAAAAAGGCAAGAGTAAAACTGGTAATCACCGTGGCCGTCCATGTAAATCGCCCTGCTCCAAGGACAAGACGGACAATGGGTACGCGTAGCACGATAAATAAAACAATAATGGGTATCGCCAACAGAAATAGCAGAATAAGCGTTCTCCAATATAAAGCGTTAAGCGATTTATGGTTATCATCTTCGTGTGCTCTTTCATTTAGTCGAGGAAAAAGCACTTGCAATAGTGTTCCTGAAAGTAAATCGACAGGCACAAGAGAAAGAGTGCTTGCAAATTTAAATACAGATAAAGCACCAGTTCCAAGGGTAAATCCTAAAAATGTATTAAAGGTTATGGCCAATTGCTCTACTCCAAGACCGAATACTCGAGGGAGGGATAGTTTTGCGATATCCTTTACATACCGATTGATTCCGAAAGACCACGAAAAATCATTCTCGTGTAGCAGTAATACGCCAACTGATTGGGTAATAAAATGCAAAGCCGTTCCAAGAAGAACCGCATAACAAAGTGCATACACGCCGAACTGTGGTGCAAACTTAACAAAGAAGGTAATTCCCACAACAATTCCAATATTGTAGAACAAGGGGGCTAGTGCAGTAGAAATAAATCTTTTGTGCGCTTGCAGATAAGCGCCAAAAACGCTACTTACAGAGAGAAGCAGCGGTGAAACCAACATTAAACGAGATAGATTTACAAATAGGTTTTCGTAGTAAAGATTCGTGTTTGTGGGCAAATCGAGGGTTAGTTCGAACGCCTTTAATACTTCTTTACTGGTGAAAATCCAGTGGGTAATCGCCGGCATTGTGAAGTAAAGTATTCCTAATAGAAACAGCATACACCCAAATAGTATTGATATGACGGTATTAAGAGTCATGTGGAGTGTCTTCGCGTCGCCTTTCTTCAAAATTTTGATAAACACGGGAACTAGTGCTGCGTTAACGGTGCCCACGACCAGTAACGCAAAAACCAAATCGGGCAAGGCAAAGGCTGCATAGAAGATATCTGTTTCTTTACTGGTTCCGAAAAGACGGGCAATAAGATGCACTTTAAAGAAACCCAGCAGCTTGCCGATAATGGAAATTGTGCCGATAAAGACAGAAATAGCGATAAGCTTGCTTTCAAAATGTCGAATTTTCTCTCTGATTTGTATGAATGTCATGTCGGCAGGTTTAATATCAACGATGGACTAGCCTGGGGTGCTGTTACTCTAAACCAATACAAGTAGCCACCATAGCTAACAACGGAAACGAGAGCTAAAAGTAACCAGAATATCGTTTGTTCGTGCTCTTTAATAAAGGCCATCATGCAGATTCATTATAGCACCAACCCGCGACAAAACTGAGCGAAATCTACTCGGGTTTAAATAGGCCTAATCCTTCGTTGCGCGCTAACTCTTGAGCACTATATAATTGCTGCTGAAAGGCCACGTTTGGGGGGACTGTTAAGATTGTCGCATACCCTTGGCGAATAAGTGCATAATTTACCATTATTCCGTTTTCTAGATAAACATACCTTAATAATCGTCCGTACTTATCAGTTTCGGCTGTGTCTTTTTGGATGTAGACTCCCTTGTTTAATACAAGCCAACTATTGAAAGCCGCCGCCTGAGGTCCATAAGGTTCGTCGGTACCTGCCTCCTGGTGTTTAATCTCTGGGGTATCAATGCCAATATAGCGAATATCAGCTTCGGTATCGTCTGCACGTCTAATTTTGATTGTATCTCCATCTGTTATCGAAATTACGGTGGCTTTTTCGAACGTAATGGAATCAAGTTTCGTGTCAGCGTAAAGTAATTGCCCCGTAGCTTCCAATTGAGTGTATTTTAATTCGAAGGTTTGCAGGTCCTTTGTACGTGATTGTAGATAGCCGCCGATAACTATAGCCACAACGGCTAGGGTTAACAACGTCTCGACCAGTGAGCGTTTGATTGCCAGCGGGTTCTTTTTTAGTCGTATTTCAGGAGACATTCAGACAGTATAGCAAAGAAGTAATCAATTTCTTCTGTTGTATTCAGAAATGATAGCGAAACGCGCACAGATCCGGGGCTGTTCAATGCCTTATGGAGCGGTTCAGCACAATGATAGCCAGCGCGCACCGCAATACCTTGCTGATCCATAAATTCAGCCACGTCGTGTGGGTGAATTGAAGATAATGTAAAGGAAAAAATTGGAGACCGATTATTGAGGTCGGTTCGTCCGAGTAAATGCAGTTGCTTGACCATTTTTGCCTTGTTTAGGAAATACTCAGATAGCTTCTTTTCTGCTTGCTGTATGGTGTCTATGCCAATGGAAGATAAGTAATCCAGAGAATGGCCAAAGCCGATAATCCCAGCGGTGTTTGGTGTCCCTGCCTCAAATTTTCCTTCGTCTGTTTTGGCGATGTAATTACTTGTTGTAACAGTTTCAACCATACCGCCGCCCAGAATCAATGGCTGTAATGAAGAAAAAGCGGTATTACTAACAACCAAGGCACCAATGCCTTCTGGTCCATACATTTTGTGGGCAGAAACAACGAGATAGTCTACAGGGGTGTCTTGCAGGTGGATGGGGGCATGTGCTGCGGATTGGGTAGCATCCAGAAGTATAGTTATGTCATTTTCCTTTGCGGTAGCGATTAGTTGTTTTAGCTCGGTAATGTTGCCGGTTACGTTAGAATAATGGGTAATAGCAAGAAAGGCACCTTTATATTTTCGCATCTCAGCTAAGAGAGCCGGAATGTCGATTGCTCCGTCCTTTTTAACAGAAATTACCATAAGGTCAAAGCCTTCGTTGCTTTGTAGGTTAATCCACGGGAGAAGGTTTGCGTGGTGCTCTGCCTCTGTTGTAATAATAGTCGGTTTAACTCCTTGTCCACGATAGGTTACGGCCAACGAATGAGCCACAAGATTGATTGCCTCCGTCGCATTCTTGGCAAATATGACTCGATGTGAGGTTGTAGCATGTAAAAACTCTAAAAATTTGGTTCTGACACATTCGATAGCTACGTTGGCATTAAAAGCTAACGTATGTGTACTTCGTCCTGGATTTCCGGTCTTCTCTTGTAGGTACTTGGCAATAGCAGTAATAACGGTTGTCGGTTTTGGTGTTGTCGCTGCAAAGTCAAAGTAAACCAACGGTTTATGGTTCATCTTTGTTGCTAATAATGGAAAATCTTTTCGGTATTGATTCATAATTCCACGAATTTACGATATAATCTTGTAGTTAATTATATCACGAACTAGTGAACGAACAGGCCTGGCAATTTAAACGAGAAGTACAAGATTTTTGGAAAAAAGTGATTAAACGGCTGCAGGTTCCTTTTTTTACGCTCACCGCCAATAATCTAAAATCAACAACATATCCGGACCTTCCGGGACCTTTAGACTGGCAAAAGATTGCGGGTGAACGCAAAATACATGTTGAGATTGGTTCTGGGCATGGTGAGGTTTTGCTTGCAAACAATAGAATGAAGTCCATAGTCGTGGGATACGAGATTAAGTCTAGGTTCTTTCGCTTATCACAGAGAAAAACTCGCAGGCGGGACGATATATTTGTGTATAAAGGGAGCGGTTATGAATCGCTAGCACTGCACTTCAAAAACGACACTATTTCTACTCTCTATATACTATTTCCTGACCCCTGGCACAAGAAAAAGCACGCAAGAAGACGACCATTGACCGAAAAGTTCTTTGCAAGAGTCGCACAAAAGCTTAAAAAGGGAGGAACAATCATTATTGCCACCGATTGGCAGGAATATTCAGATTTTATCGGCAGCGAGGTACAAAAAGTGACAAAGCAGTACGAAATTACGATATGTCCGTATGTACCAGATGATTACTCGTTGCCAATTACGCATTATCACCAAAAATGGGCAAGAAAGGGGCGGTCTTTTACTGCGTTTGTCCTCAAAAAATTAGGCTAATCACAATTTGTAGGCGATACTACCCCAATGAGAGGACTTTTTGCCGACATTGCCGAAACAAAAGAGTGTACAGAGAGTGTGGTTGCTCGAGTTGTCTATGAAATCTGGCGCACTTGTGGGTTGTTTACCTGTTTTTGCTGTGAACGCCCTGTGTGTACCCTTTGTGACACGTGTGCTGCTCTTCCCCTGTATTCTGCGCCTCATTGTGCACTTTGTGAGAAATTCTCTATCAAAGGGACGACCCATGCTGAATGTACTCCAAAGGTTCCATATTTCACTCACTCTATCGCATTCTTCGAGTACACAAAAGTTATAAAAAAGTTGTTTGCGGTCTATAAATACAAGCAGGCGTTTCAATATCAACAAGTAATCGAAGATTTTGCTGGCGACTACATTAAAATCGACCCGTTTTTACTTGTGAAGACGGTGTTTTCTTCGATAGATGCCCTAAATGTTGTTCTGTTCCCCATACCAATGACCACAAAAAAACAGGAAGATCGTGGGTTTTCTCCTGCTTACGAGCTGTCAGTGATAGTTGGGCGTGCTTTGCAGGCTAAGTATGGTTGCTGTGTGAAGATTTGCGCTGGGGTAGTAAAGAAGGTTGGCGACGTAACGTCGCAAGCGCGGAAAGATCGTCGCCAAAGGCTACTCTCTTTGCAGAAGGAGTATCAAGTAATAGAATCTGCCGTTGATGAGTTTACGCGACAGCCAATTGACTTATTTGTGGTGGTCGACGATGTCGTAACTACGGGGGCAACTACTACCGCTGTAATTGAGGCTATAGCAAAAAACAATATGTTAGCAGAAAAGCTACAGAAAATTCCGATTGTTCGGTTCAGTTTTGCCCGAGCCTAACTAATAACTGCGAAGAACTCAATCTTCTCTGCTCCAATTACTGCAGGTTTTATCGCTGCATCTGGTTTATTCTTTGTTTGTTCCAACGACTTTAATAAGGTTGCCGCACAAAGCTGCTTGCTGTATTTAACCACCAGTTTTGCTAGTACTTCGTTTTCAGTATAGAAACTTCCCGTCGCCACTTGGCCTAGTGCAAGGTTCGCTTCTCTGCGTGCACCCTGAATCGCTCGAGTTAATTCTCGAACGGTACCTTTTTCGGCAAGCTCGGGTGTAATTTCTGTATCGAGAGCAACTGTAGCTTCTTGTTCCATCTTCGATACAATTTTTTTACCTGTTAGTATCTTTTTCTCTACTACAACTTTCTCGACATTAAGTTCTTCCTCTACTAGTGTTACGAACTCTGCACTAAGCGCCTGCTTGCCTTGATAAAATAAGGTCCCAAGCGGTTGTTTAACGGCAAGCCCTTGTTCGACACGAATACTTTGCCCTAATGAACAGATAGAGCGCGTTTCTGCCATTGTATCCAATAGCGATTGCTCTTCCTTGGAAAGTTCTGCTGCTGTTGGGAATAACTCGAGATGCACCGATTCTAGCTGCTCTTTTTTGGGAAGTGCCTGTTTTAGGTCTTGATACAAGAATTCAGTAACAAAAGCAGCAATCGGTGCGAATGTCTTTGCAAAGGTCAACAATACCTCAAACAGCGTTTGCATTGCATCTTTGTCACCATTTACAAAGCGGTCTCGTGATCGGCGGATATACCAAGTCGAAATATCATCGATTAAGGGTTTCATTTCGGCTACTGCGCGAGGAACCGTATAGCCACCAAGATTGGTGTCCACAATGTAAACTACTTGTTTCATGCGAGTTACTACCCATTTATCTAATAGGTTTTTTGGTTCAAAATCTGCTTTGTACTCGAAACCATGTTGATTTGCATACAACGTAAAGTATTTGTACGTGTTCATTAAAGGCAGTAAAATTTCTTTTACGGGTAATGCCATCGCCTCTTCCGAAACGCACAAATCCTCGCCCATCGGTAACACGCTACCGGCAATATACAAACGAAACGCGTCGCCACCGTACTTTTCGATAACACCGCGTGGATCAGGATAATTTCCTAAGCTCTTGCTCATTTTCTGCCCGTCAGAACCCATGATAACGCCGGTGCAAATAACGTTTTTGAATGCATTAGTGTGAAATAATATCGTGGAAACAACGTGCATCACATTGAACCAAGCTCGTGTTTGACCAACATACTCGATAATGTAATCACCAGGGAAATTCGCTTCGAACTTTTCCTTATTTTCGAAAGGATAATGGAACTGCGCAAACGGCATAGAAGCGGATTCTAGCCAACTATCAGCAACATCAGCCACACGTGTCATTGTTCCCTTTTTGCACTTTTCGCAGGGATAGGTGTGCTCGTCGATATACGGGCGGTGCAAATTGGTGATTTTTTTACCAGATTTTGCTTCAATTTCTGAAATAGACCCTAAAACTTCGCGGTTATCACATTTGTTACATTCCCAAATAGGCAAAGGTGTGGCCCAATAACGGGTTCGTGTAACTCCCCAGTCTGGGAAGGTCTTGATAGCATCTTCAAAACGACCATGTTTAATATGCTCTGGAATCCAATTGATATTTTCGTTGTTTGCATACAATTGATCCTTAATTTGCTGAATATTAATGTACCAGGCACTTTGTGCTTTATAAACCAGTGGTGTTTTGCAGCGGTGACAAACTGGGTAACTATGGACTATTTTTTCCGCACGAAGCATAAGGCCTCTTTTAGTCAAATTTTCGGTAACGTACGGATCTGCAGCTTTAAAGTACATGCCTGCAAAATCAATAACTTCCGGAATCAACTTTCCTTCGTCGTCTAACGTTTCGCGCATAGATAGCCCAATTTCCTTGCCTAGCTGGGTATCTTCTTCTCCGAAGCCGGGTGCCATATGAACGACACCAGTACCGTCGGTTAAACTAACAAAGTCTGCGTGATAAATATGATTATCTTTTTCGTTTGGCGTAAAGTAGTTGAATAATGGTTGATAGGAACTACCAACCAACTCTTTGCCCTTGTACGTATCGACAATTTCGTATGCGGTATCTACTAATACCTTTTCAGCCAAGTTCTTAGCGACAACTAAGTATTCTTTGCCGACTTTGCAGGTAACGTATTCG